>Ga0210401_10000319_pt1 | contig 59484 bp, 47 predicted proteins | sample IncBWH32MmetaG_FD_150866 | JGI IMG/M metagenome (GOLD analysis project Ga0210401, IMG submission 150866) | Forest soil microbial communities from Barre Woods Harvard Forest LTER site, Petersham, Massachusetts, United States - Inc-BW-H-32-M | ecosystem: Environmental > Terrestrial > Soil >...
CACGCGCCGCAATACTGGAATGTTCGCTTGCCTGAGCACATGCTCGACTTCCGTTTCTTTTAATCGCGAAGCGTCATACTCGAACGACAGGCGATTCAATTTTTCGTCGATGTGGAAACGGCGCAAGCCGTACGTGTTGGCGAAACTGCCGAGAGCGCGCAATTGCTCGGGCTGCAGCGTCGATTGCAGTTCGTAAGTAATTTCCATGAGTGTCATGAACGTATTATAGCAGTAGGGAGAGCCCGGGAACGCCAATCTCCCGGCTGGGTTTCTGCGCGACGCCATCCCGCCGGGTTGACATAGGGGGTGGGGGTATGTTATGTAATAGTGGAGATGGAAACTCGTGGAGTTCTCATGTCACCAGCAAAATTGGAAAAGGTTCGACGGGCGGCATCCTGCGGTTGCGGCGCGCAGAATAAAAGCCGGAAAGCGCTGGCAGTGGACCCGGAAATCAAGTCCTCGAACCTGCACCGTTTGCGGCGCATTGAAGGACAGGTGCGCGGATTGCAGCGCCTGGTGCAGGAGGACCGCTACTGCGCCGACATCCTCGTGCAGATTTCTTCCGTGCAGGAAGCCCTGCGTTCCGTGGGGCGCGCCCTGATGAAGAATCATCTGCGCCATTGCGCCGCCGAAGCCATCCGGGACACCGCCCCGGGCCGTGCGGAAGGGATGTACGAGGAGTTGTTGAACCTGATGGACCTGCATTCGCGATAGAGAAATTATGAATACACAAGACACATTCGCCATTGCGTTGGAGAAAGATCCCGTTTGCGGAATGAAGGTGGACCCTTCGCGGGCGAAAGCTAAACACGAGCACGCAGGAAAGACGTACTACTTCTGTTGCGCCGGCTGCAAAGAGAAGTTCAGCGCGGACCCTGCGAAATATCTAATGCCGAAGTCCCTTGTTGGAATCGCTCCCGTATCCGCGCATCCTGCGCAGATCGCCCCTGCTGCGCCGCACGGCGCATCACAACCAGTTGCGAATATTGCTCCAATCGCGGACGCCGCGCGCAAACTTGCCTCCAACGAATACACGTGCCCTATGCATCCGGAGGTGCGCCAGCAAGGGCCAGACGATTGTCCGAAGTGCGGGATGGCTCTGGAACCTTTGCTCACTCCGCTTCCCCCGACAAAGACGGATTACACCTGTCCAATGCATCCGGAAATCGTTCGAGAAAAACCTGGGGCCTGCCCGATTTGTGGAATGGCACTTGAGCCGAGAACGGTCAGCGCGGCGGAGGAGGAAAACCCTGAACTTGTGGAAATGACCCTGAGGTTCTGGGTCTCTGTTGCGTTTACCATCCCAATTTTGATTGTGGCCATGGCGGATTTTATACCGGCGCTTTCAGCGCTCATGCAGGTTGCTTCGCCACGGACTTGGCAATGGCTCGAATTTATCCTGGCGACTCCGGTTGTGCTGTGGGGCGGCTGGCCTTTCTTTGTGCGGGGCGGGCGATCGCTCGTCACACGCAATTTGAACATGTTCACGCTAATCGGTTTGGGAACAGGCGTGGCTTATGGATTCAGCGTGGTGGGCGTGCTGTTCCCGGATGTTTTTCCAGCGGCGTTCCGCGGCGAAAGTGGCGAAGTCGCTGTCTATTTCGAAGCGGCTGCGGCCATCACGACCTTGGTGCTGCTCGGGCAAGTGATGGAATTACGGGCGAGAAGCCGGACGGGTGCGGCGATCAAGGCGCTTCTCGGCCTTGCGCCGAAAACCGCCCGCTTGATACGCGAAGACGGATCGGAAGTGGATGTGCCGCTCGATGAAGCCAAGCCCGGCGACAAGCTGCGTGTGCGCCCCGGCGAGAAAATACCGGTGGATGGCATCGTTCTGGAAGGTGCGAGCAGCGTCGATGAATCGATGATCAGCGGTGAGCCGATTCCCGTCGAAAAATTCGTTGGAGCGCGCGTCACCGGCGCGACCGTGAACGGCACTGGCACTCTTGTGATGCGCGCGGAGCGAGTCGGCTCGGAAACCCTGCTGGCCCAAATCGTGCGAATGGTGGGCGAAGCGCAACGCAGCCGCGCGCCAATTCAGAAGCTCGCCGATATCGTGGCGGGATATTTTGTTCCGATCGTTGTGGCCGTTTCAGTGCTGACGTTCGTAATCTGGGCACTCTGGGGACCGAATCCTCGCCTCGCGCATGCCCTGGTCAACGCGGTTGCGGTGCTGATCATTGCGTGTCCCTGCGCGCTGGGCCTGGCTACGCCGATGTCGATTATGGTGGCGATGGGCCGGGGCGCGTCGCTCGGTGTGCTGTTCAAAAATGCCGAGGCCATCGAACTGCTGCGCAAGGTGGACACGCTCGTGGTGGACAAGACCGGCACGCTCACCGAAGGCAAGCCGAAGCTCGTATCGGTCGAGACCGCAGCGGGGATTGACTCCGGCGAGTTGCTGCGCCTTGCAGCAACGCTCGAACGCGGCAGCGAGCATCCGCTTGCCACGGCGATCGTCAAGGGCGCGGAAGATCGCGGCGTCACTCTCGCCGGCTCGGCGGAGGCGTTTGAATCGCTCACGGGCCGCGGTGTTCGCGGCCGCGCCGCAGGCCGCGCAGTCGCGCTCGGAAATCAGAAGCTTCTCGAAGAACTGCACGCCGATGCAGGCTCGCTTGCCGCGCAGGCAGAGGTTCTGCGATCGGACGGCCAGACCGTTATGTTCGTGATTGTAGACGGAAAAATCGCGGGACTCGTTGGTGTCGCCGATCCCATCAAACAGACCACTCCTGAAGCGATCCGCCAATTGCACGCCGACGGCGTCCGCATTGTGATGCTCACCGGCGACAGCCGCACGACGGCCGAAGCCGTTGCAAAAAAACTCCAGATTGACGAAGTCGTTGCTGAAGTTTTGCCGCAGGGAAAGGCGGACGTCGTAAAGCGTTTGGAGAAGGAAGGCCGGTTCGTCGCCATGGCCGGCGACGGAATCAACGATGCGCCGGCGCTGGCGCAGGCACAAGTCGGAATCGCCATGGGCACAGGCACGGATGTCGCGATGGAAAGCGCCGGTGTCACGCTAATCAAGGGCGACCTGCGCGGCATCGTCCGCGCACGCGCCCTGAGCCGAGCCACGATGAGCAACATCAAGCAGAATTTGTTCTTCGCGTTTGTTTACAATTCCATTGGAGTGCCGATTGCCGCGGGGATTCTTTACCCATTCTTCGGCTTGCTGCTCAGCCCGATGATCGCGGCAGCAGCGATGAGCTTCAGTTCGGTGTCGGTGATTACCAATGCGCTGCGGTTGCGAGGGCTCAAGCTTCCTGCGTGATCCTCGTTCCGTGAGTTTCTTTCGTGGAACGGGCTTCAGCCTGTTTGCCTTTGCTCGCGAGAACACAAACCCAACAGGTGGAAACCCGTACTATCTAGTCCCATCACATCGCGACGACGAACGTATTGCGTTTGATCAGCGACTGCATTTGATCGTCGGTGAGGGAAAGCTTTACATCGAGACGGTCGCCAGCCGGCGTTACTTGCGCGCTGTCGAGGAGCGCGCCGAGGTCCGGGTTGGTGTTTCCAACCTGATATTTGCGGTACATCAGGCCTGCGGTAAGGAGCGCGGCAAACGTGTTGGCGTCATCGGTCGACCCACAGACGGCCTCGAACTTTGCGTCCACGCCGCTGCTTCCCTTGATGCTGATCGTCATGGCCTTGAGTTTTGAAGTAAGCTGCGCGGCCGCGGGGAACTGAGATGTTTCCGGCACGAGTTGCTGCATGGCGAGTCGCGTATAGGCCGGATTCAGAACGGCCCAGACGGTCCCGCTGCCGTTGGCTGCATTGACCAGCGAAGAGAAGTCTGTGTTGGCATAGAGGCCTTCACCTTCTCCGTAGCGCACGCCAATCATTTTTTCAAGTTGCTGCCGCTGCCCAAAGGCCGCGGTATTGGAATCGATAAAAAAGAAGAAGAGATCGTTCGGCCCGCTTCCGCCGCCGAATGCGAAAAGCGAAAACGTGCGTACCTTCACGATGGGCAGCTTCTTGGAAGTGAAATAGGCCTCGGCCGACGCGGGATTAAATTGTCCTAGCGCAACGCCCACGATCTGGTCCGTGGTCGGGACAGATCCGCCGCCGCTATCACTCGAAGATTTGCTCGGCACGAGAGCCCACGCAAGCTCCGTCACTTGGGTGTTCGGGTCGATGCCCGCCGAAGATAGGAACGTCTCGAATTCGCGGAATTTTGCCGGGAGCATCTGTTCCTTGAGCTGCGTGAACCACGGGAATGCGCGCGCCTCTTTCAAGTCGGCATAGGCGAGCTCGCCAGAATCTTTTGGGAACATGCTGAGAATGTCGGATCCGAGGCTGCCCGCGCGGGCAGTCCCCGGAAGCATGGATAAAATGGCGATCAGTGCGACAATCCAAATGATTTTTCCGGACATCATATTCTTCCTCCTGCCAGGCACCCAAAAGTTCCGCTCCAAAAGGGAGTCATTTACCCGTGGTTACCGGCTTCCCTATCAATTTTGCTTCAATTTCGGCCGTGGCGGACTTTATTCTTTCAACCATGCCCGCATCTCGTAACGAGGGCAGAAGCGCCTCTGCGCTTTCCAGCGCGCCGCGAGCGGCGGCTACCGCCGCTTGTTTGACCGTAAGCCAGTCTAGGAGCATAGACGGCGCTGCCATGGCTTCGAGTTGTACCAATCGCTCATAAATTTCGGTTGCGGCGAAGGCCGCTTCCAGATGGGACTCGGCGGTTCGCTCGGGTCTGCGTTCGGCAGTGATTTGGGAGCCGGAGAGCGCCTCCTGCGATGCGCTCAACGTGCGCCCCGAAAACTGCTGTACGGCCTCGCGCAATGTGTCCACCAGCGGCTGCAGGGCTGTCCGCGATACCGCCGGCAGGGTTGGCGTCGATGGCAGTATCCCCGCGACGGCGGCCAGGCGGTTCTCAAGCACTTGCCCAGGCGAAAAATTCTCGAGGAGCAGGTAATCTTCCGCCGATAGCTCGACGGCCTTGCGCGGGACGAGGCCGATGATTTCGCTGCCCACCACCTCACAGGCGCGCCGTTCGGCTTCCAGCTTGACACTCTCAAAGACGCGGTGCAGTGGCGTTTGCTCGAAGTCCGTCAGGTTGATCGAAACTTGCGTGAGGCCCCGCGTCTTCATTTCCACGCCAATGGCTTTGACGTGGCGCAGCCCGCCGCTCGAAGAGCGGATTGTGCGGGCGATTTCCCTGGCGACAGATATATCGGTAGTATTCAGATAGATATTATAAGCAATTAAAATCTTTCGCGCACCCACCACCGTTGCGCCCGCCGACAGGTGAAGGCGCGGCTCGCCGATGTCCGGCGAGCGGTTGGGGTCGTGTAGCACATCCGCGCGGAGGCCTTCAAATTGTCCCTTGCGGATATTTTCTAAATTCACGCGATCGGGCCGCGTGGCTGCGGCCTCATAAAAATAAACCGGGACGCGGTAACGTTTCCAAAGTTCCTGCCCAACGTGCCGGGCGAGCGTGACGCAATCATTCATGGTAACGCCTTCGAGGGGAACGAATGGGATCACGTCGGTCGCGCCGATGCGGGGATGCACTCCAGTTTGGCGAGTCATGTCGATAAGTTCCGCGGCCTTGCCCGCACCGCGAATCGCGGCTTCCGCCACACCTTCCGGCTCGCCGGCCAGCGTAACCACCGTGCGATTGTGATCGGCGTCGCTGGTGCGGTCGAGAATCCAAGCGCCTGCGACGCCGCTCATGGCTTCCACGATGGCATCAATTTTGCGCAGGTCGCGCCCTTCAGAAAAATTTGGCACACATTCGATCAGGCGGTTCATGAGGTCCCGATGATTTTCGCAGGAGCGATCTTTACGGGGCAGCCGTTACCTTCCGCGCAATCCGGTCTTTCCATTGTGCGTATCCTACCGATGATACGGGATTCTCCGCGAACCCCCAAATGGAAGATCGCAAGCTCCGCCTACTTGCCAACTGGTTGCGGAGGCGGCGCCGTCCGACGAAGTTTCATTGCGCGTGTGGAGATTCGTGCGGTAATGTTCAGGTTCGCCATGGCCTACGCCACACTCACGGAAAAGCAGTTGAACGCAGTCGACCGGATGCCCAATGACCGGGCATTGTCGCTGCGCGTCAATGGCCAGTGGGAGCCGACGTCCTCCGCCGAATTTCTACGGCGCATTGCGGGGCTTTCTAACGCGCTCGAGCAGCTTGGGGTCAAGCCGGGCGATCGCGTCGGCTTGTTTGCGCCCAACCGGCCGGAATGGCATATTGCGGATTTCGCCATCCTCGGTCTCGGCGCTGCCGACGTGCCCATTTATTTCAATGAATCACCCGACCGGATTGTTTACATCCTGAATCATTCCGGCGCCGAAGTTGTGATTGTAGCGGGAGAGATGCAATCGCGGCGCCTGCTGGAGTCCCGCAGCCGGCTCACTTCGGTGAAACACATCATCTGCGCAGCTGCCCCTCCCGATCTTGGCGACGATATTTTACGCTTCGAAACGCTCGTGGCCTCGACTGGAGACGCGGCGATTGCCGAGTACCGGCTGCGAGCCGCCAGAGTAACCTCCGACCAACTCGCCACTATCATCTACACTTCCGGCACGACGGGCGAGCCAAAGGGAGTGATGCTTACGCACAATAATCTCAGCTCGAACGAGGAAACCTCGGTTGAGTCGTACCGAATGAATCCGGGCGACCAGGCGGTAAGTTTTTTGCCGCTCTCGCACGTGTATGAGCGAGTTACTGCATACGCATATTTGTTCCACGGAGTTCCTGTAGCTTACGTTGAGCGTATGGACGACTTGCCCCAAGCTCTCCTGGAAGTTCACCCGACCTTGGCTGCCGCGGTTCCGCGCGTTTTTGAAAAGCTTTATGCAAATATTCTGCAAAAGGGGCACGCATCAACGGGATCAAAACGCCGGATTTTTGACTGGTCCGTGCGCGTGGCCCGGGAATCGGTTCGCTGGAAAGCATATGGAGAAGACGCCCCGTCCTGGCTGCATCTTCGGTGGAAGATTGCGGACCGCATCGTCTATTCCAAAATCCGCGAAGGGATCGGCGGGCGTTTCCGCGCATTCATTTCCGGCGGCGGACCGCTTTCCCCCGAATTCGCCGAATTTTTCTGGGCCGTAGGCGTGCCGGTCTATCAGGGATATGGCTTGACGGAAACCTCTCCAGTCGTAAGCGCGAACTGTCCCGGCGCGAACAAAGTCGGCACCGTAGGGCAGCCCATCGAGCATGTAGGAGTGCGCATCGCGCAGGACGGTGAAATTCTCGTGCAAGGACCTTGCGTAATGAAGGGCTATTACCTAAAGCCGGAAGATACACGCGCCGTGATTTCGCCTGACGGCTGGCTGGCGACCGGGGACATCGGACGCCTTGACGAAGATGGGTATCTCTATGTGACCGACCGCAAAAAAGATTTGTTCAAGACGGCGGCGGGAAAATTTGTCGCGCCGCAGCCCATCGAGAATCTGCTGAAAGTGAGCCCGCTGATCCTGAACGCCGTGCTCGTTGGGGACAGATATAAATTCATCTCAGCGCTGATTGTTCCGAATTTCGCCAACGTCGAGGCCGCCGCCCGGGCCCAGGGCCGCACGTTTGCGTCCCATGAACAACTCGCCGCCGATCCCTGGGTTCATGAACTCATCGGCAGGGAAGTGGCGCAGGTAAATTTGAAACTTGCGCAGTACGAGACGATCAAGAAGTTTGCGCTGCTCGACCACGATTTCACCTTTGACGGCGGACAGCTGACCTACACACTAAAGCTCAAACGCCGCGTGGTTGCCGAGCGCTACGCGAAAATCATCGAGGGGTTGTACGCGGAGGCGCCGGCGGAACGAAGTGACGTCCAGTAGCGCAGGCTTCAGCCTGTGGGTTTGCTTTAATCGCGCTCAGATGCGTCCCAAAGGGTAGCCCAAAGCTTTCGATCAACCCCCCAGGCAAAGCCTGTGCTACTGTTGCGGAGCGAGTTACAATAAGCCGGGGAGAACGAGAATGACCGATGAACTGGTGATTGCCGGGCGCGCATTTCGTTCGCGCTTGATTGTGGGCACTGGAAAATACCGCAGCCTGCAGGAAATGACTCGCGCGCACGTAGCCTCGGGCGCGGACATGGTTACAGTGGCGGTGCGGCGCGTGAATCTCTCCGACCGCACGAAGGAGTCGCTCCTCGACTTCATCGACCGCGAAAAAATTTTCATTCTGCCGAATACGGCCGGTTGTTACTCGGCGGACGAGGCCGTTCGCACGGCGCGCCTGGGCCGGGAAGTGGGCCTGTCGAATTGGGTGAAGCTGGAAGTGATCGGCGACCAGCAGACGTTGTTCCCGGACACTGAGGAACTCATTCGCGCTACGCAGATTCTGGTGAAAGATGGTTTCGTGGTGCTGCCCTATACCAATGACGACCTGGTGGTGGCGCGTAAGTTGATTGACGCTGGCGCCGCGGCTGTGATGCCGCTCGGCGCGCCGATTGGGTCGGGCATGGGAATTCAAAATCACGCGAACTTGCGCATTCTGCGCGAGCGCATCACCGAAGTGCCGATGATTGTGGACGCGGGAGTGGGCACTGCGTCGGACGCGGCCGTCGCGATGGAACTGGGCGCGGACGGCGTCCTGATGAACACGGCGATCGCCGAGGCGCAAGACGCCGTCGTCATGGCTGAAGCGATGCGCGAAGCCGTGTCCGCGGGACGCAAAGCATTTCTTGCCGGGCGCATGCCAAAGAAACTTTATGCCTCGGCGTCGAGTCCGCTTTCTGGAGTGGTCCGGTAGCGCCGGCGTCCCGCCGGCGAATTGTTTCCAACTTCAATCCTGATAAAAAATGCCGCCGTATCGGCGGTACTTCGAAACCTGCTACAACGTGCGAAACGTCAGGTGCCAGATGGTGTCTACCAGCGCGTGCACGATGGCGGAAGTGAAAATGCTGTTCGTTTTGCGCCAAGTTCGGCCATAAAAAATTCCCGCAATCGTCGCGAGAATAGCGTAGCGCCAGTTGGGAAAGACGCCGTTATTCGTTATGTGCGCGAGGCCGAATATGACGGAGGCGGCGAACCAGCCGCCCGTTTCGCTGGAGAGTGTGCGAGAGAGAGAATTTTGCAACAAGCCGCGGAATAATAATTCTTCAGGCCACGCCGTCAGCAGAAATATAGAAATCGCATCGAGGGGCAAGGATTTCCAGTTCGCCTGTGCGGGGTCGAACCGGATGAAGTGCAACGCCGTTCCAAGCGGGATCACGATTACGGCGAGCAATCCAAAGTGAACGAGGACGGCGAGCGCTGCGCTTCGTCCCCACACGATGTTGTAACCGACGCCGTCGAATTGACGCACGAAGAGGAAGGTCGCCAGCGCCACGGAAAACGCGAGGAGCATCGCGGCCATGTAGCCTATGGTCGGTCCGCCGTAAGGCCAGAGGGCATTGAGTAGCCGCATTTTCAGTGGGAGAAAAATTGCAAGCATCGCAAGATAGTCTTGCCACTGGCCGGGTTTCGCGGCGCCTGCGGAAATCGCCAGGACGACAGGCGCCAGCGAATACGCTGCGGCAATTGTGGCACGCCACAAGGTGAAAGTATTTGTTCCCGCCAGATAAATCAGATAGGCAAAGAATGGCACGGTGGCAATCAAAATGCCGCGGTGGGCGCCGGCGCGGCGCGCGAATCGCTCGCCGAGATTTCCGGCGGCAAACGACAACTCAATCGCAAGAAAAAAGCCCAACACGCAGAGAGTGACGGCATAGGCGCGCCCCCTGTATCCGTGCCACGCACCGTACAGGGCCGCGCTGACCACAGCCACGGCCCACAAGCCGAAGGCCGTCCAAATTGATAGCTGCCGTTCACTGGGCATGGCAGGATAGTCTAGCGCATTCGTTGAAGACACCGATGGCCGAGAAGACCACAAAGCGAATCGCTTACATCGACTGGCTGAGAGGACTCGCTTGCCTGTTGATGTTTCAGACGCACTGCTATGATTCCTGGCTCGGCGGCGCTGCTCGTGACAGCGGATTTTACAATTTATCCCAGCTTGGCGGCACGCCTCCTGCTCCGTTGTTTCTTTTTCTTGCGGGAATTTCCTCCGCGCTCGTCACCGACAAACTTCGCCAGAAGGGTGTATCGGCCGACGAAATCGCTCGCACAACAATCTCGCGCGGGGGAGAAATCTTTCTTTTGGCCCTGCTCTTCCGCCTGCAGGAATTTCTGCTCGGCCAGCCCAGGGCGCCGTGGACGGACCTGCTGCGCGTGGACGTGCTGAATGTGATCGGAGTCTCGCTCATCATGATGGGCGTGGCCTGCCGAATCGCCGCCACTGGAGGCACCGCCAACCCGCGGCAGTTGCGGCGGGCGACAATCGTGACGGCGGTCGTTTGCGCTGCCGCCATCGCAATTCTTACTCCTCCACTTTGGACCAGTTGGCGCCCGCGTTGGCTTGTTTGGTGGCTCGAGTCCTACATCAACGGCGTGCATACGTTTGACAAGCCGCAACCCTGGCTTTTCCCTATTTTTCCGTGGGCCGCATTTGCATTTGTGGGATTGACGGCGGGGTCGCTCTTATTATTTGAATGGGCGCGAAAAAACGAGGCGCTGTCGCTCACTTTGTCGGGTATAAGCGGAATTGCGCTCATTGGACTGGGAAAGTGGCTGGATGCGCGTCCCACGCGGCTATACGGCACCTACGATTTTTGGCACACCAGTCCGAATTTTTTCATGATTCGCGCTGGAATCGTACTCATCGTTCTCTTTCTGGGTTACGCATGGTGCCGTTGGGGAGCGGGGGAATGGGGATTTAGTCCGCTGATCGAGATGGGCAAATGCTCGCTGCTGGTTTACTGGGTGCACTTCGAATTCGTTTATGGCGCGCTTTCCATTGTGCCCAAACGCGCCGCGGGCATTCGGGCGGCAACGCTTGGACTGGTTGCAATTTTTGTAGCCATGACTTTGCTCGCCACAGTTCGCAACCGGTTTCCCAGATGGAAGCCGCAAATGCTGGCGCTGTTTCGGGGCGCGGCGCGAACATAGCTCGTGGCTTTTGTCGCGGGGAATGGCGGGGGCTAAACAGACAGATTCGCTTTTTCATTTCGAGCAATAAGTTTCTTCCGGATTACTTTTGTGTGTCTGGTTTTTGCGGACTGCCGGGCTTGGCTGTATCGGGAATTTTGAATATCATCTCGCCGGGACGCGCCAGGCCCATTTCTTCCCGGGCGATACGTTCGATGGACTTGGGATCGGTCTTCAGTGAGTTGACCTGCTCGGCCAGGGACTTATTTTCATCGTTCATCTTGCCGATTTGCTCGCGAATCTGTTCAATTTCTTTCTGCGTGCGGCGCATGGCGATGATGCCGTGCGGCCCAAAAACGTCGTGCACCAGCAGGGCAAAGAGCGCGAGCCCTAAAATCTGCCGCGCGTTCTTCCGCAAATATGCGGTGGCTTCGCTCGCAGATATTCCGCGAATTTGCTTTATCGTGATCATGCCTTCGCTTCTTGCGCGGAGCCCATCACCCAGGCCTGCGTCTCTTTTGCGATTTTCAATGACTCTTTGAGCGTCGCGGCCTCGGTGTAAACCCGCATCAGCGGTTCGGTGCCTGAAAGCCGCAGCAGAACCCACGATCCATCGGCGAATTCCATTTTCAATCCGTCCGTTCGATCGAGATTTTTTACACGCCGACCCAGAAATGTCGAGAAGCTCTCCTTTAACCGGTTCACCGCCCTCAATTTTACAGCTTCCGGCAGGTGAAGATTCGTGCGCTGCGGCCAGAACTCACATCCCACTTTCTTAAAGAGCGCGCGCAATTGAGCCGCCAGCGAAGCGCGCCGCACGGCGATCATCTCCGCGACGAGCAGGCAGGTAAGAATTCCGTCCTTTTCAGGCACATGCCCGCGGATCGTCATCCCCGCGCTCTCCTCTCCGCCCATCGCAATCTTGTCCTTCTGGATCAGTTCGCCGATGTATTTGAATCCTACGGGAGTTTGAAGCACAGTCGTGCCGTGATGGCGGGCGACCGCGTCTATCAGGTGCGAAGTGGCCACGCTGCGTGCCGCCGGCATTTTCCATCCACGCGTTTCAACAAGGTAATCGTACAGCAGGCCGAGGATATGATTCGGTTGCATCCACGTCCCGTCGGAATCGAGGATGCCGAAGCGGTCGGCATCGCCGTCGGTCGCCAGGCCCACCGCAGCTTGTTTCGCGAGCACAACTTCGCGCAGGGGCCGCAGGTTTTCCTCCGAGACGTCCGGTCCGGAGCCGTCAAAGAGCACGTCCCGTTCCGTGCGCAGTGCCAGCACATTGATGCGGTTCGTCGAGAATGCCCGGTCCAGGTATCCGGCGCCGCACCCATGCAGCGCGTCGGTCACCACGGTTAATTTTGCATCTCCAAGCGCTTTGAAATTCACGAGCTGTGCGAGCCGCCCGAGATAGGATTCTCGCGCATCGATTTTCTCAAAGGGCTTGTCGTTCGGCTTGGCCGGGGCGCGTTCGCCAATTTTGGCGGCGCGCACCTCGATATCATGCGTGACTTCGGGAAGCGCCGGTGCGCCGTCCGGGCCTGTGAATTTCAGGCCTTGATACTCGGCTGGATTGTGGCTGGCCGTAAAATTGATGGCGCCATCCACCTTGCGCCGCAGGATTTCGTGAGCGATGGCGGGCGTCGGCGTGGGCGCGTCGCACAGCAGAGCGCCAATGCCGTGCTCGCGAAGAATTTCCGCGGCTGTGCGTGAAAATTCCTCAGCAAAGAATCGCGTATCGTGGCCGACAATCAATATCGCCTTTGTTTTTCGACTCCGCACATGTTCGGCGATAGCCGCCGTGGCCAGCCGAACGTTCGCGAATGTAAAATCCTCCGCGATGACCGCGCGCCAGCCCGAAGTTCCAAATTTGATCGTCCCCGTCATTTCCCGAGTAAAATGTTTCCGCCCTCGGGCAGGTATTGTAGCCTGCCATGCAAGAGTGAAACACCATGGAAATAAAGCCTGTGAGAAAGAGTAATGGGTAGGGAGGGTTCCTTGACCGATAAATTTCTGGTTCTGGTGACCTGCGCGAGCTCTGCGGAAGCGAAGCGCATCGCCCGCGCCGTCGTTGAACAGCGCCTGGCTGCGTGTGTGAATATCCTTCCCGGCACGGTCTCTTCCATCTATCACTGGACGGGAAAGGTAGAGTCTTCGCGCGAACGCCTATTGCTCATCAAGACGTCGCAAAAGCGCCTGGCGAAGCTGCAGGTGGCGGTCGAGCGGCTGCACTCCTACGAAGTGCCCGAATTCATCGCCTTGCCGATCGCCACAGGATCGCGCGCTTATCTTGCCTGGCTGGATCATGTTGTAAGATAGGCGTGAGCCTGTCTAGTTTGGATTTCCTTGAATGATTACGAAACCGACAGGCTGAAGCCTGCCCTACCAAAATCAGATCTTCTGTAGCGCCTGATCGAGGTCATCGATCAGATCTTCCACGTCTTCAATCCCGACGGAAATGCGAATCAGTCCTTCGGTAATTCCGATCCGCTGGCGCACTTCGGGAGGCACGGAGGAGTGCGTCATAGTCGCCGGATGGGAGATGAGCGTCTCCACCCCTCCCAGACTTTCCGCAAGAGAACACAGTTTCAAAGAATTAAGGACGGCGCGCGCATTCTGCATGGTCGCGACGTCGAAGGAGATCATAGCGCCGAATCCGCGCTGCTGTCGCAAGGCCACTTCATGTTGCGGATGCGAGGGCAACCCTGGGTAGAAGACGCGCTTCACGGACGGATGGTCTTCGAGGAACCGCGCAACGGCCCGGCCATTGGCGTCGTGCTGTTTCATCCGCACTGCCAGTGTCTTGATTCCGCGCGAAACCAGAAAACAATCCATAGGTGCGAGTCCTGCCCCGGTGGAGCGCTGCAGGAAGTAGATTTTTTCTGCGTCGGCGGGGCGTGTCAAGATAACTGAACCGCCCACAGCATCGCTGTGCCCATTCAAATATTTCGTCATGGAGTGAACGACAATTTGAGCTCCCAGCTCGAGTGGCGATTGCAGGTAAGGGCTGAGAAAAGTGTTGTCGACGACGAGGGTGGCGTTGCGCGCCGACGCGATCCTGGCAATCGCGGCGATGTCGGTGACGTTCATCGTCGGATTCGTGGGCGTCTCCACATAGATCATTTTGGTATTGGGCTTGATGGCTTGCTCTACCCGCTCAGGCGAGGATGTGTCCACGAAACTGAACTCCAGCCCCCATTGCACAAGGAACTGAGTCGTGAGGCGAATGACTCCGCCATAGACCGCCTCGGAAATGATGCAGTGGTCTCCGGGCCTCAAGAGGCGAAAAACGGAATCAATGGCGGCCATGCCGGACGTAAACACAAACGCCGCGCTGCCGCCTTCCAGCTTCGCCATGGTGCGCTCAAGTGCCCGGCGATTCGGGTGCGCGGTCCTGGCGTAGTCGTAACCCTTGTTCTTTCCCAGTTCTTCCTGGACGTAGGTCGAAGTCTGATAGATTGGCGCGACGATCGCGCCAGTCGCCGGATCGGGCTCCTGCCCCACATGTATGGCATCGGTCGCAAATCCCATGAAAAAATCTCCTTGCGGTTGGCCGCGGCGGCTTGTTGTGGGCCGGAATTTCTTCGTCCAGAGCGAAAATCGGCGGGCCTTCAGCCGAGGGTGCTGACGCTCGAGGGTTGCGCAAAATGTTGCGCCGATCGAAAGTAGCTCAGGTCCGCGGCTGAGTCAATGCGAGGGGCTTGCGCAACCCCGGAAAAAGCGCAAAAATGTGGTATCGCATGCTTGCCTTAATTCTTTTTGCGGGATGCCTGCCATGAGTTATACGCCGAGATCCTTGAAGACTCTGCTGCGCGTGATGCCGTTTCTAATTCTGCTGATCGCGGTGGCTGCCCATGGCCAGGAGAAGACCACGGACTCGAATGCGAAGGCGGACTCCAGTTCCAAGGACGTCCGGCTGACGATCGTCGTAACCGGGGGCGAGGACAAGAAGCCCATCGACAGCGCCAGCGTCTACGTTCGCTTCGTCGAAGAGCACAAGCACGGCAAGGACAAGAAGATCGAGATGAATCTGAAGACCAACCAGTCCGGAGAGTGCCATGTGCCGGTGATCCCGCCCGGAAAATTTCTGGTGCAAGTGATTGCCGATGGTTGGAAGACTTACGGCGAGTATTACGACATCAACCAGGCAGAGCAAACGATCAACATCACGCTCGCGCGCCCTCCCAAGTGGTATTGAAACAGGAAGCCTGCCGAATTCTATATTCTCGCCGCGATCGGATGAAAATTTATTTTCACTGGCCGGTATATTCTGACTGGAAAATCGTCTTCAACATTTTTGTTTTGTCTTAAATCTTAAATATGTGCTTCATCTTGGTGCAAACAGTAACAAGCGGTGTGTTTCTCATGAGCTACGCGCACAAAGTTCGTCTTTTCCACACCCTTTTCAACAAAACTGTTGAAAACTTTCATTGTGCAATTCAAGCGCCATCGCTTTGATTAAGCGTGCTCGCGGTGTTAGATTTACAGACCAGGGGAACCTCACGCGGAATCGGGCGGATGGAAGAAAAACCATACAAAGGATTTGTGATCTGGCACCTGCTGTGGAGCAACCTCGGCGTGCGCCCGCTGCGCTCTGCGCTGAGTGTACTGGCGCTGGCTCTCCAGGTATTCCTCGTCCTGCTGATTGCGGGACTGACGTCGGGCGCGCTGGCTGACTGGCGCACGCGCGCCGAGGGCGTTGGCGCCGACATCATCGTGCAGCCGCCCAATTCATCTATTTTCTTTGCATTTTCGAGCGCCGTCATGCCCGAATCATTGGTGGAAAAGATTGCCGGCTTGCCGGCAGTCGACGAAGTGGCGCCGGTGTTCATCGTGGTCGATCAGAAAAATCTCGGAGTCGTCTACGGCATTGATTACGACAGGTTTGCCGGCCTCAGTAACGGCTTCAAGTTTATTTCCGGCAGGCCCTTTCAGCAGCCGGACCAGGCCATCGCTGACGACCTGGCGGCCCAGTCTCGTAAGTTGCGTGTGGGACAACGAACGATTCTTCTCGGCCATGAGTTCACTGTCTCCGGAATCGTGCTCCACGGCAAGGGAGCACGCTTCTTCATTCCGATCAAGGCGGCGCAGGACATCGCCGGCGCAGAGGGCCGCGCTTCCATGTTTTATGTGCGCAGCAAGGGCGATACCGAAGCCGCGCGGGATGAGCTCGTTAAGTTGTTGCCCACTTACAAGATTCGCTCGATGGCGGAGTACAGCACTTTAATGAGTTCCTCCAACTTGCCGGAATTGAAACCCTTTATTCGTTCTTTCGTCATGCTCGGCGTGGCCATCAGTTTTCTGGTCGTGCTCCTCACCATGCACACGATGGTCTTTGAGCGCACCCGGGACATAGGCGTTCTCAGGGCGTTAGGATCTTCGCGCCTGGAAGTTTGTTGGCTGATTTTGGGAGAGACTTTGGTGATGGTCGGTTTGGGCGTGGTCTTCGGATTACTCTGCACCTACAGCGTTGTCGCGATTTTGCACAGGACCTCGCCTACTTTGCAGATTGCCATCGAGGGCGGCTGGATCGTCCGGGCGATCCTCCTGACAATTGCCGGCGCGATTGCGGGCGCCACATACCCTGCGCTGCGCGCGGCGCGAAACGATCCCGTGGACGCTCTCGCCTACGAGTAATTTAGAATTGCATTCTTTTGAAAAACACTATTCCGCTTTTGCACTTATGCACAACCTGCGCAGAAAATTTATTTGCCGTGATTCGATTATTTCTGATACAAAGTGATCCCGGACCGCTTGTCGGAAACTTTCGCAAATGGAGATCCATCTCTACACCGAGCCGGGCTGTGGTGCGTGTGTCGAGGCGAAGAACTGCCTGACCTCGCGCGGGATTTCCTTTGAGGAGCGCGACGTTCGCGCCCATCCGGAATACCTGCGCATTCTGACGGACGTCCTCGACAGTTGCACCTTGCCTACGCTAGTGGCTGGCGATACGATCATTCCCGGTTTTGACCGCCAGTTGTACGAACGTCTGGCTGCGGTCCCCAGACTGAAGCGGCGTCGATGAACTGCCGATAGCGAATCGAGAAACCTCGCCGGATTCGGCCCCGGCTTGCAGAAGACATTCCGAGGAGGCAAATACCTATGAGACTGAAACAAATGGTAGTCCTGCTTGCCACGGTCGCGCTGGCGCTTCCCCTGGCGGCGCAGATGGGGATGCAAGTGCCAACCCTCAGCGGGATCTGGCGGCCGGTAGTAGGAGCCGGCTCGGTCTATGAAATAACACGGGAAGGCAATAAGACGAACATGGAGTTCGCTGTCATCGGCAAGGAGGACATGGGAGGCAAAACCGGCTATTGGGTGGAATCATCCATGATCGAGCCGAAGGGAGGCGAGGTCATCATCAAAGTCCTTGAGACCGTCGATGGCAATGCCATCTCCTACTCTAAGTCGGTAATTCAGATGCCCGGCCAAGGCCCCATGGAAATGGACATGAACACGATGAACATGGGGGGCCGCCGGCCCGCTCAGACCGAGGTGGACTTTCGCAACAAAGCCGAGTTGGTTGGCACGGAATCGGTTACCGTTCCCGCGGGCACATACAGCTGTGAGCATTACCGAATGAAGGACGGCAGCGGCGACGGCTGGATTTCTGACAAAGTATCGCCGTGGAGTCTTGTGAAAATGCAAGACAAACAGAGGACCATAGTGCTCGCGAAGGTGACTACGGATGCGAAGGATCGCATCACCGGCACGCCAACGAAGTTCGATCCCATGCAGATGATGCGCAATCGCATGGGTCAGCAAGGTCAGCAACCCCAGTAGGTTTGTGGGTCGCTCGGGCGCGATCAGTTCCGCCTCACCGGAATAATTCTGAAGGAGAGCTGATGCCCTCCTTCGACAACAAGTTTTACTTCGCCCGGATACTCGAGCGACGCGACATCGCCGACGACCAGGGTTTGCCAGAATCATTGCGCCTTGACAAACTGCGGAAAAAAGTCCTCCAGAATTTTGTAATTCTGAGCGAAGCGAAGAATCTCTCGTTCTTTTCAAAGGAGCAAATCGAAGAGAGATTCTTCGCTTCGCTCAGAATGACAGAATAAACTATTTTTTTCCGCGGGCCTGATTAGCTAGTGGCATGTTCAATGATGTGGGGACACACAGGCTCTGAGGGTTGACCGAGGACTTTAACCAACAGTCGAATCGACCGCTCTAGGCTACCAGCGTTCGTGCTTGAAGTAGATGACCCCGAGGGCCGGCATCCGCAAATGGATGGAATAGGGCAGGTTATTCCAGGGAAGCGCTTCAGCATGGACGCCGCCCAAATTGCCAAAGTTGGTCCCGCTATATTTCTCCGCGTCCGTATTCATGATCTCCCTGTAGAACCCGGGTTCCGGCACTCCGACGCGATAGGCATCCCGCTGAACCGGCGTGAAATTAGCGACGACAACGGTGAAATCGCCCGGGTCCCTCGCGCGCCGAATGAACGAAAGGATACTCGCATCCGCATCATTGCAATCGATCCATTCAAATCCGTGCCAGTCGAAATCCACCTGGTGAAGGCAAGGCTCATTCCGGTAGATCGCGTTCAGGTCCGCCGCAAGAGTTTGCAGGCCGCGGTGTGTATCGTATTCGAGCAGGTGCCATTCGAGGCTGGTTTCAGCATTCCATTCTCCCCGCTGGCCGAATTCGCCGCCCATGAACATCAGCTTTTTGCCGGGATGCGCCATCAAGTACGCCAAAAACAGGCGCATGTTGGCGAACTGCTGCCACAAGTCGCCCGGCATCTTGTTGATCAGCGAGGCCTTGCCGTGAACGACCTCATCATGCGAGAGCGGCAGCACAAAATTTTCCGTGAATGCGTACAGCATCGAAAACGTCATTCGGTTGTGATGGTACTTGCGGTAGATCGGGTCCACCGCGAAATAACTCAGCGTGTCGTTCATCCACCCCATATTCCATTTCAAACTGAAACCTAATCCTCCCAGGTATGTGGGACGCGAAACCATTGGCCAGGAAGTGGATTCCTCCGCGATGGTCAGCACGCCGGGGTGGCGGGAATAAACAACCTCATTCAATCGCTTAATGAACGCGATGGCGGCGAGGTTCTCTCGCCCGCCAAATTCATTGGGTATCCACTCGCCTTCGCGGCGAGAATAATCGAGATAAAGCATGGATGCCACGGCGTCCACGCGCAAGCCGTCGATGTGATATTTGTCGATCCAGAAAAGAGCGTTGGAGATCAGGAAATTCTGAACTTCGTTGCGTCCATAATTGAAAACGAGAGTCCCCCAGTCGGGATGACGCCCTTGGCGCGGGTCAGCGTGTTCGTACAAATGAGTGCCATCAAACTCACCGAGACCGTGCCCATCGCTCGGGAAGTGCGCCGGAGTCCAATCCAAAAAGACGCCAATGCCCGCCTGATGAAATCGGTCGACAAACGTCATGAAGTCATCGGGCGATCCGAACCGGCTGGTCGCCGCAAAATATCCAAGCGTCTGGTATCCCCACGAACCATCGAACGGGTGCTCCATCACCGGCATGAGCTCGATGTGTGTATAGCCCATGCGCTTCAAATAAGGAATGAGCTGATCGGCCAACTCGCCATAGCTTAACCACCGCCCGCCTTCCTCGATCACGCGCCGCCAGGAACCGAGATGAACTTCGTACACGGAAATGGGTGAGGACAACCAATCGTTCCTTGCTCGCCAGTCGATCCATCCCGAATCATTCCAGATGTGGTGGTCCAGCCGGGCTACGATCGAGCCGGTGTTAGGCCGAAGTTCCGAGCGGAATCCGTAGGGGTCGCTTTTTAAAAGAGGGTACCCGCCCGACATCGGCCGGATTTCGTACTTATAGATGGCGCCCTCAGCGAGTCCCGGCACAAACAGTTCCCAAACTCCCGATGGCCCGCGATTCCGCATCGGGCTGATGCGCCCGTCCCACTGATTGAAATCCCCCACCACGCTCACGCGCATCGCATTGGGGGCCCATACGCCAAACTGCACTCCCGCCACGCCGTCGACGACCGTGGGATGCGCGCCCATTTTTTCGTATTTTTGGTAATGCGTACCCTCTCCGATCAGATACAAATCAAAATCGGAGAGCAGAGGAGGGAAGGCATATGTGTCATGGACCTCTCGTACCGGCAGGCTTTCCTCAATGATTCTCCAACGGTAGCTGTCCGCTGAAATCGGCAGGTACGGGAAGAGCGGCAAAGTAGCCTCGAACAAACCGTCGGGGTGTATGCGCTGGGCAGGAATTGCTTCGGAGCGATCTTTCAACAGGAGGAAGACATGCGCCGCTCGCGGGAAAAAGCAGCGGGCCACCAGGCGTTTGTCGTCGCCTTCCTCAACGAAGTGAGGGCCGAGCAGGCGAAATGGGTCGCGGCTCTCAGCGCGGATCAACAGCCCAATATCCCGTTCAAATTCGCTCACAGGGTCAGTTTCGCCCGCAGGCTGCCCAGAAGCTCGGTTTACTACGCTCAATCCGATCTCCCACAAGTAAGGTTCTGATCCGCTGGTACAGACATTCTAGCAGGGTACTGCCCAAGAGGAACAATTCATTGGTCGGGAGACCCAGTCTTGAATAATCAACCCTACGTTAGCGGCGCACAAAGTGTGAGCAAAAAGCTTCCCTTCATGAGCATTGTTAGAAACACTTGTTCACACAATTTCAGTGTACAAAACCTAATGGCCAGATAAAGCATTTAGAATCAGCAGGTTGATTGTTTACCTTTATGGAACAAGGCTTGCACTGTCTCTCAATGAATGCGCTCCCGATTGCTCCCCGCAGGACTTCAGGACCGCTAACTCTTAAGGCGCGGGGAGACTATGAGAAACCATAACCGAGGGTTAGAGAACTTAGCTAAAGTCTTCATCATAGGCGCTTTAGCCCTGGTCTTCAGCGTCACGCCAGCACGGGCGCAGGCGTCCCTCTCCGGAACCTACACTTGCGTGAGCGTTGAAGTCGCTGGTAAGACCCACCCATGCAAGGCCCCCTCCCTGGAAATGAACTCGGATGGAAGCTATCAAATCCTCGCCGAGCGCGGTACCTACGAAATCTTGCGGGGACACTGGCTGGTTCTCTCGGCTGCCAAGAATCACGAAAAAGCCCGCCTTGATGGCAGCAAACAGATCATCTTTGAGTTCATTTCCGGCGGCAAAAAAAGTAAGATCACCTACCGACGAAAATATCAGCGGCCTCCCGCGTGGGTCTCCGGCTAAGTCGTCGTCCCGGCAAACCAGGTATCCGTCTCATTTGAAGGAATCTTCATCCGCTCCGCGACTGTGATCCGGCGCGACACATGAATCGTGTCATTGTTCACCCTCGAAACAGTTCAGAGTTTCTCGCCCCTAAGTCCCACAATGGAACCATATTAACCACCTCTCCCAATTAGGGTTATGTGTATTCATTTTGTTTCATCTCCCGGACTAATGGAATCCCAGTTGCCTTTATCCAAAGCGGTAGGCTATCGAAGCGACATCGAATCGTAGGCCGGAGCAAGGATACAAGGGGGGAACATGTCAGTGGGTATGCTAGAGAGTGCGGAAGTCGAAGAAACAGCCGAGCAGAAATTGTGGCGGGCCGTGATTGCCAGCACCGTGGAAGAATGGGTCAGCGGTCCGCTTCGCCAAAAACGCGAGGCCGAACAGTTTTTGTTTACTGACAGTTTAGATTACCGGACAGTTTGCTATTCGGCGGGCATCAACCCCGAAAATCTGCGAGCCCGCCTGGAAAAGATTCGCTCGCGCGAGATAGTCGAAGCGCAGGCGTGCGCCTCGCGAAACTGATTTCGCCGCCGCCGGATTTGTCCGCCTCGTTTGACGAACCAACCCGCTTCCGCTATCATGCCTTTGCGGGGTGGAGCAGTCTGGTAGCTCGTCGGGCTCATAACCCGAAGGTCGTTGGTTCAAATCCAACCCCCGCAACCAAATTCTAGTTGATCAGGCCGGGGTCAGCGGAAACGCTGACTCCGGTTTTTTTTGTTGTTAGATCCAGCTAGGTCCAAGATTTATCCCAATCGCATTGCGATTCTTTCGTCGTCACAGCTCAAGAGGTGAGTGTAAGTTCCAAGTGCAATCCTCGGCGATGCGAAGCGTATGAGATATCCAAAAGCAGGATATCCTTATCGTCGCGAGTGAGTAACTCGGCGGCAACTTCCAGTCCAGAGACTTATGCGGCGGCGAACTGGCCGGAGTTGTTTGATTCGAGGAAAAGGCGCACTCGGCGCTGGGCTGCAGGCCGCCGGCGCCGGCGGCCTGTAGCCCTTGGGCGTCAATACCGTATTCGCAGTCCGTGGCTGTGATATAAAAACTTTCTTACCGCTCTTGGACCAAAAGCTCGGACTGGTCAGTGAGCGCGGAACATAGGATGATCACGACGCCCGCATCGCAACTGCAGACCGAAGATCGCGCAACCCTCGCCCTGGGCATGGCATTATGCGCATTATTTTTGGAATTGGCGATCAACGTCGATGAAGGCCAATACGTCCCAATCGCGCTGCTCTGGCTCACGATCGCGCTGATCGTTTGTTTCACCGCAGTTGTCCTGCGTTTCCGTCAGAACGTACAGGATTTTCTCGTTCAGCGGTTCGCGGGGATTTTAGTGGTGGTTGTGGTCGTTGCCGCGTGCATCGTGTTATTTCAATCGATCAAAGACATCACGATCTGCCTTTCGGTGTTCGTCCTCGTGGCCGTGGGCCTTTTGCAAGCCGCCGATCTGGGCGCTTGGGCTCTCCCCCTGCTCGTCCTCACGGTGGTCGGTTTCTGCGTTGTCTCCGCTCTTACGTTTGTTTCGCCGCAGCGCCAACGAGATCCCCACATTGATGTGTTCCTTTTCCAGCAAAGTTCTGCAGAAGCCTTGTTGCACGGCGGCAACCCATATACAACGCACATCCAGAATATTTATAGCTACAACAGCCGCGCCGTATTTCAGAATCCGCTCCGATATGGTCCCGGCACAACGGCTTATGGGCCTGGAGTCGTTGGCGATGATGGATGGCTCACTTACGGATTCCCTTATCCGCCGCTAAGCCTGCTGATGGTGCTGCCCGCATACTTGCTCGGTGGCGACTGCCGGTTTGCCAGCGTCATTGCGATAGGACTTTCAGCCCTGCTGATGGCCGCAGCGCGTCCGGGAAGGTGGGGGGCGCTGATCGGATTGCTGTTCATAATCAACCCGCAAGGATTCTTCGTCATCGACATGTCCTGGACCGAACCGCTGCTGGTGTTTACGTTCTCGCTGGTCATGTTCTGCGCCTGCCGTTGGCGCAAAGGTCTCCCCTGGGCTCTCGGCCTGTTTTTTGCCACCAAGCAATACACGGCGGTTGCGCTGCCCCTCCTGTTCTTGCTGACGGAAGGCCCGAACCCATGGAAGCAATGGTGGAAGACGGTCGCCAAAGCTGCGCTAGTCATGGCGATGATCGACCTGCCGTTTATCGCGTGGAATCCTCGTGAATTTCTGCGCGCCGTCGTGCAATTGCAGTTCGTGCAACCATTCCGGACGGACTCACTCAGCTATTTGGTGTGGCTGTACAGGCACGCAGGAGGATATAAAGCGCCGATTTTGGTTCCATTTCTCATCGTCGTTCCGGTCATTGTTCTCGCATTACGGCATTGCGCGCACACTCCAGCGGGATTTGCCGCTGCTGTGACGCTTACCTACGTCACGTTTTTTGCTTTCAATAAACAGGCCTTCTGCAACTATTACTATTTTGCGATCGGCGCGGCATGCTGGGCTGTCGCTGCGATATGGCCACAGCCTGCTGCCGGTTCCTCCGCTGGCTCAGGCGCCTATGCCGCTGCTGCTCATGCTCCACTTCTATCCGGCCTATAAATCCTTGATAGGACTCTTCCTCGGTTAGTCTGTCCTTGCAGAGCTGTAAAAACTCCCGTCTGGAGCTTGTGTTTGTCTACACTATCGATTCGATGCGCCGGTCGGGAATAAACCAGATCATGGCGATTGCAACGTACATCGCCAGCGCAATCCACGTGTGCAAGTAGGACAACGGAATCGCCAGGACGTAAATCAACATCGAAACCTTGCTTTTCCGGTCGCCGCCGACTGCGCGGGCCAATTTTGAGTTTGGGCCGTTGCACTTGATGATCGCTCTCTCCAGCAAAATGTACGAGATCGAGCACAGAACCAACACCACGCCATACGCAGCGGTGGGTGAAGGAGCGAAATGTGTATCGTCCATCCAGCGGATCACAAATGGGATGAGCGACATCCAGAAAAGCAAGAACAGGTTGGCCCATAAAACCATGCCATTGATCCGCTCGGTCGCGTGGAGCATATGGTGATGGTTATTCCAAAAAATTCCAACATTGGCAAAGCTGAGCGCGTAGGCGAGAAAGACGGGCAGGCCGGAGCGGAGCGCGCTAAGCGCGGCGCCCTGCGGAACTTTCATATCCAACACCATGATGGTGATGATGACTGCAATCACTCCATCCGTGAACGCTTCAAGCCGTTGCTTACTCACCTTCACCCTCTATCTTTCTAATTCGTCTCCCGTCGCGGCCGTGCCGGGGAATTCACGAACTTACCCCACGAACTTGATTCTTAACGCAACAATCAGGAGGGTGTAGAGCAATATACAGTCGCCATGGCTTTCTCAGTAGGGGCACGTGTTCTGAGACTTGCTCCCAACTGCATTCTTGAAACAGGCCTGGTCAAAATAAATCTGACTCGCCAGCTGCTGGTACATTAGGATGGTTTTCTTGCCGTTCGCGGCGCCCTGCGAAATAGCGGTCCGGCGCTCGAACGATATCGACGGCGGGCCTCCTGCCAGGGCCTCTTGCAATACGCGTCCTTTCAGGTCGCCTTTGCCGGCGAGTTCCAGCCCGAGAATTTTTGCCAAGGTAGGGGCAATGTCCGCGTTGCTTACCGGGGCTTGATCTACGAATTCCTTCTTGAAGTCCGGTCCGATCGCCGCCATGAATTGAAACGTATTAGCTCGTCCGAAACTTCCGTGCATTCCCTGGCCATGCTGTAACAAATAATCCGTGATCTGGACGCCAGTCATATTCGGGTCTTTGGGATCTGTAGAAAAGGTTTTAAAAGTGACGGCAATCGTGGGCGTCGGGGTTAGCGAGGAGCCGACCAGGCCAATCGAGCTGGAGGGCAAAGCGCCGGGGAGTTTTTCATAATCGTCGTTTACGAAGAGCCCGCCGACGTAATCCTGCTTGGCGAGAAACGCGACGATCTTCCGCACCAACTCCGGATCATGAGCGGGAAGATAAATGAGATCGGAACCGCCGTTCGCTGCGACGACGACCTTGGCATCCGTCTCTTTGGCTATCCGCCCCGTGCCGCCGATTAATCCGTTGCCGCCGACTGGGTGCTGGCGCAAATTGGGGAGCTGCTGCGCGGCCGCCGGATCCACCGGTGCAAACATTCTCTTGCCATCCGGGCCGTCGATCGGGCTGTCGGGGTCGAATAGCGGAAGTCCCAGTTCATGAGCAAGGTCGATCGAAACAAAGCCCACCGGCAGAAATCCGGTGTTCACTTCTTGCCGGCCCTGAGGGTCTTTATAAATCCACTTCGCTGCATGGCTCGTTGTCGCGTGGCCGGCAGCGTCAATATCATGCTTACTGATCGTCGCAAAACCATGGTCGGCGGTCAAAAAAATATCCGAATTCGCTGCCAACTGGGGATCGTTGTTGATGTAGTCCAGAATTTGCTTCAAGTTGTTGTCGGCATTTTTGAGAGCAGCTTTGGAAGTCGGCCCGTTGATGCCCGGGATGAGCTTGTTCAAACTGTCGCCCTGAAAGTGCTGCGTTCCATCGGGATCGCGCGACCAGTAAAGCAGTGCAAACGGCTTTCCACTCTTAGCGAACATCGGCAAGATCGCTTTGCTCGCGGCGTCCGCAAAATATGCTTGTTGAACGTAGTTTGTTTCCTTGGTTCCAGGGGTCACATTGTTTCCCGTTGGTTGGTTCCGGGCAGGAGCGGTTGTGGGGAGCCCGGCGTTTATGAGAGCCGCTGAGACTTCCGGCGCAAGGGGCACCCCATCTGGAGTGCCTGTTCCGTCATCGATAATGATGGTCTGGGGGATCGCGAATCCGCCCTTTACTGGATTCAACTGGCTCACATCCTGTATTGCCACGGGTCCCATCTTTCCAATGGCGGCTGTACTGAAACCGCGCCTGCGCGCTGCGGCGAGCAATGTTTCCTCGTTCAGATAATTCCCATCGAACTGGGCGTCCAGATCCCCAAGGACTCGATTATTTTCGACGTAAGGCGCGTAACTTCCGGGCGGCCGTCCGAAATTACCGTCCAGAAAAATTGGATGTCCGATATAAATTTGGTTGCTGTAATCGCCGGTGTCGCCGAGGTAATGGCCGGTGGCGATGGCGGAAGCATTGGCAGTGGTGAAAGTCGGAAAAAGCGAGTGGCTGTTTGCAAAGTTGACCCCATGAGTGCGAATCTGAAACATGGTCGGCGAATCCACCGCATTGACGGACCCGGCCCGCAATCCGTCAAACACGAATATCACGACGTTCCGGGGCCGAACACCGGCAGGCTCTTGCTGGCTCGAAACGAATGCTAACGGAATAGTTGTTAACGCAAGAGGTATCACAAACAGAATCCATCTCTTTTTCATCTCGAGTCCTCTTTAGCGTGAATGCGATCACTATCGCCCGATGATCGAAATCTCTCCGGGCGTTGCGCGAATTGAAGCGGGGACATTTTGCTTCCAAGCAAACTTGTCCGCAAGGATTGTTCAGGCCCGCGTGAAGGGCGATTATAGAGCCGTTCAGTAAAATCAGATTCACCGGAGACTTCCGGTAGTCCCTGCAGCCCCTTGTGAACGAAAGCAGTGCATGAAGATTTGTCTGAAATTGAGCATGTTCCCTTCAAATCGTCGAAATTGGGACTCTTATTTATGGCCTGTGTTGTGAATAAATAATACAAGAATCAGCGTATGTACATCGGGGATCGCACCCGATAGATTCCCTATGCTTTATATCGGAGCTTGCTCATTCCAGTCCGTCTTCTAATTGTGGACGATCACGAAATCGTAAGGATAGGTGTGCGCATTCTATTGGCTGACAAGAATAAGTGGGAGATCTGCGGCGAGGCGGTGGACGGCGCCGAAGCGATTGAAAAAGTGGTCAAACTCTCCCCTGATGTAGTCATTCTTGACCTCACGATGCCCATAATGGGCGGTTTTGAAACCGCTATTCGAATCCGGCAGCTTGCCCCCGATACCAAAATAGTATTTTTCAGCATCCATGAGACCCCCACTACTGCCCGTCTGGTTGGCGCGGATGCTTTTGTATCGAAGGCCTCTGCCGCGGAGGATCTGGCTCGAACCATCAACCAGGTCTTAGGAGGCCTAGGAACCGCAACCTCGCTGGGATTTGGAACCTGATCTGACTTGCCCCCTCCGCCTTCGGCACAAATCTTATTTTGCTTGTCCCCTACATACTTCCGGGTATGTTGATGCAGCGATGCCTGTATTTGACAAAGTATAATTATCCTTCAGTGGGATTTTAGCCCACGCCCGTTACGGCACCGCTGACCGAGCGCTGCGGCCAATTAAGTAGGCGCATAGGAACTGAGCTATAATCCCCGCCAGAATGTTGACCGAGTCCGAAAGAAATGTCCGTTTTTGAGAACTGGTGTTTCCCGCACGCCGCAACCGCCGGCATGTCGCTTGGGAAATATCCAATCCGAAATGAGCGCGAAGAAACTCGCAAGCGGCACTCGCGCAGCAACAAAGTTCTAAAATTGTAATTAAGATTGCAATTAGGTTCGAACTTCAATTCAGAAGGAGCGTTTCGACATGGCCAACTTGCGTTGGATCCGCAGTCTGCAAATGCTAGTTTTAGGCGCAATATTGGGGGGTCTTTTCGTTTTGTCTTGGGAGCGCCCGGCACCTTTGGCGCAGCAAAATAGTCCGCAGGCCAATCCTGCAACGATGCAGGCGGACGTGGCGCATCTGAAAGACATTATCCCACCGAACTCTCACCCCATGGTGGAAGTTGGAATGTTCGCCGCCAATCTCTGGTTTGCAGGCGAAAAGAAAAATTGGCCATTAGCCAACTATTATCTAAACGAAATGCGGAACCGCATCCGTTGGGAAGTGCACCTGAATCCCGGCCCGAAAGGCTCAGACGGCAATCCCGTGGATATGCAGTCGATCTTCGACGGCATCGACAACGGCACCCTGGCCAAAGTGAAGAAAGCCATCGAATTGAAAGACAGCATGCAATTCTCCGCGGAGTACAAACACTTGCTGGAGGAATGCTACTCTTGCCACAAAGCTGCGGCTCGCCCGTATCTGCGTCCTATGGTTCCAGTTTCCGGCGCGCAACCCATTATCAACCTCGATCCCGCGGCCACCTGGCCGCAATAGCAGAGTGCCCTGCCGAGCAATTTATTTGACCGGACGAATCTGCGCTTGACCTACCAGGATGCCGGGATGTGCAGTATCATTATTGCCCGGAGTGATGATGGCTTATAGTTATTCACGGCTTTTTGAAGAAGTCACCGGCCGCAAATTCGAAAATCGGCCTGTGTTCGACCCCCCGCGATTGACTCCCCTGCGAAAACCGGTCGCCGAATCCACGATTGGATTGTTCGCCAGCTGCGGCGCCCAGTTGCCGGAGGAGCCCGCATTGGGAGAGACCGAAGATATTTCCTTCCGCCTGATTCACCGCGACACGCAGATGTCGCGGCTGGTTGTCGCGCACAAAACCAAAGTTCGGAAGTGGGCCGTCGAAGATCTCAACGTGGCGTTTCCGCTGGAACGCATGAGGGAGCTGGAATCCGAAGGCGCATTCAAACGCCTTGCGCCTACCGCCGTCTCCATGGTCGGCTCGATCCAGCGCTACACGGAACTTGTCGAACAAACGGTTCCGGCGATCAAGCAGATTTACGATTCGCATGGCGTTGACTTGGTCTTCCTCTTTCCGTTTTGTCCGGCCTGCCATCGCGCCACGACAGTCATTGCGCGGGCGCTTGAGGCGCGCGGGCTTCCCACGTTGAGCATGAGCGTATTGCTCGAAGCCGCCGAGGAAGCCAAGCCTCCGCGAACATGTTTTCTGGATTTTCCGCTCGGTTGCCCGGCGGGAAAGCCTCATGAAGCGGAACAACAGCGCGAAATCCTGCGCAGCGCTTTGATGGCGGCTCCCGACTTTGGCGGGAAGCCGTGGCACATCAAGACGTTGCCGTTTCAGTGGTCGCCGGACGGAAGTCGCGCGTGGGAAGAGGAAGTCAGTGAACTGTATCGAAACGACGGGTTGAAGGTCGTCATGGCGCATCGCGACGCTCATCATGAGCGGGGTGAGTCCCTGGTAGGACGCGAGCGCGAGTTCGCCATACGCTGCAATTGTTGACGAACATCCATCCGTTCCCTTTATTTCCCGCGAATGTTGCTTCCAAACCGCTGGGTTTTGTAGCGCAGGCTTCAGCCTGTGGATTTTGGTCTTTGCAAAGTCGAACCCCCACAGGCTAAATCCTGCGCTACGAACACCGGTAGGACACATTCGTATTGCACGCGGCGTGCAGCCGGGTGTAGGTTAGCGCCCGATGAAAGCGAAAATCCTTGATCACAGAATTGACAAAGAAGCGCATTTTTCCTCGGACGGCGTACCCAGGCGGAATTTTCTTGCGGGGCTGGGCGCACTCGGTGCCGTTGCGACTCTTCCCGGTCTTTTCCTGCAATCGCAGATGCTTCCCGCCATCCCATCCCGTCCCTATCGAATTGACACTCATAACCACTTTTCAGCGCCCGGATTTATCGCCGCCATAGCCGCGAGGCACACGAACCAGCGCCCCTTGGAACAATGGACGGTCAGCAAATCCATCGAGGACATGGATAAAAGCGGCGTCGCAACGTCGTTGGTTTCGACCAGCGAACCGAGCGTTTGGTTCGGCGATAACGAGTCGGCGCGCAAGCTCGCGCGTGAATGCAACGAACTCGGAGCGCGCCTTATGGCGGATCATCCCGGCCGCTTCGGCATGTTCTCCACGGTTCCGCTCCCCGACGTCGACGGCTGCCTCCGGGAGATCGAATACAGCCAGGACACGCTCAAGGCAGACGGCGTTTGCCTGATGACGAGCTACCAGGGAAAGTATCCCGGAGACCCTGCGTTCGACCCGGTGATGAGCGAATTGAATCGGCGCAAAGCAGTAGTCTTCCTGCATCCCGTAAAGCCCGAGTGCTGCAAGGATCTGCAGCCGGAGCTGGCCCCGGCGTTGATCGAGTTGGGGACCGACACCACGCGCGCGATCGCCAGCCTCATACTCGACGGCACCGCTTCGCGCTATCCGGACATCCGCTTCATCTTCTCCCACGGTGGGGGAACGATGCCATACCTGATGACCCGCTTCGAGGCACTGGCGGCGCGGCCTGACATTGCGCAGCGGCTTCCGAATGGCCTGCTATACGAAATGCGGAAACTTTATTACGACACGGCGAGTATGAATAGCCCGTATCCGTGGCCGACTTTCCTGAGGCTGGCGCCGGTATCGCACGTTTTATTTGGCACCGATTTCCCTTTCTTCAGCGCGTCGGTAATTGCCAAAGGGCTGAGCGAAGCGGGGCTGACGGCGAGCGATCTTCACGCCATCGAACGCGATAACGCCCTGGAATTATTCCCGCGACTCAAGAAAGTTTAGGCCCAACCGGGATTTCGAAGGTCTGAGGGAAATTGTAGGAGACATAGAATTTTTCCAGGAGGGGTAATTGCCATGGCAAAATACGGCAAGTCTGCTGCGAAGAGCATCAAGAATGCGTTACATCGGGAAAAGAGGGGGACCCTTCTTTCCGGCAAAGGCGGAAAGGGAGGAAAGGTCACGAGCCGAAAGCAAGCAATCGCCATCGCCCTTTCTGAGGCGCGTAAGAAAGGGACCAAGGTCCCGAGGAAGAAATCATAGATACGTCGTGAAGCGTGCATGAACGCAGGTCGCTATCCAATGCTACGTGGAGAACACATCAGTGTCCCTTGAAAAATATCGAACCAAGCGCAATTTCCAAGTAACGCCGGAGCCATCCGGAAAGTCACTCGCCCCGGTGCATTCCAAAAGGCCGCTGCAATATGTCATCCAAAAGCATCGCGCGACGCAGCTGCATTATGATTTCCGGCTGGAATTCAACGATGTTTTGCTCTCCTGGGCGATTCCCAAGGGGCCATCACTCGACCCTTCTGTCAAACGGCTCGCCATGCAAGTAGAGGATCACCCTTTGGAGTACGGCAGCTTTGAAGGCGTCATTCCCGAGGGTGAATACGGTGGCGGCACCGTGATGGTCTGGGACAACGGAGAATGGACGCCGGAGAGCGAAGATGTAAAGAGCGCTTTGCAAAAGGGGGACCTGAAATTCGAATTGCATGGAAAGAAATTGCATGGTTCCTGGGTGCTGGTTCGCACCCGCGGGTTTGGCAGCAGGGCGGATAAATCCTGGTTGTTGATCAAGCATCGCGATAAGTACGCCTCCAAGAAGGACATTGAAACGGAAGAACCTCGCTCCGTATTGAGCCGGCGTTTGCTTGCGGATATCGCCCGCGAGGGAGGCGGAGACGTTGAGAAAGCGTCAACTGGCGATCCCAAGCAGGGATTGCGACCGCGCGTTCGAGCGGCGGGTGCAGGACTCAAAAAAAGGAAAAGGGCCAAGGCCTAAGATAAGAGCTGATGCAAAATGAAATGTATTTACGCGCCTTCTAATCAGCGCCAGTCAGGTGTATATTCTCGAATAAGAAGGAAATCATAAAATCCAGGGCGGGGAATTCTGGTTGAAGTGGGGGACGTTTCGTGAAAACCCGTTGGCTGTTTTTACGCCTGTCGTTGCTATGTTCAATCGTTTGCGCCGTCTTTGTGCTGCCTGGCAGGGCCGTGCTTGCACAAGGGCAGGACCGCGCTCCGGAATATTTTCAAACAGACATTCAATATGGCGCGCAGATTTTCGCCACGCAATGTACCGCTTGCCACGGCACGTCCGGCGATCAGATCCCCGGCGTCAACTTCCGCGCGGGCCAGTTCAAGCGCGTTGTTTCAGACAATGATCTGCGAGCCACCATCACGAACGGCGTCCCCGGCACTGCAATGCAGCCCTTCGCATTCGGCGCATCCGAACTGACCGGCATCGTCTCTTATCTTCGAAACATGAGCAGCTTCGATGCCCGCGGACTCAAGGTAGGCGACGCAGCTCGCGGCCAGGCCTTATTCGCCGGAGCGGGGAACTGCGCGAGTTGCCACGCCGTTAACGGCAAAGGTCCGCGAGTAGCTCCCGACCTGGGCGACATCGGCACCCTGCGCACCGCCGAACTCCTTCACCGGACGCTGATCGATCCAGCCGCCTCGATGTTGCCAGCCAATCGGCCCGTACGAGCGGTAACCAAGGACGGCAAAGTCATCAACGGCCGCCGCCTGAATGAAGACACCTACACCGTGCAGCTTATCGATGAGCAGGAGCGCCTCGTCTCCCTCACAAAAACCGATCTCCGCGAATTCACCATCCTAAAGACCACGGCTATGCCATCCTATAAAGACAAGCTCAACGCTCAGGAGTTGGCCGACCTGGAGGCGTACCTTCTTTCCTTGAAAGGTGTCAAATGAACCAGTCATGCCGCACGACCTTCCTGCTGCTCCCTGCTTTGCTGATTCCTTTCGTTCTACGTGCCCAGGTAACCCCTGAGCGCCTGCTGCATGCGAGCGACGAGCCGCAGAACTGGCTGACTTACTCCGGCAGCTACGCCAGCCAGCGTTATAGCCTTCTCAAGCAAATCGACCCTTCCAACGTGAAGAACCTTGAGCTGAAATGGGTTTTCCAGGCGCAGTCGCTGCAGAAGTTCGAAACCACGCCGCTGGTCGTCGACGGGGTCATGTACATCACGCAGTCGCCCAATGACGTCGTGGCGCTCGACCCCAGGACGGGCCGCGCCTTCTGGGTCTACCATTACGCCACCTCTCCCGCCGCGCGGCCTTGCTGCGGCATCGTGAATCGCGGCCTGGCCATTCTTGGAGACACGCTCTTCATGGCCACCGTTGATGCCCACCTCGTGGCCGTTGACGCCAAGGATGGACATGCCCTCTGGAGCGTGAAGGTGGCCGAGCCCGCTGCGGGCTATGCCATGACACTGGCCCCGCTGGTGGTGAAAGATAAAGTGATCGTCGGAGTTGCGGGAGGCGAATTCGGCGTTCGCGGATTCATCTCTGCCTATGAAGCCGGAACGGGTAAGCAGGCGTGGCGCTTTGACACCATTCCCGATCCCGATCAGCCCGGCCACGATAGCTGGCGCGGCAGCGATTGGGAACATGGTGGTGGCGCAGTGTGGATGACCGGTTCTTACGACCCCGAACTAAATTTGACCTACTGGGGCACCGGGAACCCCGGCCCCGACTTCAACGCGGCGCAGCGCCTCGGGGACAATCTTTACTCGGATTCCGTGCTTGCACTGGACCCGGACACGGGCAAGATGAAGTGGTATTTCCAATTTTCGCCGCACGACCCTTACGACTATGACTCGGTGCAAGTTCCCGTGTTGGCCAACGCAGATTGGAATGGCAGCCCGCGCAAGCTGATGCTCTGGGGCAATCGCAATGGCTTCTTTTATGTTTTGGATCGCAGCACGGGCAAGTTTCTGAACGGCAAGCCATTCGTGAAGGTCAATTGGGCGAGCGGCCTCGATGCGAATGGCCGGCCAATCGCCACGCCGCAGCCTGCGGGTGTGCCGACGTATCCCGGCATCCAGGGCGGAACGAACTGGTACTCGCCATCTTACAGCCCGCGCACTGGACTCTTCTACGTCTCCACCTGGGAAGATTACGGCACGATTTTCACCGGCGTGCAGGCGGAGTATAAGGAAGGCACTCGGTTTACCGGGGGCGCCAACACCGCTCCCATTCCCGGTGCGGATAACCCCGGAGGTATCCGCCAGGGGCCCGTTAATACCTACACTGAAGCACTGGCCACCGGCGGGGTCGTGGCCCTCGATCCGAAGTCCGGAGAGAAAAAGTGGAAGTTCGCCATGCACGACGTCAACACCAGCGGGATTCTGACCACTGCTACCGACCTGCTCTTCGTCGGTGGCAGGGAAGGATATTTTCAGGCGCTCGACGCCCGTACCGGTGCGCTGCTCTGGAAGGTAAACCTGGGTGGTGACGTCATCGCCGGGCCCGTCACCTTTCAGGTTGACGGCAAGCAATACGTCACCATCACGGCGGGAAACAGCCTCTTCGCATTCGCTCTACGGGAATAATCCTTGTAGGACGGGCTTCAGCCTGTCTGCCGTTCCGAAATTACAAGATCAAGACCAGACAGGCTGAAGCCCGTCCTACTGAGGCCAGCGAGTCCAGCACTTATTGGTTTTTCAATATGGAATTCTCTGCTGCCGAGGTAAGGACGCCCGCGGGGACAGTTTTCTTCTTTCGCGATTTCGGCACGGAAGGCGCTGCCGCTGGGGAATCCTGCATCGGCAGGTTGAAGCGCCTTTTTCCGTCATAGGAATGCAAAGCCGCGGCCACCGCGCCCGCCGTTGGAACCAAGCCAATTTCGCCGGCTCCCTTTGCGCCGTACCCGCCGATTTCATCGGGAATTTCAATCAGGATCACATCAATTTTTGGCGTTTGCTTGGCTCCGAGGATGCCGCAGTCGCGCAGGAGCAGGGAATCGGGCACTCCATTCGTGGAGGTGAAATTTTCGGAGAGCGCGTATCCAAGCCCCATGTGCACGCCGCCTTCGATTTGCCCGGCGCAGGCCTTCGGGTTGATGGCGTGTCCCACGTCGTGAGCCGCGACGACGCGCTCCATGCGTCCGTTGTCGTCGAGAATCACCAGCTGGCAGGCGTAGCTGAAGGTCATGTGCGTGGTCGGATTTTTCAGCGCCTCGGGGGTGCCGGGCCGGGTTGTAAAGTCGCAAACATATTCTCCGCGGTACTCGCGGCCGATCAGTTTTTCGAGTGGTAATTCCTTCAAGTCGGCGGCGAGTTTCTGCCCAGCGCGCTGCGCCGCGGCGCAACTAAGCGTGGTGGCGCGCGACGCCCAGGCTTCCCCGCATTTCGCGCCCATTTCTCTGTCCCAGCGCACGGTCATGATGTCCGGCGAGAGCCCCGTCTCTTCATATACCGCCTGCCGAACCGTCGTAAAGACGCCTTGCCCCATTTCCGTGTATCCGTTGAGGATCTCGACGCGGGGACCTTCGACTAAGCGGATGATGATGTGCCCGCTTTCGACTGCGCCGTTGCCGATTCCGGTGCTCTTGATGCCGCAGCCCAGGCCGGCATACTTTGTATTTTTGTAAATGTCCTTTACGGCTTCGAGAGCGACGCGCATGCCGCGCACGCTCTCCCGCATAATCTGACCGGTAGCGAAAGCGTCGCCTGGATTCAGAATGTTCCGCATGCGGATTTCCCAACCATCCACGCCCACTTTTTCCGCCAGGATATCCATGACGCCTTCCATTGCGAACTGGGCCTGGTTGCTGCCAAAACCGCGCATGGCGCCGCTTGTTGGATTATTGGTGAACACGGCCTTGGAATTTACATCCACGTTGGGCACGCGATAAACGCCGCAGGAATGGCACGCCGCGCGCAGCAAGCACTTGCCGCCGGTGCCCGCATAACCTCCGGTATCGCCGACAATTCGGGCGCGCACGGCGAGCAGATGGCCGTCCGCATCCGCGCCCACTTTGTATTTCAGAACCATCGGATGGCGCTTGACATGGTGCTGTGTCGATTGCGCGCGTGTGAGCACAGTTTTTACCGGACGTTGCAGTATAAACGCCGCCAGCGCAGTTTGCCCCTGGATCGTGAGCTCTTCTTTCGCGCCAAACGCGCCGCCGCTCGCGGCCAGTTCGACGTTCACTTTTTCTAGCGGCAACTTCAAGATGTCGGCAACCATCTTCTGGTCATATGTCGAGCCCTGGCTCTGCGAATACAACTTGACGCCGTCGCCTTCGGGCATGGCCAGACAGGCTTCCGGCTCGAGAAAGGCGGGTTCGATCGGCTGCGTCGTCCACGTTTCTTCGATGATATGCGCGGACTGCGCGAACGCGGATTCCACATCGCCGCGCGAAAATGCGGTGGTATCAAGAACATTGTCGTGCACCCACAGATTGCCGGGGGGATGCACTTGCGGCGCGCCGGGTTCCATCGCGGCAAACGGATCGGTGACAGGTTCGAGCACCGTGTAATCGACTCCTACTTTGTCGGCAGCCTGTCGCGCGTGAAAGGCTGTGTCCGCGACCACCATGGCCAGAAAATCTCCAACGCAGCAGGTGGTTTCGCCGACCGCCACAAAAATCGGCAGGTCAGGATAATTGAGGCCCGTGCCGCGCTCTCCGCGAACGTCGGCGGCGGTGAAAATTCTCACAACACCCGGCATGGCTTGCGCGGCCGACAGATCAATGGCATTGACTTTGGCGCGCGGATGTTCGCTGAGCACCATTGCGCCGTGCAGCATGCCCGGCACGCTTATGTCGTCGACGAAAGGACGCTCGCCCAGAGCCTGCTCGAATCCGCGATAGCGGGAAGGGGAGTCGCCAATTCCGAATCCATTTCCATTTCTCTTCCCGTTTCCGTTTCCGTTTTGGCTTTTTGCGTAGGCCGGGTTGCGGCTCAATCCGAAATCTTCGCCGAAATAGGAATGACGGCGAGGTTCCTGGCGCGGAAGTTTTCCGCCGTTCTTCCAGGCCTCGCCTGCGGTTTGAATGGCATCCAGAATTCGCGAATAACCAGTGCAGCGGCAGAGGTGTCCGACCAAACCCTGCTTCACCGCTTCGCGATCATCCGTGCAGCCTTGCCGCAACATGGAAGAGGCGCGCACCACGATCCCCGGAATGCAGAATCCGCACTGCACTCCTCCTTCGTGCACGAACGCTTCGCCCAGCACTTCGCGCATATCTTCCGGCACACCCTCGAGCGTGACCACGTCGCGGCCTTCCATTTGTTCCGGTTTCCGCAGGCAGGAGAGCGCAGGCCGCCCATCCACGAGAACCACGCAGCAGCCGCAGGTGCCCTCGGGAGCGCAACCATTCTTTGCGGACACTATGCCGCATTCCTCGCGCAAGACTTCGAGGAAGTGCATCCCCGGCTCATACGAGCATGTGGTGCGTTTTCCGTTCAACGTGAAGCTGAGCTTCGGCATGGGTGCTTTCACTACTCCGGGCGAACAAGCTAGGCCACTTTCTAAATTATACATTGCTTCTGTCTCGGAGCATACTGCTCCGTTTCCGGGTCACGGCCGGGAACAGCGCAACGCCATCCGGCGCCCGGCCATGCCTAAGTGATTGATTCCTAGGGAAAAGAAAGCGGCGACACGCGGCGTTTGGTCGCATGTTCGAAGCTATACGCGAGTTCAATTAATCTTGGCTCGCTACACGCCGTTCCGGTGAACGCCACACCCAAGGGAGCAGGTTTAGCGGCAAAGCCTGGTGGAAACGGAGGGATGGGGGCATTTGGATATGTTCCGAACGGGACGATTACGGTTGGATATCCGGCCTTGGCCGCTATGGCAGCGCCGCCCGCGCCCGGAAAGACCAGCGCGTCCAGATTGAATTTTTTCAGGGCGCCGTCAATCCCCTCTGCTCCCGCCAGTCTCAAATCCTTTGCCCGGTCAGCTTCGTACCGGGCGCGGTCGGCTTCGAGATCCATCTCGTCGGAAATGTCCAGCTGTGACTGGCCATACTTGATGGCGCCCGCACTCCCATGAGCCAGGTTGAACTTACGGAGCTCGGTGAGTGACTTTACCGGGGCCGCGGCGCCAAGCGATGCTATCCACTTGTTGAAATCGCGCTTCATTCCGTACTTAAGAACCACTGAGCAGTCAGCATCCTTGCCCTTGGCGTTTTCCAGTCCGGAACAGGTGCTCCACTTCACCAGATTATTTTGTGGATCATTTGCAGTGACGCTTGCTATGTCTGCCGGATCGACAATTACAGCGCCTTGCTGCTTCAGCGCCACAATGACGTCGTCCATTACTTTTTTCTGATCGGGTTTGAGACCTTCACGAGGCTCTTTCTCGCCGGGCGGTGTGATCGTGTCGTAGTAAAACGCTCGGGGAATTCCGATGCGCGCTCCTTTGAGGCCCTCAGTCTTGAAAAATTTCCGGTAGTCGCGCCCGGGCGGTGGAATGCACTTCGCGGTAGCGGGATCGTTCGGATCTGGAGCCGCATTTTCGAGAGCGCCCGGCAGGATTGCCGCGTCGGTGACAGTCTTGGCCATCGGCCCAGCCGTATCCTGATCCGCTGTAATTGGAATAATGCCGTAACGGCTGATCCTTCCGACCGTTGGCTTGATGCCCACAAGCATGTTCTGATTGGACGGGCTGAGGATGGAGCCGGAGGTCTCGCTTCCCACGTTCGCGGCCCAGAAATTCGCAGCAGTGCCTACGCCGGAGCTCGAGCCGCCGGTGGCCAGAACCGGGCGGCCGTCGGACGTATCCTCCCGGGGATCACGCCGGGGGTCGTAGGGATTCATGCTATATCCGGCAAGCCCATTGTAACCGCCCGGCATCGGCGTCGGCCCGCCGGCAACCCAATTTGCCAGTTCCGTCATTGTAGTTTTGGCGATGATGATCGCGCCCGCATCGCGCAAATTTTTCGTAAGCGTCGCTTCGTAAGGAGGGATAAGGCCGCGAAATGCCAGCGCGCCGCCGGTCGTGGGCATATCAACCGTTTGCATATTGTCTTTGATCGCGATAGGAATGCCGTGCAGCGGGCCGCGCAACTTGCCTCGGGCTCGCTCTCGATCGCGCGCATCCGCTTCTTTAAGCGAGTTGGAATTTACTGTGATGACTGCGTTTAGTTTGTTGTTGTAGAGCGCGATACGCAGCAGGTACTGGGTGACGAGCTCTCGAGATGTGACGCGCCCCTCTTCCATTGCGGCTTGCATCTCGGGGATCGTGGCCTCCACGACGCTGAAGGATCGTCGCGCCTTCGGTGTATCCACTCCTCGAGTCCGCGTCTGTGCGTACAAAGCCGTGGCGGCAGAAAACAAAAAAACTATAGCAATTGATCGCTTCATAGTGGGCCGATTCTAGCTCAAACAACCATGAACCACACAATTGTCAGCAAGTTTCTTGGCTGTATGACAGTTTCAGCAAAGCGGTGTCGGCCGGCGAGCAATCCGCGCCTGCCTGAGGTGGAGTTTTTAGAGGTTCCAAGCTTCAACTCTGCATGAACTCGAAATTTCAAATAGATAGCTGCCACCGTCTGGGCAGGGCAGTAACATGGCTTCAATTTGCCGCGTGAGTTGGCGCCGAGGCACTGGAAGGCGCGAGCAGCGGTTCCGAGAATCGAATCGGGATTCCGAAATTCGAGCCGCCGAAACCCTGCAGGACTGCAAACGTTACTCCGATGACTTTCCCCTGGTGATTGAAGAGAGGCCCGCCCGAACCTCCCGACGTGGTCTGCGCGTCGAAGACAATTTTGTCGGGCAGGATGTCTCCGATGTGGCCCTGCGTGATAATCGGATGAATCAGATTGCGGCGTGCCAACTCCGACAGGACTTGCGAAACGTCGCCGCCACTGCGGGTCAATATCTGTTGTGCCGTGACTTCATCCGTCCGCGCCAGGATACCCGCAAGCCCCGTCGCATAGCCCATTAACACGATCGGCTCGCCTGTCACTGCCGCCTCCTTGCCTGAGTCAATCGAAAGCGCGGGGCGCTTCAAGTCTTGAATGTCGATCCGCATGGTAGCCAGGTCCGCGGTCTTGGAAATATCCTGGATCTCGCCGGCGAACGCGCGGGGATCACCCGGGAAGTAAGCGTGAATAGTGGAAATCTCGGCCAAAAAACCTTGGCCGGACAACTTACTCAGCTCATCGTTATTCCACCACGGTTCGGCCACGTGCCGGTTGGTGACAATACGTCCGGAATTGCCTACCGGAAATCCCGTGCCGAATATGTCCACCTTCACTTCGGGACCATTGCCCGAGAGGGTGAGCACCGGATTGCCGTCGCTGTCCTGAAGAGGCTCGCCCTGCTGGTTCAAGCCGGCGAAGCGCAGCCGCAGGCCGTTCTGTTGATTGCGAAAGGCGACCGAAATATGCAACAGGCATATGCTCTGCACGTCGTCCCGAATCAGCTTTTGCGCGGAATCGCCCTCCTGTTCGATGCGCTTCAGGCGGGCATTGGTATCGTCCAATTGTTTTTGCAGCGTGGCGCCCTGGCCGGAATCGGCGCTGGCAATCTTGGCCTTTAGATCTTGCGCTTGCTTTTGCAGCTCATCTTTCCCCGATGGAACGAGGGCGGCTTCTCCGGCGCTTTGTTGCGCATGCAGCTTGCGCGCGTCGGCGATCAGGCTTTGCTGGTGCAGGATGCCGCCTTCGAGGCGGACGATCGTGCTGGTCGTATTTCTAAGATCTTTTTGAGCGGTGCGGGCAAACAGGAAATAAATCCCCGCCATCACCAAAACCATCGCCAATACGGCTGCGAGTCCGATTTTTAGGCGCTTATCCACGGAGTCCGCGTTACTGACCATTCGCTCCGTGACGGCAAGCGCGTCAAATGCCGTGTGCGCGATCTCCTGTCCCTCGGTGGCGATGCGCATTTGCTCGTGAAGCTGTTTGTCGGCTCGCAGGGTGCGTAATTGCACCCGTGTGCGCGCCAGTAGCTCGGCGGCATCCCACGGGCGCGAGACTGCGTCGTCTGCTCCGAGGTCCAGACCGACAGCGCGATTTTCAGCCCCGGAGCAAACCAGGACGATGACGCGAACCGCGGCAGTGATGGCGGACCCGCGGATCGTCGCCAGAGTTTCGCGAGCGGCCAGCGGGCTGGCACACAATAAATCCACATCCAGCAACAGCAAATCGGTGCCGCCGCGTTGCAAGGCATCCAGGCCCTCGCGCGTCGTGGCAAAGGCAGAGACTTCGTAGCCTCCGCTTTCCATTATGGCGGCCAACGAAGCGCGACTGGCTTCGTCCGTTTCAACGATCACGATCTTTTCGCGAATGTTATCCATAAGATTGTGCGGCCTTCATCGATTTCAGCCCAAATTTCCTATAAACGCAAGTTTTGGGCGGAGTCACCAGTAACGCGCCCAGGGTATCTGGCCTTTCCGCATAGCTGAAAAGCACCCAACTTACGAAGGTGATGTATACTCCCACGGAACGAAAACTCCAAATAAAACATCAAGCATGCGTTGATTGCAAGGGGGACGGGTCATGAAAATGAAGATCTGGGCTGGCGTCTTGTGCGTTTTATTGTTTGTACTCTTTGGTATTTGGCTTGGAGCGGGCGCGCAAAGCCGTGTCGCGGGCGCGCCTCCCCCATCAATCCACACATTTTCAACGGAAGACATTGCCAGCACCGGTTTCTTTTATGTGGGCGGACAGTATGTGGGAGCGCCCGGCAAGGAAGTCATGGACGGCGCCGAGTATGTGGAAGTGATGGTGCCGAAAAAGATCCGCCATCCCTATCCGATTGTCTTTTTTCATGGCGCGGGGCAGACCGGCACGGATTGGCTGCAAACTCCGGACGGCCGGCCGGGATGGGCGTATTTTTTCACGAAGCAGGGATACACAGTTTACATGGTGGATTATCCCGCGCGCGGACGGTCTCCCTATAATCCCAACCCGGATGGCGATGGAACGTTGACTACGCGCACTGCTCTTCAAATCGAGCAAGCTTTCACGGACATCGGCGCGCAAGGGAACTGGCCGCAGGCCAAGAAATTCACGCAATGGCCGGGGGAAGGCCCGAACAAAGGTAAAATGGGCGATCCGGTGTTCGACGATTTCGCCAAAACGCAAGTCCAATTCCTGGCGGGCGGGAAGCAGGCTAAGCTGAACCTCGATGCTCACATCGCCCTGCTGGAGAAAATTGGATCTCCCGTCATCGTGATCACTCACTCCCAGGGCGGAGAATTTGGTTGGCAAATCGCGGATGCGCGGCCCAAGCTGGTGAAAGCGGTCATTACTGCCGAACCGGGTGGTCCGCCGATCAAGAACGTGGACATTTCCAAGATCGCCTACGGCGCGGCGAGCAGCTACGCCTGGGGCGTTACCTCACTCCCGCTCCATTATGATCCGCCGGTCAGCGATCCAGCCGAATTGCAACCGGTCCTGGAAGAGAAAGCGGATGACCCGGATACTGTGCCGTGTTACCTGCAAAAGGAACCCGCGCACAAACTCGTCAACATGAAAGACATTCCAGTCCTCGACGTATCCACGCAGGCCAGCTACCACCGCATTTTCGATTCCTGCATTCCCAAGTGGCTCAATCAGGCGGGCGTGAAGACGCAATACGTCAAGCTCGAAGACGTGGGATTCGCTGGGAATGAACATGAATTGATGCTCGACAAAAACAGCGATGAGATCGCCAAATTTTTCGCGCAATGGCTCGATAAAAATGTTCACTAATTGAGTGGTGTGGGGAAGTAGCGCAGGCTTCAGCCTGTGTGGTTTAGTCCGTGCAAGATCAAACGCCGCAGGCTGAAGCCTGCGCTACGTAGAGGGCTACTGTTCTTTTCCTGCCTTCTTAAATTCGTTAAACGTGATGTTATCTTCGCAAATCATTTCTGTTAGCTTCCAATCCGGTTCGAGTATGTAGATTCGTTCGCCTTCCCAGGTCTTCGTATACGTCTTCGGGTCGTCGATGGTGATGTGAACAACCAGGGTGTCATGTTTGGGACGTGTGATGCGCTCGATGACGTGCAGCTGATCGGAGTGGGGCAGTCCCGCGCGATCTAGCCACGTCTTTTCATTGAACCCCACCGAGTCGATCACCAGCGCGTCGCCTTCCCACCAGCCGACCGAATCCCCCATCCAGCTGGGGTCCAGATCTTTGGCATGTTCGTGCGGGCCGGTCGTATAAATTTGCCGGACGAAGTGATTGAACTCGAAAAGTTGGACGACGCGGCCGGGAATTTGAATAATTTCCATCGGGAAAGGGTGCACATAAATTCGAGGCACCCCGGTCGGGAAACAACCGATTTCATTGCCGGTCGTGGGATTGACGAGGTCCGTCGAATCCACGACGGCACGTTCTCCCCAGGAGGGCTTCGTCTGTTCGTATTGCGCTCTTCCCCAGGGCGTCATCTCCGGAATAATTCCCGTAAAGGAATATCCGGCATATTTGCGGGCGCTGGGTGGCATATGCCCCTCCCAAACGCCGGAGAAATCCGGCACGCCGTCCGCCGTTTTGGGAAGCGTTTGCGGCGCCACTGCCTTTTCCGGCTTGGCATCTGTTTTGGTCGAGGTTTGCGCGCACAGCCCGGACGATAAGAGGAGACCTGCCGCAAGAGCTAGTGTCTGGCTCACCCAATATTTTTTCATTTCTGGAAATCCTCCCGTCGATCCGATCGAATCAAACCGTCGCAGAGCACGCAGGGCTATCGCCCTCAAGATGAGCGGGAACGCGGTCACCCGATTCGCAAGGCAACTGCGAATCTATTACTGGCCGGGTTCCGGAGGCGGACCCAGGGGAATCACTTCTCCGCTCGCCCAGGAGATTTTCCGGAGGTTCAACACTTTCAAACCATTTTTAGAAGGGGCCCCAACCACGGTGATCTGGTCGCCTGGTTTTAGTTTGTGTCCATTCCAGCCATAATGGACCAAATGATTCGGCGCGGTCATTTCAACGGACCATTCGGTGACTGTGCCCTGGTCGTCCTTGACTTCGAGGGTGATGAGCGGGTGTGGTTGGATGAATAGAAATTCCTTTACAGTTCCCGTCATGGTCATCGGATGGGCCGTGTCATAGGCTCCGCCGCCGTGATGCGCGAGAGCAGGTCCGGAAAACACGAACAAACATACAGTTGCGAAAACGGCAGCGAGCAGCGCGTTCCTCATAGGTGAACACCTCCCCTTGGCGTGGAATATCGCACTGATTTAGTAGACGTGTCAATGAGAAGGGCCGTTACATGTGAGCTGGATTCTGCGCGCACATTTCGCGACTCTACTATGTAAGGTGAAGATAATAATCAAGACAGATAGGGAGAACGGATGAGCATTCGGGGCATGAAACCGCTTCTTGACAGGTGGTAGGCCCTGCCGTAAGGTCTTAATAAAATTGCTTCCTTTACGTTTTGCGAATGTCGGTTTTCCGGCCGGACGCCGGTTGAAAATGTCTGAAACCAGTACTCCTGCAAGTACAGTCTTAGTGCTCATGACCCGGCAGTATGAGAGGGGTCGATTCCTGGCATTGAAATTCGCGCGATGAATGGAGGCGACAACATGGATTCTTTATTGAACGTAAGCCGTAGGGGCTTGGTCAAGTGGGGCCTGGCGGCCGCCGGAGTTCCCATGTTGACCCGAGCCCTCGGCTTGAACGCGCTTGCCCAGGACGCCGGCGCCGAAGGCGGGAAGAAAGGCGCGATCGGCGGCAGGGCGGAAGAAGAACTCTATACGGGCAAAGGATTGCAGGGCGGCGGGCAGCTCGAGATCCGCTTGACGCAATCTATTTACACCAGCGATCCGGACGCGCTGGAAGTCGCGCAGCGCATGAGGCCATTCGACCTGGAATCCTGGATTGTGGAGTGGACACGCGTCGCGGAGAGGAACGAAGTGCTGGCCGACAAATTCGCCGCTGAAGGTTACAAAGTCACGGCCAGCGAATACTATCTTAAGGCCTCGACCTTTTACCGGGAAGCCTGCTGGCCGCAGCCGGTCGATGAACCTCGCATGATGACCACCTACAAAAAGATGCGGGAAACCTACGACAAGGCCTGGAAGCTGACGCGGCCGCCCTTCGAGCGCGTGCAGATTAACTATGAAGGTAAAATGCTGGATGGTTATTTCCGGAAACCAAACGGCGGTCCTCAAGGGAAGAAGTTTCCCGTGGTGATTCCGTTCCAGGGCGCCGACACCATGGCGGAAGCGACGATCCTCGGCGGCGGCGCCTACACCTCCCGCGGCATGGCTTATCTGGCCGTCGATTTCCCGGGCCAGGGAGGAGCGATGCGCTTGCACGATCTGCACCTTCCGCCGGATACCGACAGAGTTGTGAAAGCCATGATCGATTACCTCGAGACGCGCCCAGATGTGGACGCTACCCGTGTCGGACTGCAGGGAATCAGCATGGGTGGGTACGGCGTGCCGCGAGCCGCGAGCGGGGACAAGAGAATCAAAGCGGCGTTCATGAGCAGCGGCTCTTACGACCTGAAATCGGACCTGTTCGATTACTACCCGCCGATTCAAGAGCGCGTGCGCTGGATCATCGGGGCCAAGGATCTGGCCGATGCGAAGAAGAAACTTGGCGAATATAACCTCGCCGAAGGAAGGGCGGAAAAGATCGAAGCCCCCATGTTGATCGGTTACAGCAAGGACGACCGGATCATGGACCCTGCCGGCGCCCTGCGGCTGTACGAAGCTGCGAAGAACTCCAAGCGCGATATGGTCGAGGGCACGGGGCATGTTCAGGCCGCTAATGCGGGCGGACCGCGCGCGTCGCGCCCAGTCGTGTTTCCAGATTGGGCGGCGAAGACACTTGGTGCGGATGTGTGATCGTAAGTAGGACAGGCTTCAGCCTGTCGGGTTTTGATTAATTTTTGAACAAATGAGGCAGGCAAGTTGGAGGCAGTTCGAGTTTGATCTTCTTCAACTCGAAACGGCAGACAGGCTGAAGCCTGTCCTACTAAGTCTTATTTACCACTTCTTCGATACTCGTACCAAAATCCTTGAGCATCACCATGGCCGCGTTGCGCCCAGGCGCTCCCGTAACTGAACCTCCCGGATAAGTGCAGGCCCCCGTTTGATACAGCCCAGGTATCGGCATCCGGTATTGCGCCCAACCCGGCATTGGCCGCATGTTGCCGGATTGTGACGGTTCCCCCGATCCGGCATGAACGCTGCCGTGCCACATATGCGGATTCCTGCGTTCGATATCCAGCGGGCTGACCACAAACTTCCCGAGAATCTTGTCGCTGGTCAGATTGGGAGCAAAGCGCCGCAAATAATTCAAGTTGGCTTCGGCGACTTCGTCCTTGATCGTGTCCCAATGCTTCGGGCCTTCTTTCAGATCGTAAGGTTGCAAGCCAATGACCTTGATCGTGTGCATGCCAACAGGGGCCCGAGAAGGATCGGCGACCGTGCTGGAGAAAATAGTCAACGGCGGATTGTCGAGGCCTACGACTGCGGTTGGGAAGTCATAGGCATAGCGCAGCAATCGCGCGGGGGAAACCAGAATTGCCGATTCGCAAACCGCAAGCGTGCCCCCTTTCACCGGATACTTCGGAGGTTCCTTCGATGCGTAATGCGCCACGATTTCCGAGATTTCGCCCTCCCAGGTGTCCACCCCGTCCAGGAAATCGTGCCCCCACAAATCCTTTGGAGCCATGTCAACCAGTTGCTTGACGTGAATGGTGGACAGCACGGCCTTCTCGGCGCGGTACGAACTGCCGTCGGCGCATTCCACGCCTGCGCATTTGCCGTTTTCAATGATCAGCCGCGTGACGGCCTTGTTCGTAAGGACTACTCCGTTGTGCGCCACGATGTATTTAGCCAGGGCCTGCGTCAATATCCCCGACCCTCCCTTTGGAATAGGCCGGCTCGTGCGGATCGCGGAATAGGCGCTGCGACCGGACATTGGATACTGCGGAGGAGACATGCTCGGCGGGGTGCCCATCATGAACGCACGGCAGTGGTCGTCCTCAAAATTATCGCGAAGAATCTCCCATTGCGACATGGCCAGTCGTCGTTGCCATATTTTGCCCTGGGGATGTTCGGACAGGCGCTCGGCCACCGACTTGCCGCCAAATCCGGGAGGCGTCAAGCCATTGCCATCAAACACTGATCGAACGGCCTCATTTTCGTCATGCATGCGCCGGTAGGCCGCGGCGTCCTTCTTGGAAAATTTGGCGAATTCCTCGCAGGTGCGATCGAGATCGCGCCACTGCGTGATATAGCTACCGTCGGGGAAGGGCATATGGTAGATCGGATCCGCCTGGATATACTCAATCCCATAATCGCGGATCAGGTGGAGCTCATCGTTGCGCATGACCGGATTGGCTTGAATGCCGCCGTGCGCGGTCGAGCAGGTATCGTGCTTGAATCCGGGCAGCGTCACCTCTTCCGTCTTCACCCCGCCGCCGACTTCCGGGCGATACTCCAGCACAACGACCCGGTAACCCGCCTTGGCCAGGTAGGCCGCCGTAACCAGACTATTGTGTCCGGCTCCGGCAACGACGATATCGAATTTGTCGGATGGGGCTGTTTGCGCCACCAGACTGAAGGGCGCGAATGCCAGCGGCGCCAAAGCCGCAGCCCCTTTCGTAAATGTGCGCCTGGTCATTTCGCTCATAAATTCTTCTCCTTCCGCAAACACACTGTCACGAGAGCGCCGGGGAAACAAGTTTGCCGAGCCTTACGGCTCCTGCACTTGGGTTGGCTTCTCCGGGGTGTTGGACCGCTGCTCGGCCGCTTGCCACAGCAGCGACACGGACAGTGATTTGCGCGAATCCTCGAATTTGAAATCGTGCACCTGGCCGCCCGCGTCCACCTTCATGAGCTTGCTGGGCATGGGCTTGCCGTCAAAGCGGTCCTTGAACCATTCCGCTATGAATGTGCCGGTACTCGGCCCGTTGGTTGTCGCGGCGGAGCCGCTGACGCTGTGCAGGGCGCCCTCATACATGAGCATCTGCTTGGGCGCGGAGATCAGGTCCATCAGTTGCAGGCCGTACTCGACGGGGGTGAGCTGGTCATCTTCGCCGCCGACCAGCAGGTAGGGGCACTTGACCTTTTCGGCTACGCCGTGCAGCGTCCAGGATTGCAGGAACTTGTCGAGCTCCGCCTCTGTTTGCAGACCAGTGTAATACATAAATCGTAATTTAAACGACGGCGAAGCGGTTTCAAACGCTGTGTGCATGGTCGGCTCGACGGCCATGGCCTGCAGGGCCGCTCCTCGCAATCGCGAGTCAATCGAGGCCACCTGCGTCCCCAGGTAAGATCCCAGGCTCGCGCCGCGCAGCGCGATGCGATCCGGATCGATTTCCTTCTGCGAACGCAGCCACTCCAGCACCACGCGGCCCGCCTCTTGCCAATTTGTTTGCGTGAGGTAGATTTCGCGAATGGCGCACTCGTTCTGGCCGGGTCCCTCGAGAGCCAGCGTGGCAATGCCGCGCTCGCGCAGCGGGTCGCCGTAGATGCCCGCGCCGCCCTCCTTATTGCTGTCCAGGCCGGAGATGGACCACACGCAAGGCACACGGCCCGAGCGGTTGGGAGGCAGGTGGAGGTATCCTGGCAGCGTTTTGCCGCCGCCGCCGAACGGCACTTCCACGCGGCGAATCTCGTGGTCCGCGAACTGAATGTACTTGGCGTAACAGGCGTTCTTCTTGTCGTTGAGCGCGATGTTGTCAGGCGTGTTCTCAAAGATCGGCCACTGCGCGCCGGCATACAGATGCGCGGCTAGGAAATAACTTTCTCGCGCGGGAATCGTGCGCTCGTCCTTCTCGTATTGCCGCGCCTCTCTCTCGCGGCGCACCGCGGCGCGCGTAAATTCGCGCGAGATGTCGTTGAATTTATGAATGCGCGCGCGCAATCCGCCGGCGTCGGCGGCGCCCCCCGGAATACTGGCCAGGCCGCCCAGGCGGCCCTGATCCCACTCCGGCCCGAGCGCGGCAATCACCGCGTCCAGCAGCCAGCGTTGGTCCTGCCAGCGTGCCAGTTTACGCTCCACGCCAGGAGTCATGGAAGGCGGTGCGGGCTCGGGAGGAAGCGCCGCGCTGGCGGTGCTCTCCAGCAACGATGATCCGGCGCCGCCTACCAGGGAAGCTCCCGCCAGGGTAGCCGCGCCGCTAAGAAAATCACGCCTCTCAACCAAAGTATTTCTTGGGGGAACTGGAACTTTTTCGCTTGGCATCGTTGTCTCTCCTGCATCGCTAAGATGGTGGGCATGCGCCTGTGACAATCATGTATCACAATTCCTGGTATTTATTCCAAATAAAGAAGGGGCCGGAGGTGAATCCGGCCCCTTGCTATTTCAGCCGATCCGTGAGGATCGGGTTAGAAGAGAATCTTCAAGCCCAACTGCATGGCACGCGCTCCACCGGAACCAAGCACCGGATTGGAGCTGAGTACGTCTGGCGTTGTGGGGCGGAAGCCGAAACTTGCGCCCGCGTCTCCACTTGGATCGGTATACGTATTGTCGCCCCCCGGACCTCCGAACGGATTAGAGAGGTTGGGGTGGTTAAATATGTTGAAGAACTCCGCCCGAAACTGGAACGTCAGGCGCTCCTTGACCTTGAAAATCTTGGTAACGTTCAGGTCGACGTTGTAATAAGGGAACCCCCGGAACATGTTGGGAGCAGTGGTGCCGAGGCTTCCATAGGCGGGTGGCACCAGAACGGAATTGCCCACAGCATAGCAACCGAGGTCCGTGAGCGAGGCAATAGCCAATTGACCCATGGCTGTTGATTTCGCAAGGCAAGTCGAGCTGGTTGTCCCCGGAAAGTAAGGTATTCCCCCGGCACCGGCGTTCGTGTTGATAAACGCTTTGGTAGTTCTGAAGTCGGCGGGATTGCCGAAGAAGTCCCATTGCTCTCCATTCGGAGAATTGGAATTAATCTCGTTGGTTCCGCTGAAGTCGGTCGTAAAGTCATTGACGCCCCAAGGAGTAGCGCTTTCAAGGGTTACGATGGAATTCAGCGACCAGCCCTTGAGGAGCTGGCCCATGCCGTCCTTGCCGGGGATGTTGTACGTCGTTGAAAACGTGAAGCGATGTCTTACATCGAATTCGGTCGTTCCGTAGATCTCCCGCGGATTAGCGCTGTTGATCGGGCTGATGAAGCTCCAGTTGTCGGGAGACTCCCCAAGGGCATGAGCGAAAGTGTAACCGAGCACGAAGGATACCCCGTGCGTTTCGTGCTGAGTCATGGACACTTGGAGGCTGTTGTAGTTGGAAAAATTGCTGTTCGACAGCCAATAAATGTAATTCAAATACGGGAATCTGCCGTTGAAGGGTTGCGCCGCAATCTCATTTGCTCCCAATGTACCCAAAGTACTGTCCGAAAGGCAATTGTTATAACCTGTTGCAGCGCTCTGCACGCAGTTGAATGCAGGAGTACCCGCGACTGTTGGATTTCCCCACGCTACACCCACAGGTGGCTGGTTCAAATCGCTTAATCCGACCAATTTCGTTGCGTGGTTGCCAACGTAAGTCACGTCAAGGGAAAGGCTATTTGTTAATGCGCGCTGGATGCCCAAACTCCACGTACTAACATAAGGCGTGCGGAGGTTATGGTCGACACCCAAGACGTTGCATGGCGCCGGCGTCGTGCCGGAAAGTGAGCCGTTTCCGGCGGGGACGGTGGTATTTCCATCGCCGCAAACGGGCGTGGGTGAATAAAGAGGGTTACTAGCTGAGTTTTTGGCCCAGTTGTCCAAAATGGATCCGTTGCTGGTTGGGCCAGGCGACACCGATCCGAGATTTCCGCCAGTATAATCCACTTCTCCAACGTCGATCGTGCCCCCTAGGGTCGTCCCAGCACTAGTCGCCGTCCAGATAGGAACTCCTGTAGGCTCAGTGCGCAACCCCAGTAGGTTGCCGATAGCCATCAAGGAATCAAAACTGCCTTGCTCGTACAAAAGGCCTGCGCCACCGCGCACCACGGTCTTGCCATTCCCCGCGATATCCCACGCAAAGCCAATCCGTGGAGAGAAATTGTTGTGATCTCCGTTGTACGGGCCAGAATACCCGTTAACTCCGATCTGTTGCGGTCCAGTGGTGGGGTCGAAATTGCCCATCAAATTATTTTTCTCTTTCAGGACCGTGTTGAGTTCGTAGCGCACGCCAAGGTTCACTGTGAGCCTTGGAGTGACGCGCCAGTCATCTTGCAAAAAAACGGCGTACCCTTCGTTCTGCAAGTGGCGCAACAAATCTCCAGAGGTAAACCGTGCCCGGTTCATGTTTCCCTCGAAGAAGTTCTGCAAATCGGGGAAGCGGATCGGACCCTTGGTATTGGCGGTTACGTTGTTTGTGCTCTGCAGGACGAGCACTTCGCCACCAAATTTGAATGCGTGCTTACCTCGCAAGTACGAAACACTGTCGGTAAACTGCATGACGCTGTCGGGGCCAACAGTCTTGGGCCAACTCGCTCCCAAGAAATAAGGGTTGCCACTCCACTGGATTTCCGGAAGTCCAAACCGGTTCGGATCCGTCTGGCCTGTGAATAGGTTGTAGGTGGAGCCGTTATAAGAATAGCTGGCGGGATTCTGGGTGCTATCTGCACTCAGGAACGTTTGAAAGTAATGCGAATAGCCAAACCGGAAAGAATTTACCCATGAGGAGTTCGGAATGTAGTTCCAGCCTACTGAGCCCACCATGGAGCGCGCATGTTGAACCGTCAGCCATTGTTGCGCGACTTCGTGAGGTGGGTCGTCAACGAAGGTCCCGTCTCCCGGGCTGATGAAATACATGCCGCTAAACGAGTTCTTATCATTCAGGTGATAGTCAATTTTTGCCACACCCGAGTAAATTCTGTTGACGCTCGTTAACGCAGTATCAAAAGTCGTTGTGGTCCCGGTGTTGTTTGGGAACAAGCCCGGGAAGTTCGATAGCGGTGTGCAGGTGGCATCGAGGCCCGCCAGTTGCAGACTGAGCGCAGTAGTTCCGGTCCCCCCGTTCGCCGGCAACGCAGCCAGGCAAGCGCCTATTAAACTGGATGTGTTTAGGTTTACTGCAGGACCGCCCGCGCCCGTGACGGCAGGCGAAGTATTCGCGATTGGAATGGAGGTGTGCTGAACTGGATTCCCCACGCCATACCGCTGCCCCTCGTAATTTGCGAAGTAGAAGAGCTTGTCCTTCTTGATCGCCCCTCCCACGCTCGCGCCGTATTGCTCCAACTCGACCGGCGTTTTGGTGCAAGGAAATGGATTGGAGACGCAAGATGGATTACTATTTGCGTCATTATTGAAATAGTTACGCGCGTCGAATGCTTGGCTGCGCCCGTACGCGTAGGCGGAGCCGTGAATCGTATTGGTTCCCGACTTCACGCCGACATTGACAATGGCGCCGGGCTTCCAGCCGTACTCCGCGCGCGGATTTTGCTGGGTCTTGAATTCGTCGATGGCGTCGATGGGCAACATGGTTCCAGCATCTCCTGCCGCCATGACCGCGTTCATCATGCTCTGGGCCATCCAGGGATCGTTACTGTTGACCCCTTCGACCATGAAGAAATTGTCATGGGGACGAAGGCCGTTGGAACTTTGCGTCCATCCGGAGTTGCCCACATATTTGGTGACGCCGGGGCGCAAGTCTAGAAGGTTCTCGAAGTTCCGGCCGTTCAAGGGCAGGTCATTGATGACTTCATTTTGTATTGTTCCGCCGAGTTCGGCGTTGGTCGTCTCGACGAGGGGGATTTCTTCCGTGACGGTGATCGTCTGTGTTTGTTCGCCTGGCTGCAGCGCAAGGTCGACTCGGAGTTCCTGGCCGACCTCCAGGACAATGTTTTTGCGCTCTGTGGTCTTAAAACCCTTGAACTCGACGCGCACAATATAATTGCCCGGGAGCAGATTTGGAGCGTTGAACGCGCCTGAATCATCCGTGGTCAGGGGCCGCGAGGTGCCTCGATCCACATCCAGGATGGTAACGGTGGCGCCAGTGACCGCGCCGGCATTCGCATCCGTTATGGTTCCTACGATGCGGCCTGAACTACCTTGAGCGAAGAGCGGCGCAGAACTCAGCAATGACAATCCAACGATCAGAATGGAAACTGCAAATGCAATTTTCCCCTGCACAGAAAACAATATGCCGCGCTTCATATAACCCACCCTCCTTGATTCGTTATGCAGTCCTAGCGAACGAGTGACCGCACGCGTTCTTGCGGCCACGAGTTTATCTGGTTAAACAGCATTACCAGGATTCGCTACGATCTGCCACCCCTAGAGACTTGAGAAAATCAAAATGCGAAAATATTCGGACTCTGAAGTAAATCAAAAATCTAAATCGTCACAACATCCCCAATGGAAGGGATACTCTTTCATCCAAAGTTAAATGTCAAGTTAAGTTTCGCAACTTTCGAAACGTCATTTGCTGTATTGGAGAAGGTCGCCGCGAGGAATTCAGGCAGGCTGCCAACAATGGAGGGAACCTATTATTTCTTCGGATTGCCGCGGAAATTCTTCCGGCAGATGCTGACCTGTTTCGATGGTTGCGGCCGTAGATGGGTATGGAAAGTTACGCAGGGTCGGCCGAAAGATTAGTTGTCTTTGTGGAATCATCGCCCCCGGCTGGCAAGGAACAGTGGTGGTTCCTTGCCAGCCGGGGGGATCTATTACTTTTCGAAGTCTTCAAATGCGCCGTTGTCGGTGCAGACCAGTTCCATGATGTCCCAGTCCGGCTTCAACTGAAAATACAACGTCGATTTCCAGGGTTTCGCAAGCGCCTTCGGATCGTCCATGGTGAGATCCATGGTCATGTTGTCGCGATCGAGGCGGTGGAAGCGCTCGGTGACATGCAACTGATCGCTGTGCGGATGGCCATCGCGGTCGAGCCAGGTCTTTTCGTTAAAGCCCACGGTGTCGACCACCAGCGTGTCGCCGTCCCATTTGCCGATCGAATGGCCCATGTAGCTCGGAGTGATATCCTCGGGATGCGGGCGGCCGTCCATGAAGATCTGGCGCACGGTGTGATCGTATTCAAAAATCATGAGGATTTCCTTGGGCGTCTGCACGATCTGAAAGGGAAACGGCTGCAGGTAGATTCGCGGAGTTCCCGGAGGAAGGCACTGTCTCAGAACCGGATCGTCCGTGTCCTTAAGCGAATGCGTTCGAGGACCGTTGGAGGGCTTGGCCGCGTTGTACTTTTCCGACCCCCAGGAAGTCATCTCGGGCGGGTCCGCAGTCCAGGTGTTGCCGAAGAAGCGCCGCTGGGCGGGCGGCGCGTGCATGTTCCAGACACCCGAAATGTCATGCTCCGGGGCGGGTGCGGATGCCGCCACGGGCTTCGCCGATCCTGCCTGCTGACCGGCGACGGCGGGCAAAGCAGAGGTAAGCCCTACGGCCGCGAGCGCCGAGAGAAGGAACGTGCCAACGCGATTGCGCATACTGAAACTCTCCCTTGGAGCAAAGATTGTGCCGCTCGAAATCTTGCAACAGCGATGCCCAATTTCCTAGTTCCCGCCACCGGTAGGAAGTTCTTCGCCACTGCCCATCACGACTTTCTGGATCCAAATCTCATGCGCGCCGCTCTTGGTCGGATAGCCGCTGATCGTGATGGCATCTCCGGGCTTGATGGAACTCTTGGTCCATCCAACTCTGGTCAAACGATTGGGGCTGGTGAGTTCTCCCTGCCATTTCTGGACCGCTCCGGATTCGTCCTTGGTTTCCCAAAAAATCTGCACGTGCGGGTTGACGAAATCGAAACCAGTCGCCACGCCCTTCACGGTAATCGACTTGCCCGTATCGTAGTTGGCCGAGCCGTGGTGCGCGTACGCCCCGGCCGCAAGTGTCAGGAGCCCTGCACATAGGGCAAGAAACCGCAATCGAGTAATTTTCACTTTTTTCCCCTATCCATATTTTATTCGCGAATTGTCGCGACAGTTCTGCCGGAGACCACCCTTCGCGGGTCCGACAATATACGTAAGACGAAGTATAAAGCAAAATTGTTTCAATTATTTGGAATCGTTCGTAAGCTTCTGAAATTGGCAAATCGAAGGCAACGGGATGATATTGACACACTGAAGTCGCAAGCATATAAGGCTTGGGGGCGTGGCGGGACTTCGTGCCGCGCCATCCGTACAAATTTCCGAGTTGGAACAATGGGAAGGGGAATCATGCGTAGAGTTATGCTGACAGTTGTTGCCATAGGTGTCGGTTGCTTGATTGGGTTTTCCTTTGGCAGCCATCCCTGGACCGTTCAGGGGCAGGGAAATTCGGGTAGCGTCGCGGCGGTCCCGGGCGCAGTTGGAGGGCAAGACACTTTTGGACCTTACGAGGTCGCCAAGGATTGGCCGGCCAACATCAGCACTTTGCCGGGGAACGAACAGTGGACTTGGGGAGCTGGGCAGGCCATCTACGCGGAGAATCCGAATCGCGTGTTCCTGCTATTCCGAGGGGAGTTGCCCAACATCAAGCGGCCGGGGGCAAAACTGATTCCTGATTTCGGGCCTAGTTTGGTTTTTCCAATCGGACGTCTGCCATGGCGAGATGCGACGATTTCCGCCCTGCCGGGATCGGGCGGAACGGGGCAAGAGCCTGACGACGGGCCGAAAAACTGGATGGAGGGAAAGGGTGTGGTGGGAGTGGATGCCAAGTGGGAACACTGCCTGACCATCGTTGACTCTTCGGGGAAAATCATCGAGACTTTTCCGCAGTACGATCATTTGTTCAAGCGCCCGCACTACGTCACGATCAATCCCTACGATCCGGAGAAACACATCTGGATCGTGGACGATCACATGCACGCCATCTACATCTTCACGCATGACATGAAGGAGTTGGTGCAGACGATTGGCACGCCCACTGTAAAGGGCGCCGATGGCACGCACTTCAACCGGCCGACTTTCCTGTCCTGGCTGCCCGACAGCACTCTGTTCGTGGCCGACGGATACAACGGCACGCGCGTCGCGAAGTTCGACAAGAACGGAAAATTTCTGATGGACTGGGGCAAGCCGGGAATGCATCTGAAGGCCTCGGACCCCTTCGATACGCGCCCCTACTACATGAATAACGTGCATGGAGTGGCCCTGGATCCCGTGACCAAACATGTTTTCGTGAACGACCGTGGAAATCATCGTATCCAGGTCTTCGACGAAAACGGAAAATATCTCTACGAGTGGAGCATGGGCAAAGATCCGTCCGATGTACACCTTTTGTATATCGGAGCTGACCGGACCTTGTGGGCCTATGACCGCGGCACTTCCAAAATGCTCAAGTACGACCTCGAGGGGCACTTCCTGTATTCCTGGGGGACCTGGGGTGATTTTCCAGGCGGCTTCTGGGGAGTGCACGGATTCAGCGTGGACCAGGACGGCAATTTCTACACCGCCGAAGTGGACAACGGGCGCGCGCAAAAATTCACGCCCCGCCCGGGTGCGAATCCTGCGTACCTGGTCAGTAAGCCGATTTACGCCGCGTGGAAATAAGCGCGTCTGCATTTCGTTGCAGCGGACGTTTTTGTCTAACAGGATCAATACCCCGCACTCGACGCGGCGAGGGTAAGGCGCCTGTTCGGACCTGTCCGCGGTATTTTAAATGGCAGCTTGAGACCGCCTCTATGTCACGCTATGCTTTCCGCGTCAGCGAGGCGGTTTTATTTTTGCACTGACACGAGAATGGATATGGGGGTAGTCATGAGCAATGTTGAAACAAAAGATACCGTCACGTTGCGCGAAGAGGCCGTTGCTGGAAATGGCTTGATTGACAGGCGCGCACTGTTGCGGAGCGCGCTGTTTTCCGCTGGAATCGCGGCAGCGAGCGCGGGCAATGCTCGGGCTGACGATAGCGTTGGCGTGGACGCGCCGGATTGGATGAAGACGCCCGGCAAGCCATTTTCAGCATACGGCACGCCTTCGAAGTGGCAGGAAAAAGTGCAGCGAATCATCGCCAACCCTCCGGGGCGCCCTGGAACGGGCGTCTCGCGCACGCCGCTGCATCTCTTGGAAGGAACCATCACGCCGGCCGGATTGCACTTCGAGCGTCATCATAATGGCGTCCCCGACATTGACCCCGCGCGCCACGAATTGTTTATCCACGGAATGGTGAAGCGCCCGCTGGCATTTTCGCTCGAAACGCTGATGCGCTATCCGATGGAAACGCGCATCCGCTTCGTCGAGTGCGCCGGCAACAGCGGAGCGTTCAGCGCGGCGCAGCCACCGCAAATCACCGCCGGAGAATTGAACGGCCTGATCTCCTGTTCAGAATGGACGGGCGTGCGTCTCGCAACTCTGCTCGGGGAAGCAGAAGTAAATAAGGAGGCGAAGTGGGTGATTGCGGAAGGCGCCGACGCCGCCGCCATGAGCAGGAGTATCCCGCTAGTGAAATGCATGGACGACGCGATGATTGCCCTGTACCAAAACGGAGAAGCCATCCGCCCGGAACAGGGATTTCCGATGCGGCTGTTGCTGCCGGGCTTTGAAGGCAACATGAACGTGAAATGGTTGCGCCGGTTGAATGTGACCGATGCGCCAGTGGATGCCCGGGATGAAACCTCGCACTATACGGAATTGATGCCCAACGGGAAGGCGCGTCAATTCATGTTTCTGCAGGGCGCAAAATCCGCGCTCCTCAAGCCGTCGCTTGGAATGACCATGAAAGGGCCCGGGCTATACGAAGTATCCGGACTGGCATGGTCGGGTGCGGGGCGGATTTCGAAAGTGGAAATCTCCGCGGATGGCGGGCAGACTTGGGCTCTCGCTTTATTAACTGATCCAGTATTATCGAAAACATTAACTCGATTCCGCCTTGCCTGGAAATGGGATGGGCGCCCCTCTACCCTGATGAGCCGGGCCACGGACGAAACCGGTAGCACGCAGCCAACCAGGGCAAGTTGGATCGCTCAATATGCGCCCGGCCAGGGGTACCACTTCAATGGCATTCAAAGCTGGAGCATTGAGGCCGATGGGACGGTGAAGAATGTTTACGCCTAGGTTTGCGTATTTTGTCCCGTTTGCGGCATTGTTCCTGGCGCCATACGTTTGCGCTGCGCAGGGGCCCAATCTCGGACGTCTGCTCACCCCCGACGAAATCCGAAAGATTGACATTACGGTATCGCCCGATGGAAGGGGACTGCCCGCAGGCAGCGGGTCCGTTTCGGCGGGCACTGCGGTTTACGCCAAATCTTGCCAAGTCTGCCATGGGGAAAAAGGCGCGGGCAAGCCACAGGATCAACTTACGGGAGGCGTGGGTTCTCTCGCGTCGGGCAAGCCCGTCAAAACAGCGGTAAGTTATTGGCCGGCAGCCACTACGTTGTTCGATTATATTCGACGGGCCATGCCGATCACCTCGCCCCAGTCTTTGACGAACGATGAGGTCTATGCGGTGACGGCTTACATCCTGTCCATCGACGGAATTGTTCCTTCGGATGCGGTACTCGATGCAAAGACATTGCCGCGCGTAAAAATGCCGAACAAGGACGGCTTCGTAAGTTGGTGGCCGAAGCCGCCAAGGTGAGCCTTGAGTAGCGCGGGCTTCAGCCTGCGGGGGTTAGTCCTTGCAAGGCCCAAACCCCGCAGGCTGAAGCCTGCGCCACTGGTTCCCAATCTGGATTAAATTTTCCAGTCGTGCGATTCCACGTACTCGCGCGTGATATCGGCCACAGTCCGCGTGCCACAATTACCCATCACCAGCTTCAGTTCGGCCTGCATGATTTCGATTACGCGGTCGACCCCGGCCTGGCCAAAGGCTCCCAAACCCCACAGGAAGGGACGCCCAATCCCGACGGCTTTGGCGCCGATCGCGAGGGCCTTGAATACATCCGTGCCTCGCCGAAAGCCGCCGTCGACGAACACAGGAATCTTGCCGCCGACTTCGGCCACAACTTCCGGCAACGCCTCGATCGTCGCGCGCGAAGTTTCCGTGGAACGTCCGCCGTGGTTCGATACCAGCATGCCGTCGACTCCATGTTCCAGGCACAGCCGGGCATCTTCGCGCGTGTCCATCCCCTTGATGAATAGTTTTCCTTTCCAGGTTTTACGGAGGCGATCGAGAAACGCCCAGTCCATGGAAGGATTCGTAGTTCTTATTCCGGTCATATCGATGCCGTCGTACATCGGGCGTTCTTTTACGGTTGGCCCTTCGGGAGTTTCGTGGCAGTTGAGGCACATGTGCAGGTCCTTGCCGCGCGTTCGGAGATATGTTTCGCTGAAGCGGCCCGTGGTGTTATCGACTGTGAGGGCCAAGACGGGGCAGCCGGCGGCCTCCACGCGGCGCAGAATTTTCTCGTTCACATCCCAGGAAGTCGATGCGTACAGTTGATACCAAACCGGCTGGCCGCGTTCTTTGATGACCTCTTCGACGGGCGTTGAAGTTGCGGTGGACAAAAATTGCAAAGTGTTGCGCGCTTTGGCCGCCCGCGCCACGGATAATTCGCCATCGGCAAAGAACGATTTCTCGCCGCCGGTCGGGCAAAGGAAGATCGGGCTGTTGTACGTCGTGCCGAAAAGATCGACGCGCATGTCCACTTTGGTGGCATCGCGCAAGCGGCGCGGGCGCAGTTCGATGTGCTTGAAACCTTCGCGGTTGGCGCGGAGCGTGGCGTCATCGTCCACGCCGCTGGCCATGTACGCCCAGTGCCCCTGCAAAACTTTGCGGTGGGCGGCCTCTTCGAAATCGAAAACGTCGAGCGCCCCGGCCGGGCTGGTGATCACGTCGGAAGTTTCCTGCATGCCCTGAGCCAGGCCGCTTTGCTCGAAGAAGGCGGCGACTCCGCCGAGCGCCGCAATGTACGGGCTGGCGGCCAGAAATTTGACGAATTCACGACGGGCGGTAAATTTGGATTGGATCATGATGGTTGCAGATTGTAACGCTTCTCATTCTTGCTGGCCAGACGCAACTTTTGCGTGAAACTCGATTCAAAGCTTTCCTCTGGATTCAACCAGGCAGCAATAAGACCATTCCTTCCGGGCGGACTCGGGTGTATAAGTAGGCCCATCCGCAAGCGCCAAACGGAAATTGAAGTCAAAGAAAAAGTGAGAATCGACCATGCCGACGCGCAGAGAATTTCTGAAGATTGTGTCCGGGACGACGGCGGGCATTTTTTTTGCAGGCTGTTGCTGCGC
>Ga0210401_10000320_pt1 | contig 59405 bp, 45 predicted proteins | sample IncBWH32MmetaG_FD_150866 | JGI IMG/M metagenome (GOLD analysis project Ga0210401, IMG submission 150866) | Forest soil microbial communities from Barre Woods Harvard Forest LTER site, Petersham, Massachusetts, United States - Inc-BW-H-32-M | ecosystem: Environmental > Terrestrial > Soil >...
TCGTCCATCGCCGCCAGCTTACTGCAACGCGGCGGATTTGAACGCGTGAGCGAAATTGCCGGCGGCATCGTGGGATGGGAAACCGCAAATTTGCCCGTGCGGACTGGGTAGGTTTCGCTGTAAGTAACGCAGGCTTCAGCCTGTGGGTTTTGGTTGCAGCAAGCACGACCGTGCACCGACCAAAACTCACAGGCTAAAGCCTGCGCTACTTGATTATTTAGAAATTCGCGACTAGAACGGGCAATCCTCGTAGAGCGTTCTGCAAAACCGGTACGTCGACCATTCGTATGCCTTCCCCGAACGAATCCGCTGCAGGCTCCATTCCGTGCTCGACGCCACATTGAAAGCCACCGCGTCCGAGACCTCGGGATGATAGATCCTGGAAATTTGCCACAGTCCGCGGCTTGCCTCTCCGTCCCCTTTCGCGCGTGGATTAAATTGCGACTCGTGCTTCACGATCCACAGGGCGAGATTGGGATCCACACCAAATTCCAATGCCTGCGTCTGGACGTACGCCTTCACTTCCCGGGCCGTTGGTTTGCCGGGCTGTAACATTAACGGATTGGCAGCGGCGTATGACCAGCTCGCCGGGTGCGCGGGACGGCTCTTATAAATCGTCACCTTCATCGGCAGGGAAGGACTCTGCACGCGGTGAGACGGAACAATTTCGGCTTGCGGCTCTGTACCGTGCGCGGCGAAGGCGATAACAGGCAGGGAATAGAAGGTGAGCCAAAGCAGTTTCTTGATCGAGGTGGTTCGCATGGCAGATGGATTATACACAAAGGCGAATATAAAGCGAAAATTTTTTGCGGCACGGCATCTTCCATGTCCGGGCGGCGAAGGATGGTTGAAAGTCGCTGCTCAGGCCGGGTCCGCTTGTCATAGAGGGCATACGGGGCCTTTTAACTATGGGAATGGGATTAGAACCCGATGCGCTCCCCGGAATACGGGCAAACGATGACACCAGAGGGGCAGAGGAGTTGATATCCAAAGATTCGGCGGCCGGAGGGCACGCCAATTACAGAGGGTTAAGCCAGCCGCGCTGGCAACTGGCGCCTGATTTCGCCCTGGTTAGTGTTAGAATCGTTATGAGGGGGCGACACGGTTTCGACGGAAGCTGTCGCGACTCGAAGGCATGCCGGGCGCCACCTGCCCGCAATCGGGTGGAAAACTAGAACTGCCAACCAACAGTTGGCTATGGCTGCCTAGCTTAAACTAGGCCAGCTACGTTTCCCCGGGCTTCGCCTATGGGCCCGGTAAGAAACGTCACACAGTAGGCTGGCCGTCAAGTCTCGGTCCGCGGCGAGACGGCGAGAACCAATCGGACTAGCCGGCCGCGTTTCTTGCTCATTCTGAGCGCAGCGGGCGAAACAAACGGAATTGAGCTAAGCATGTAGGCTTCGAGCCGTAGCGCTTTTCGGACGGGGGTTCAACTCCCCCCGCCTCCACAATTTTTACGATTTTGTTTTCAATCGCTTAGCAGGTGCGATTCCCCCGCGTAACTATTCCGTATTATATGACCGTCTAATCCGCGCATGATCCCTCCAGAAATATCGGCTAATTTCCATGACATCGGATTGCTGCTGAACCCGTTGCCAAAGCTCTTTGGATATGCCGACAAAAAATATGGCCAGTGGAAGGCTGGACGTCGCGATGAACTCGAAAATGACATAATCGATTACCTCAACATATGAGTCCATTCGTCTGGGATCGATGGATTGTGAGCGGATGTGATACTCAAACCGATAATTGAAGACGTGCCCTTCGGCATGGCTTTCCCTGCGGAATTAACCGGGCTCGCTAAGTTCAGACAAAACTTGAAGCGTCTTCCGTACGAAACACGACATCGTTGGCGGATGATGAATAGGTTTGTCCCCGAGGATAAATTCAAAGAGGTACTCGTGAAACTCGTCCGAGAAAATAAGATTTAGATACAACCCGATGAGCGAGCACTACTACCGCTTGAACTAGAAGAACTAAAACAACGACTCAAGCAATGTGGCATTTGATTGCGTAGCCACTTTGCTGACTTTATGTTTTGTATACTCCATTTGTCGCGCGCGCGGGCGCGTGGCGGCGTGCCCAGTCGGGGAGCTTCGTGAGCGCGCGGCCGAACTCGCGTTCCAGGCCCGCGATATCGGCGCTATAGCCGACGCGGTCGAACCATTCCAGCATTGCCGCTGTTTCCTTGCTGTATTGGCGGACCTGTTCGATTGGCGTCTGCGCAAATGCAATCGGCCGGCCGAGCGCCTCCGTCAGGATTTCAGCCGCCTCTGGCATCGTTTGTACGTCACCCGCGAGATCAATTTCGCGGCGATTCAAAGCGGTGGCTTCTGTGAACGCGCGTGCGCCGAACCAGCCGATGTCGTCCACCGCGATCATCTGAAGCTTGGTGCCAGAGCCAAGCGCCCAGGCCAGCGTGGAGCCTTGGAGACTGAAGGGTGCCAGCAGATTCTCCATGAAGAAAACCGGACGGAGGATCACGTGAGACGGGAATCGGAGACTGCGCACGGTTTCCTCGATGCGCCACTTGTTGTCGAAGTGCGGGATGCCCGTCCGCTCGTGAGCCGATCCCACGGATGTGTAGACGTAGTGCTCGACTCCGGCCTCGCGCGCCAGCGTTGCAAGACGCTTGCCCTGCGCCTCCTCTCGCTCAACGCCCGCCTCCAACGAGGTCTGTACGCCGAAGACGCCCCACACCCCGGCCAATGCGCGGCGCAGCGTCGCCTCGTCATCGAGATCGCCCTTGATGATCTCGACGCCGTTGCGCGCCAGCGCTGCCGCCCGCACGCCATCGGGCTTCCGCGTCAGACCGCGCAGACGGAAGCCGGTGCCGTCCAACGCTTGCGCCACGGCGCCGCCCTGATTGCCTGTCACTCCGGTAATGAGAATTGTTCGATCATTCGGCATGGCTGAAACCTCCTCAAATCGTGGCGCAAGTTCGGCGCTCGTGTCTGCCCTCAAGCTCTACAGGGCTTTGACCTCGTCACGTTCTTGGCTGCAAGCGCGATTGGAACAACGCGGTAAAGGCTGGTCGCACATCGACGAAAATCACCGCCCACAGTGCAACCACGAAGAGCGCCAGAGGAAGTCCGCTCGGGGCCATCAAAGCGTGGAAAGTAAGAATGTTGACGAGCACGGGCGCCAGCATGGCTACCGCCAACGGTACGTAACGGTTGACCAGCAGAAGAATACCTGCAATGAGCTGAAACCCGAAGATTACCCACAGGTAATGCGAAGCATACAGGACACCTAAGAACTGTCCCGCGATGCCCTCAGGCGGGGGCATGGGAATGAAGTTCAGAAAGCCGTTCAGGCCAAAAACAAGGAAGATCACGCCCGCCAGATATCGGGCAATTACGGAAGCGGTTCTCATAACCAGGTTCTCCTTTTTGATCGGCGCCATTACATGGCGTCAATCATATTGATGTCAATATAATGGATGCTGTATACTTCTGGGAGATTCAGGTTTTTTATGACCCGAGGCATTCAAAGGACGGACCACGCCTGGCTGGTAATGATGAAGGCGATGCGCGCCCTGACAAGGTACGCAGCCGCTGGTATTGAAGAGACCGGACTCGGCCTCTCGGATTTCGGCGTGCTGGAACTCCTGCTGCACAAAGGGCCTTTGCCCGTCAATACGATAGGCCCAATCGTCGATCTGACCCCGGGCTCGATCAGTATCGCTGTCGATCGCCTCGTCGCGAAGGGTTTGGTCAGCCGGGTTGAGAGCGCCGAAGACCGGCGCGTTCGGATCGTTGCCCTCACGCCACGCGGCAAGGATCTCATTGCTTCCGCCTTTCGAAAGCATTCCGGGCAGATGAAGAGAGTGTTCTCTGAACTAGGCCCGGAGGAGCTTCGTGGGCTTGAAGTGATGCTCAAGAAAGTCGGCAAGCGCGCTGCCGCGCTGATAGAGCAGACGTGAACACTGCTCGGCTCGGGGCGCGCATTCGCGAGCAGGCACTTACTGGCGCAAACTATCAAAATCTAGAAGCAACTTCCTGAATCCTCCGTGCAAGGCATGTGTTAGGTGATATACAGACGCTTCCGAGGAAGAGCCACCCCGCGCACTCGGGAATGCATTCTAATAGTTTGGAACCGGTGCTGCCTCGCCGTGCGGGATGCGGTGTTAGAAACAGCGCAAAAATTTCTTTCCGCTCAGCGCTGATTTGGATCACAATGGATTTGCCGAATCCTTTCCGTTTTACCCCCTTCCAATTATCGGCGATTTGACGGCGGAGGTTTCACCAACTTCCGCAACTGCTTCTTGCGTCCTGTTTCGTTCGCAGGGCTCGGCATATGCAGAAAATACGGCGACCTTTTTCCATTTTTTACGCCACAGATCTTCCCGGTGGCCGGGGCAGCATCGCCCTGAGCGCTCCCGACTGCTCCGGAAGTGCACCCTTCCGACGATATCCCGCTGCGCTCTGGCTTCTGCTGCTTGGGACGCTTTGTGCCGGGCCAGTCGCAGCGCAGCAATCCAGTCCAGACGACCTGAGCAGGCAGAGCATGGAAGATCTTGTAAAAATGAAGGTGGATTCGGTTTACGGCGCCGCCAAGTTTCTGGAGAAGGCGGAGGATGAGGCGAGTTCCATTAGCGTGGTCACTGCCCGGGAGATTCAAGAACACGGGTATCGAACTTTGGCGGACGTGCTGCGAAACACGCGCAGCTTCTATGTGATCAATGACCGCAACTACAGTTATGTAGGTGTCCGGGGATTGTCCGTACCGGGGGATTACAACGCGCGCATTCTCTTCCTGGTGGATGGCCATCGAATCAACGAAAACATTTTTGACGGGGCTTACGTAAGCTCGGAATTCCCGGTCGATATCGATCTGATCGAGCGCATTGAGATTATCCGGGGACCCGATTCCTCGGCCTACGGTACGGGCGCGTTTGCCGCGGTCATCAACGTAATCACCAAGCGGGGCCGCGACTTGAGTTCCCTGGAATTTTCCGGCGAAGCGGGAAGCTTGAATGCCTACAAAGCCCGGTTGAGCTACGGGGACCGGTTTGACAATGGACTGGAGACGCTGCTCTCCGGGACTTTCTACAACAGAGAAGGGAACCAACAGCTTTTCTTCCCGGAGTTCAACAGTCCGCCCACGAACAATGGGATTGTTGAAAACGCCGACGCGGACCAGTCCTACAACGCGTTTGCCGACATCATCTACCGGGATTTCAACGTCCATGTCGTAGGAAACTCCCGCACCAAACACATTCCGACTGCTTCATTCGGAACTGTGTTCAACGATCCACGGACCCAGACGACGGATGCGCGCAGATACATCGACGCTCAATACCATCACACGTTCACGTCATGGGAAACGCTAGGACGCCTCTCCTACGATTGGTACGGCTATCACGGAATCTACATTTACGACTATGCGGGCAATGGAATTCCGCCCTACACCCAGAATTATGATGCCGCCAGCGGAACCTGGATCGACTTTCAGGGTGATGCTTCCAGGACCTTTTTCAAGCGGCATAAGGTCTCCTTCGGCACGGAATTCCGGCAAGATCTCCGGCAGCAGCAGACGAACTACGATATCCAGCCGTATCACCTGTACTTTGACAGCCATCGCTCCGCCCGCGTCGGGGCGTTGTATTTTCAAGACAAATATTCCATTCGCAAGGACCTGTCGTTGGTGGTGGGACTTCGCAGCGACTGGTTTGGATTCTATGGAAACTCGCTGAGCCCGCGAGCAGGTCTGCACTACGCCCTAACGCCAAGCACGGACATTAAGGCAAATTACAGCTCGGCGTTCCGCGAACCTAACGACTATGAAGCTTTCTATGCGGGCAACAACAGCAATATCGCCGACCCGTCGTTAAAGCCGGAGAGAATCCGGAGCTGGGAATTGGACGCCGAACATCGCTTCGGGAAGAGGTATTACGTAACAGGCGCCGGTTTTTTCAATCAGATCGACGGTTTGGTTGTACCAACTCTCGATCCGGTCACAGGCACTCCAATCTATACGAATTCAACCCGAGTGCAAACGAAGGGAATTGAATACGAGTTGGGTGCCAACTGGCCGGGCGGGATAGAAGGCTCCATCTCGCATACGATACAAGACACACAGAGCGTGCTGACCGGCGGGGATTTGGCCAATTCTCCCGGACAATTGGTCAAGGCAAATGTCACCATCCCCATCCTGAAAGAAAAGCTACTCGCCAGTGTCGACGGACAGTATACGGGCAGAAGCATAACGGTCCGGGGAACGGAATTGGGCGGGTACTTCCTCGTGAACCTCACCGTCTTCAGCCGAAAAATAACGAAAAAGTTCGATTTATCGGGAAGTTTATACAATCTCTTTAACAAGCAGTATGCCAACACGGGCGGCCTGGAGAATCGGGAAGTCTCGATTCCTCAGGACGGCCGAGGCTTTCGGATCAAGCTCACCTATCGGCCGTATGTGGTGCAGAAATAGCAATGGAATAGAAAAATCTTATGGGCTCAGCATGAATTTACAACGCCAATCCCAAAGCAAGCCGTGCGGCGCCCGCAGGCGCAGATTTCTTGGCGGTTTGCTGTGCGGGCTGTCCCTTCTGCCTTTTGTCTTCTGTGCGGCACAGGCCATGGTTCCCGGGGCCTCCGCCGGGCAGGAGGGCTCCGTGGATGAGTACAGATTGAAAGCAGCCATGCTGTATAACCTGACGCAGTTCGTCGAATGGCCGAGTTCAGCCTACGCCGACAGCCATGCACCGGTCATTCTGTGCATTTTGGGTCAAGATCCATTCGCAAACTCTTTAGCCTCCAGCATTCCTAAAGGAACTGAAAACGGCAGGGCAGTGCTCATTCGTCATCTGCAAAGTGACGCGGAATTCCAGGGTTGCCACATACTTTACATCAGCTCTTCTGAGCGGAAAACCACTGCGCATATTTTTTCAACTCTGCAGGGGTCCTGCGTCCTCACGGTGGGAGAAATGGCGCAGTTCGCCGTGCACGGCGGCATCATTCAATTCGCGCTGGAGGATCAATTCGTGCATTTCGACATCAATGTGGATGCGGCCTCCCGGGCGAGGCTCAAGATCAGCTCCAAACTGCTCGCGCTGGCCCAGATCGTGAGGAACTGATGCAGTGAATCTGAGCCGGACGAGGTGAAGAGCTTCAATTTGAGATTTATTTCGAAATGGCTCGCGCGGACCAAGCTCGCGCAGGACCAAGATTATTCAAAGGGGAGCGGGATGCGTTCATACATGGATCTATCCATCCGGCAGAAACTTCAAACAATTGTTATGGCCACATCTGCCGCGGCCCTGCTGGTGGCCTCCCTGGTATTCACCTTGTTTGACCGGTCCACATTTCTGCGCGGGAAGACGCAGGACCTTACCGTTACGGCAAGAATGGTTGGATCGAACAGCACGGCAGCGTTGAGCTTCGGCGATGCAAAATCGGCCGGGGAAATTCTATCTGCCCTGCAGGCCAAACAAAATGTGATCAACGCGTGCATTTACAGGAAGGACGGCACAGTCTTCGCCAGCTATAGCCGGGACGCGGCGGCAAGAAATTTCAATCCGCCTCCCGCGCAGATCCAGTCAACGGCAATCGTCAATGATCATATGATTTTATTTCAACCCATCCTCCTGAACGGATATCCCATCGGGACCATATTCATTGAAGCGGATCTGACAGACCTCCGTGAGCGCCTCATGAGGTTCCTGGAGATTGATCTCTTGGTCTTGCTGGCGTCCCTGGGCGTCGCTTTTTTGATGTCCACCCGGCTTCAGCGAGTCATCTCCAGTCCCATTCGGGAACTGGCCGATACGGCATTGTCGGTTTCCAGTCGAGAAAATTATTCCATTCGCGCAACGAAGCGGGGCGATGACGAGATCGGACTTCTATTCGACCAATTCAACAGCATGCTCGACCGCATCCAGCAGAGAGATATCGCGCTACAAGAAGCACACAATGAGTTGGAGGACAGAGTCGTTGAGCGGACTTCGTATCTGAATGCGCTCATTGAAAACAGCCCGCTGGCCATCCTGGTTTTGGACTCTGGGCGAAATGTCCAGTTGTTTAACCCCGCCTTCGAAAACCTGTTTCAATGCGCCTACCAGGAGGACATCGGGAAACCTGTCGTCGATCTATTCCCGAACGAGAAAATGTTGCCGGAAGCGAGCGCAGCCTCGGAGGCTGCATTCGAGAAGACGCGCGTCAGTCTGATCACTCGCCGAAAGCGGAAAGACGGAAGCTACGTGGATGTGGAACTCCACCTGGTGCCCTTGACCGTGAAGGGAAGGGTGCTGGGCTCGCTGGGCATCTATCAGGACATTACCAAGCGTCGTGTGCTGGAGCAGCAACTGCAAATGGCGCAAAAGATGGAGGCCGTGGGCCGGCTTTCCGGGGGAATCGCCCACGATTTCAACAATCTCCTCGGGGTGATTCTCGGCTACATCCAGGTCATAAAACGGACGCTGGTTCCCGGAAATTCCTTGTATGAATACGCGGAGGAAATTGAAAAAGCCAGCCGGCGCGCTGTGTCTTTGACCCGGCAACTGCTGGCATTCAGCCGTCAACAGGTGCTGGAACCCGTCATTCTAATCCTGAACACGCTGGTTGCCGATATGGAAAAGATGTTGCCGCGTCTGATCGGAGAGGACATCGATTTGAAGTTGATCCTGGCCCCGACGCTGGGGCAGGTCAAAGCCGATCCCGGGCAGTTGGAACAGGTCTTGATGAATCTGGCCGTAAACGCGCGGGACGCCATGCCGGATGGCGGCAAGTTGACGATTCAAACTGCCAACGCCGAAATCGACGCGGCTTTTGTGAGGGAACATCCGGGCGCGATCGCCGGCAATTACGTAATGCTGGCCGTCACCGATACCGGCACAGGAATGGATCCGGAAACCCAGGCCCAAATTTTTGAGCCTTTTTTCACCACCAAGGGACGAGACAAAGGAACCGGCCTGGGTCTGGCCACCGTTTATGGAGTGGTGAAACAAAGCAACGGCTATATCAATGTTGAATCCGAGATAGGAAAAGGATCCATATTCACGGTTTATCTGCCGCGTGTCGAACAACACGCCGCGGCCCCCGTCAAAAACATTCCCGAACCGCTGAATTACCGCGGCTCCGAGACCATCCTGCTGGTGGAAGACGCGGAGCCTCTGCGGAAACTAGCCAGGTTGTTCCTTATAGAGAATGGTTATCACGTCTTTGCGGCCGCGGACGGGTCTGAAGCTCAGCTGGTAGCCTCGCAAATTTCCGGACCGATTCATCTGCTGCTCACGGACGTGGTGATGCCGGGAATCAACGGGCGCGTTTTGGCAGAACGCCTGGCTCCCAGCCATCCCGGAATCAAGATCCTTTATATGTCCGGATACACGGACAGCTTTATCGCCGGACATGGAGTTCTTGAGGCGGGTGTTCACCTGCTGCGCAAACCTTTCACGGAGGAAGTGCTGGTGCGCAAAGTGCGCGAACTGCTGGACGAGAACGGTGACGCAAAGAAAACGGAAAGTATGGGCGAGGCTGAATCTTCGGTGATTGCCGGACCGGACGACAAATCGATTCGATAGGAGAGAACTGTCCCATGCACAAATTGTTGATCATCGATGATGAGGCGCCCATGCGGCGTCTGCTGCGTATAAATCTCGAAGACCGCTACAAGATTGTCGATACAGGTGATCCGGAACTGGCCCTGAAGGCCGCCCTGCAAAGCAAACCGAACGCCATCCTGCTCGATTTGAGAATGCCCAACTATTCCGGCTTTGAGCTTTGCCGGACGTTCAAATCCATTACTTCCACGCAGTTGATTCCCATCATCATCGTGACGGGTGAAGCCGGCGCCAGCACAAAATTATACTGCGAGGAGCTCGGCGCCACGGCGTACTTCGAGAAACCGGTCGACTTTGACGCGTTGCGAGCCCGGTTGGCGACCGTGTTGGAGGCTGCTCAGCCCGAGAGGAGGAAAGAAGTGCGCATCTGCCTGCGGGTCAAGTTAATCCTGCGGGGAACTGATATCCGCGGAAAGCCTTTCGAGGAACAGTGTGCCACGGAGAACATCGCCCGAAGCTCATTCTTCTGCGACTGCGGGGCAGAACAGCAGAAGGATTCGGAAGTTGCGGTATCCGTGATCAGTGGAGGGAAAAAATTCGTCGGCATGGCGCGTGTAGTCCGGTGCGATAGCAACGACGCGTCTCACGCGCGATACGCGTTCCGATTCGTGGACAAAGATGTCAATTGGATTTTGCAGTAGCTATCTGCACCATTCGCCGCAGCCCAATGGCCTCCAACTTCCAGTCTTGCTCCTCTCGCACGTGCGCGGGCCGAAACCCTGGTCCGATGCGGAGTTGACAAGACTTCCCGGTGGTTCCGATAATCTCTTCTGGGGGCGGCATAGGTTCTGGCGGGCTGCAGGCACGGCCCGCACCCGTCTGGAGGCGCACGGGTATGGCGGCAGATCCAAACGCAGTCGAGCAGGCGGTATCGCGGACGCTGCGTGACAACCTCGAGAAAATCCAGCGCACCGTGGACGAGCTGCACCAGGCCGTCAATGACATGGTGTCGGCATGTGCGAGCAGCCGCGCCAGCAACGCATTGCCTTCGATGGTGCGCGCGCAGACCTCCGCGGCGTCGCTTTCCGCCACGTTTGAAGTCCTTTCACGATTGGTGACCAACGCGTTGCAGCCCCCCATGCGGATGCCGTACGAGCCGGACATTTTACGCGTTCCTTCCCTGGGCGCGCCGCCCCCTACTGCATTCGAGCAGCCTCCGCCTCCGCCACCGCATCCCATACAGGAAATCTCCTGGGCAGCGCCAGCGCCGGCCGTGCCCGCGCCGGCAGCTTCGGAAACTCCACCTCCGGTTGAGGCTCCGGCGTTTGCCGATCTTCCTCCGGCAGCGGAAATGCCCGCGCCTATCGAGAGTGCGCCGAATTTAAAGCCGGTGTTCCTGGACGAACCTGTGCCGGCGATTGCGCACGAGGCGGCGCCAGAGTTTGACCTGGATCTTCCCGCTGGGTTGCCCCAGGAAGCTGAGACGCAGCCCGCAGGTCAACCAGCGGAAGCGGCGCCGGTTTTTAATCTCGACTTGCTGCCACCAGAAGAGCAAGAATTGCACCGGCGCGCCTTCCGCGTCGCCAAGGTTTCGATGCAGGACATCCGGATGCTGCGCCCTGAAGACGTAAGGCTGGGGCGCGAGAATAAGGATTTGTGTTACAGATTGCGGGATGACATTGAGAAGGCTCACAAAGAATACGATCGCCGGTTCCAATCCATTCAGTCTCATCCGGTGGACTACTTTTACGACTGGATGGTGGAAATATTGGGCGGCGGAGATCCGCAAGCGCTGGGCGAGTATCCTTACCCCTCTCCAGTCCTGCGGCGGTAGTGGCGCCGGGAAGCCTGTCTACTTCCACATCCTGACTGGTGTTGTTGCCGTGGCGCTCTGCGCGTGCGCCGCGCAGCCGGCACGCGCGCAAGCGCCGGCGCCTGCCGCGAAAAAACACGCCGCGAAATCATCATCCCGGCCGGCGGCCCCGAAGAAGCCGCCTGCTGCCACGGCATCATCGAGAACGGATCCGCTAGAAAAGCAACTCGCTCAGCTTTCCCACGCGCTGCGCGACAACCCGAACGCGACCACCTACGCGGCGCTCTCCGCTTTTGAAGCGCGGAATGCAAAAAATGAGACGGGCGTGCGCGCGGCGCTGGCCCTCGGCTACTACGATCTTACGCGGGAAAAGCCGGACCTGGCGCTGGGCTGGTTGAGGAAAGCCGTAAGCGAAAAATTGCTCCGCGAATATGTGCTGTACTGGTTGGCGCAGGACTCCGCCGCTCTGGGGCAGAAGGAAGCGGCGCTCGAGCAGTTCCAGAGTATTCTGCGGGATTTTCCAAACAGCGCGATGACCGAGCTGACTGTCACGTCCCTCGCGCAGACGGCCCTGGAAATCGGAAAAGGCGGGGAGGCCCTGTCGGCTCTTGATTCCTATCGGAATACCGGCGCAAAGCCGGCGCTGCTTTTGTTGCGCGCCCAGGCGCATGAAAAAGTCTCGGCGGCGAAAGGGGAAAAGCCCGCGGCGGCGGCCGCGGATTATCTGGATCTCTACTACCGCTTTCCGCTGAACGACGAAGCGAAAGAGGCCGGGCAGCGAATTCCGGCGCTGCAAACCGCTCTCGGCGAGTCTTTTCCGGGCGTGCCGTTGCAAACGCAGATCGCGCGGGCCGAAGCATTCTACATGGCCAAACGCTGGCGCGAGGCCAGCACGGAATTCGCAGGCCTGCTTCCGAAATTATCCGGGGTGGATCATCAGCGCGCCGATCTTCGCATCGTGCAGTGCGAAGTCCAATTGGGAGGCAAGCTCGAGCAACTGAGCGAAATTTCTCTCAGCGATCCCGAACTGGACGCCGAGCGCATTTTCTCCATTACACAGGCGCATCGCGGGCTGAAACTTGAGCCGCAATTGCTCGAGGATGTCGAGCAGCTCGTCAAAAGCTATCCGCAAAGCTCCTGGACGGCGGAAGCGCTGTTTGGAGCCGGCAATTTTTATTGGGTAAATCTGGATCGCGCGCGCGCCACGGAATTTTACCGCCGCTCGCTGGTTGCTGCTCCGGACGGAAGAAACGCGCCAATCGCCGATTGGCGCCTGGCCTGGACCGCCTATTTGGATCGCAAACCGGAAGCCGCGGATATGCTGGAAGCCTATGTGCGGCGGTATCCCCTTTCAAGTTACGTGCAAGACGCGCTGTACTGGCTCGGTCGTTGTTACGAGCGCTCGGGAAACGCGGAGCACGCGCGGAGTTTTTATCTGGCCGGCGCCAATCGATTTCCGCTGACTTATTTTGGAGCCAAGGCCGCCGGGCGCGTTCATCCGGAGCCGGAAGGGATCGGAGCCTCGCCCGTGGATCCCTCGGAAATTCCATTGGCGATTCCCCCCGCGCCGCCTGTGCCGGCGCTCGATCAGCCGGTGGCAGCCGCAACGGATGAGCGGCAGGCGCGCGCGCAGGCGCTCAGCGAAATCGCCTTTGATTCCTCGGCGGAGCTGGAGTATCGAGCGGCGTACGCAGCTTCTCATGCGCCGAAATATTTGATTGACGCCGCCGGCGCCGCGATCGCCGCCGGGCATTATGGAGCCGGCATGGCTGCCGTGCGGCAGGCAATTCCTCAACTTGAGGCGCGGCGCATCGCGGACATTCCGAATGACGCCTGGCGCGCGGCGTTTCCGCTGCCATATGAATTGGATCTGCGCAGCGAGGCGGCGCGCAATCAGCTGGATCCGATGCTGGTCGCCGGGCTGATCCGGCAGGAATCCGCGTTTGAATCCAAGGCCATGTCGCACGCGGGCGCGGTCGGTCTGATGCAAGTTGAACCCAAGACCGCGCTCAAGGTGGCGCGCCAATTAAGAGTGCGATATGTGCGCACACGGCTGACCGATCCGGGTTACAATTTGCAGCTTGGTTCGCGCTACCTGGCCAATCTGATCCAGTCCTTCGGAACGCCGGAGGCGGCGCTGGCTGCCTACAACGCGGGTGAAGATCGCGTGGCGGAGTGGACGACGGGCCAGAATTATCTCGAGACAGCGGAGTTCGTGGAATCCATCCCGTTTACCGAGACGAGGGAGTACGTGCAGATCGTGATTCGCAACTCCGAAGTGTACCGATTAGTATATGGACCGCCGCCCGCGGACAATCCGCAGCAGACGCGCCTGTCGAAACACGCCGCGATGAAAACCGTGGCGGAGCGGCCTCCCGCTGCAAGTGATGCGCAACCGGCGGGAACGGGAGAAATCCGTTGAGCGCGCCGTCAGGCATATCGGGCGCAGGGGACGCGGCCACCACGGGCTCCAGCCGGGTTGCGGCCGCGGTGCAGCGAAGGCTTTCCGACAAGGCCGAGCGCTTCACCGAATCCGTGATTCGGGAAATGACGCGTCTGGCCATGCAATACGACGCGGTCAATATGGCGCAGGGATTTCCGGATTTTTCCGCGGCTGAAGAAGTCAAGGAAGCCGCCCGCCAGGCCATCTCCAGCGACATCAATCAGTACGCCATTACCTGGGGCGCCAAAGAATTGCGTGACGCCATCGCCCGGAAATTCGAGCGCACCCAGGGCGTGCGCGTCGATCCCGAACGCGAGATCACCGTCACCTGCGGCTCGACGGAAGCCATGATGGCGGCGCTGATGGGCATCATCAATCCCGGCGACGAAGTGGTCATCTTCGAGCCGCACTACGAGAATTACGGGCCGGACGCGATTCTCTCCGGGGCCACACCGCGCTTCGTACAGCTTCGGCCGCCGGACTGGAATTTCGACCGCGACGAACTTACCCGCGCGTTTGGCCCGAAAACCAAAGCCATCATCGTCAATACGCCCAACAATCCCACGGGAAAAGTCTTCTCGCGCGAGGAGCTGGAATTCATCCGCGACCTGTGCGTGCAGTGGAATTCCTTCGCCGTCACCGATGAAATTTACGAGCACATTATTTACGACGGCGCAAAGCACATCTCCATGGCTGCGCTTGACGGCATGCGCGACCGCACCATCACCATCAACGGCATGTCCAAAACCTACAGCGTCACCGGATGGCGCGTGGGCTGGGCCATTGCCCCTCCCGAAGCGTCCGTCCCCATACGCAAGGTGCACGATTTTTTGACGGTGGGCGCCGCGGCTCCGCTGCAACAGGCCGGCGTGGTGGCTCTCGAATTGCCGCCCAGCTACTACGTGAAGCTCGCCGAAAATTATCTGGTGAAGCGCGACCGCATGCTGGGCATCCTGTCCGAGGCCGGTTTCCGCTGCTTCAAGCCCGCGGGCGCGTACTACATCATGACCGACATTTCGGGTTTCAATTATCCCGACGATCTCTCTTTCTCGCGATATCTCGTCGAGAAAATCGGAATCGCCGTGGTGCCCGGTTCGAGCTTTTACGATGATCAGAAAATGGGTGCGCGCCAGGTCCGCTTCACGTTCTGCAAGAAAGAATCGACGCTGGCCGCCTGCGCGGAAAAATTATCAAAGATGCGCGCCTGACAGCGCGCGAAGCCTCCGGCGCTATTTTTTTCCCGCCTGCGATTCATGATTCCCGCGAGCCCGCTTCTTGTAGATTGGCTTCAGGGTTTGCGGTAGGTTGAGCCACATTCCGAGAATCCCATTTCTCACGACTTGGCCCTCGACTGGTGCACCTAATTGCCGGAACCCAAGTTTTCATCTCCATTTGTGCCCTGACAATGCCTGATGATGCACATTTTGTTTTCCAGAATTTTCTTTGACGACTAATAAGACATAAGGTTTCCTACCCAAGCCATTTCCTGAACTCGCTCCGTATCTGTGTTGACCGTCAACTCAAAGAAAGCGCTGCTCGCTTCCTTTGTTTTGATCCGCTTTGGCATCTCGGCAGTTCAAACGGCGTACTGGTAGGTTCCAGGCAGGCACAAGTCGAGGAACGCCACGCCCATGCCGCATTAATCCTCGTGGTAAAGGGACTGGTCGGCAGACAGATTGGGGACGTAAAAGTTGAGGCTCTTACCAACGATATTCATGTGCGGTTCTGCGGGGCTACTGGGTTAGAACGCTTCACTCCGATCCAGAAGCCGATGCGAATTGGTACGTCCGCGATTGCAAATCGAATCGAGTTGTCCGCGAATCATCAAGAGCCTTACAGCTTGCAGGCCGTACTACCGAGAACGACTCACCACAATAGAGCGGCTAACTATGCGTTTGAGGTTCGGGAAGAACAAGTTTCCCAGTCACCGATAATGCGTTTATCAGGATTTGGGAACCCTTAAGCCAGAGAGAACTCTCCGACATTTCGGAGCCTCTCCGTTATGTCGTGTTGCTTGTCACGGCAGCTGCCGTTCTCCGTCACTTTGAACTTTACAACCTATTACTGGTAAGAGCTTTAGTCCGGCCCTTCATTCGTGGCTTTTGGAGGTCTCCGTGCTTTCGCACTTAGTGCGAAAACCTGGCTTTCCAACAAGAGGGTATGGAGTGAAATTGCACACGCGAAATAAACTGGGCCTGATGATACTGGCCTACTTTCTTCCATTAACTGCCCCGCTTCTTGCGCAAGACACGCCCGTTGGACCGGAGGGAACTCAGGTTGCCACGGACGAAACCTCAGCGGCAGCGACCAATAGCGATGCACTGAGAAAAGCGGCGCAGAATCCTGTAGCCAGCCTCATCAGCGTACCCGTACAGAATAATAGTAACTTCAACGTCGGTCCGGATAACCGCACTCAGGACATTTTGAACATTCAACCTGTTATCCCGATGCGCTTGAGCAACAACTGGAATCTCATTATCCGCGCAATTACACCTATCATTTACCAGCCAACGATGAGCCAACCCATTAATCAAGGCGCTTCTGGCTTAGGTGATATGAATCCGTCATTCTTCCTGTCTCCTGCGAAACCAGGCAAGATCATTTGGGGCGCGGGGCCGACGGTGGTATTGCCGACAGCCACCAATCCGATATTAGGGCAGGGGAAGTGGAGCGCGGGGCCTACGTTTGTCGTGCTAGCACAACCAGGAAAATGGACTGTCGGCGCACTCGTGAATAACGTTTGGTCATTTTCGGGGCAGTCGAGCCGCCCCGCAGTGAACCAGATGTTGTTTCAGTACTTCATCAACTACAACCTGCAAAAAGGCTGGTACATCACCTGGCAGCCCACCTTGACAGCAAACTGGAAAGCTATGAACAGCGGCCGATGGGTCGTGCCGTATGGTGGTGGAATAGGAAGAATCATGAAGATCGGATTTCAGCCAGTGAATATCACTGCACAGTTTTATGGCAATGCTGTTTATCCTCCGGGAACGTCACCCTGGAGCTTTCGGTTTCAAATTGCGTTCCTGTTTCCAAAATTAACCAAGGAGCAGGAAAAGATGATCATGCAGCAAAAGCTGAAACAGTTGGAACAGGAGCCATCGCAGAAGTGAATCGGGGTGATTGCTGAGGAAAAACGGACCGCCGCATGCCAGTAGGATTGTTCCTGCGAAGTTCCCTTATCGCAAGCTCGCTATTTATCCTTAGGTAGCTTGGGCCACACTTCGATACTCCCTGCCGTCCCACAGGACTTGGCTCAACTGTATCGAAAAAATCAGGCCCTATACATCGGAGATGTGTCCTTGAAAAGCCCGATGGACTAGAAGTCATCCGATCGTAAAGAGATACAATGCGTCCACGCCGCATCAAAACTGACTCTCTTGTGTAAAATCGACTGAAAGTGGCTGGTAAGTAGCCGAATCCATACGACTCCTAGTCGCTCAAACCGTATTATGGTATCGTGTCATTTCGTTATTTTCCGGAAGCTGGCGACAGAATGTGTCATCAGCGCGGAATGCGAGTCAATTGACCTATCCCCAAGGGTAACCAAGAGAGTCAGAAAAAAAGTAGGAAGGAAGCGTCTTGCCACCAATTCGCGCTCTCGTGGTAGAAGATCACAGGGATTGGAGAAAACTAGTCCGTTTGCTATTTCAAATGCGGCCGGAACTGCAAGTCATCTGCGAAGCAGCGGATGGAATAGCAGCTGTGAAGAAGGCCGGAGAACTGAAACCGGACTTAATTTTGTTGGACATTGGCCTCCCCAAACTCAATGGAATCGAAGCTGCCCGCCGGATACGGCAACTCTCCCCCACCTCCAAGGTAGTTTTCCTGAGCATGGACATTTCTCGAGACGTAGTGAAGGTGGCATTGGACGCTGGGGGGTTGGGTTACGTTTTTAAGGCATACGCTCAAAGCGATCTGCTGCCAGCTGTTGATGCGGCTCTTCGGGGTGAGCGATTTGTCAGTGACGGCATAAAAGGCAACAAGTTGGCCGATTCTCCAGGAGCGAATGCACGTTGTGACCATGAGGTTTTGTTTTATTCTGATGATTCAGTTTTACTAGAGAGCTTTACTCGCAATATTGTGGCTGCCCTAAAGGCCGGTAACGCGGCCGTTGTGCTCGCTACGAAGTCACATCGGGAAAGTCTCCTTCAGAGATTGAAGGCGGAGCGCGTGGATGTAGATGGTGCCATTCAACAGGGTACGTACATTTCCTTGGATGCTGCCCACTCGATCTCCACAATCGTAGTGGATGGTTTGCCTGACCCGGTTCGATATTTCGAGGGGGCCAGCGGTCTAATTGTGGCAGCGTCCGAAGCAGCGCAGGCAGAACATCCCCGCGTTGTTATTTGCAGTGAATGCGTAGGTCTGTTGTGGGCGGAGGGTAAGACGGATGCGGCGATCCGGCTCGAACAGCTCGGCAACGATTTGGCCAAAATACACAAAGTCGACATTTTGTGTGCGTATCCATTGAGCAGCATCCACGGCCGGGAAGACGAACACTTGTTCCAACGTATCTGTGAAGAACACTCAGCCGTCAATTCCAGGTGAAATCCTCGGAGAACAAATCCTAACTCGTAAACGCTGGTGAATACGTCAAAACTGAATTTTAAGTCTTCGGGTAGCGGCGGGGGGCCATGTCCTGTGATGTCGCGTTATCTTCATCTGGAATTTGTCGGATTCCCAACATCCGAGACTTCCGTTTGTCAGGAATTGGACTCAACTTCTATCTTCTCGTGAGCACAACATGCGTCGCGTGCTGCGTGGCCTCGTGCTCCGTCACAGAAAATCCCATCGCGCGCAGGTCAAGACCGGTAAGCAATGCTTCGCCTTGACCGATGGCAACAGGTACAAGAGCAAAATGGAGGGAATCGATTAGCCCAGCCTGCAGATACTGCCGCACGGTGGAAACACCGCCTCCGATCTTGACGTCCTTGTCACCCGCCGCTTGTTTCGCGAGCCTCAGCGCTTCTTCGATTCCGCCGGTGACAAAGTAGAAGGTCGTCCCGCCTTCCATCACGAGCGGCTCACGCTCGTAGTGCGTCAGAACGAAAGTCGGTGCATGGTATGGCGGATTAGTACCCCACCAGCCCTTCCACGAGTCGTCCTGCCACGGGCCACGGACCGGACCAAACATGTTCCGACCAAGGATGAAGGCGCCAAAGTTTTCCATTGCCCGCTGTGCGAACACGTCGTCCACATCGACAGATCCGCCTTCCTGCCCGCGCATGGCACAGAATGTCTTGGTATGGAAAAACCACTGAAAGATCTCTGGGCCGCGCTTCCCCAGCGGATCGTCCAGGCTCTGCTCTATCCCTGCGCTAAAACCGTCCAACGAAAGACCGAATCCCGCGACACGAACCCTTGGCATGTGTGCGCCTCTCCTCAAAGACTTCATGTTGCTCTGGCCTGAAGCCGCACCAGAGTCTGCTTGCCCAACCCGAACATGGGTACGCCGACAATGACGTTTCAGTTTGCCTAGCCAGAATCTTGTGTGCCGCTCCGAACTAGCAAAGGAAGATCGTATCCTAAACGCTGTTTCGACTTCAGCTTGATTCCCAAATCCTTCCATGAAAAGCCCTGTTGTCGTCATCTGGGAGCCAGTTGACGGTAAGACCGTTCCCAGGCCATATCCGGTCAGGTGGCAGATCCCGTCCGGCTGTGCCGTAATATTTCTAGAATCGCCGCAGGCCGAGGGCAGCCCCACATGCAGATTGCCGGGTACCGGTGTTGCAGCGACCGGTTGAACTGGCGCGGCTTACCTGAATGTGGCATAGCGGCTCCATAACCCGCACTTCACCGATGGAGTTACGATGGCCAGGTGATCCCCATCGCAGTAGGGATTTATTTCGTTTTCGTTGATGCACTCTTTGGGATGCTGATAGGCGTGCTCACGGGGGCGGTCGCTAGTTTTTGCCTTAGGGTTCCCAGAAGTGGGATCGCGAAGAATGGGCTACTTGGATCATTAGGTTTTTTTGTAGGCTATGTTACCTGCATCGTCGCGTCGCCGCATAATACAAGTGCAACCAATGCGGGCCCGAACCCATACCTATTCGCATTAGTGGGAGCTGTATTTCTCCCGCCCCTACAAGTAGTTTATCGATACAAATGTTCAGGGTCACACCGACTCACTCGGTGAACTATTCGAATGCTATTTGTGGTCATATTTTCGCCATCGTCAGGATAGGTTCTGAGAATTCGACTTCGCTTCTTTTGGCCTGATTCCCAGTGTCCGATAATCTAGTTCCTCAAGCCCTATCCGGTTCGGGTGGGGAATCATTTCCGGTTGGCTCGTGACTCGGGCCCTATCGACTCAACCCCATGTCCGATAAGGACCTGAAAATAGGCAGCCGGCCACCAGGGAGCTATTCTCGTACCAGAGTCAAGTCTCGATAATTGCGTCTATCAGGAGCTATTCATAATTGGTTATTTTACGGAGAGGAATCCTCCGTCGATTTCCGAGCCAAGCCGTCGAGTTCAGGAGTAGAATTTTCCTCACATAACTCGGTTGGGCCACAACATTTCCATAATCAGGGCTAAAGGCAAGGAGGGCGTTTTACAATGCCGGCAACCCCCGACGCTCCGGCGCAACTCTATACGATTGCATGGCTCGGGCTGCTGGCGATTTTCATCTTCTATCTTGTCGTTGGTATTGTTCTCCGTTGGCCGGTTGAACGCACGGTTCGTGTGATCCGCTATGACCCGCCGCAGGGAATTTCGCCAGCTGTTGCCGCATTTCTGGTGGAAAGCGGACGGTGCGAGCGATCATTTGCTGCCGCGCTGGTCTCACTTGCGACCAAAGGCTTTCTCCAGATTCTGCAAAAAGCGGACTGGGTTACTCTCGAAAAATTGCGCGATGACGATGCGCAGCTTCCTGCAGAAGAATCCGCTGTTCTCTCGTTTCTTTTCCCAAGCGTTATCAACACCTACTCGTTCAATGGGAGCGATACCAGCAGACTTTTTGAGGCTTACACACAGTTCCGGCAGATCGTCCATGACATGGCGACTCCGGAACTGATCTCAACTCACGGAGTGCTCTGGCTTGTTGGCCTTGCATATTCACTGACCGCGCTTGAACCAATCGTTTTTGCAATGCCGCGATTTGGAAACGGCTTGTCGCTACCGTCCATTGGTTTTCTGATCGTTGTGATTTTTGTCGGTGGTTCTTGCTTCGTTGCAGCGCTTCGTGTTTGGCCCGGCACATTGCGAAAGGTAATCTCATTGTTTCCCGGAAGCGGCCACCGAAGGCGTCCGTTCAACCTGAATGATGCGATTCCTATATTTCTGACGGCAACCGCATTATTCGGTTTTATGTTCGCGGCGATCTTGACATCCACAAAATTCGCGGGCCTTGTCGCCGCCGCGCTTGCCATGAACGTGTTTTCCCGGCATCTTTTGAACGCACCGACAAGCGCAGGCCGGAAAACACTCTCGGAGTTGCGCGCCTTTCGTGAATTTCTATCCCGGACGGACGCCGACAGGCTGGATCATTTGAATGAGCCCGGGAAAACGCCAAGGACGCTGGACCAGTACATGCCGTATGCGGTGGCTCTAGGCGTTGAACATGGATGGGGCGAGGAGTTTACGGCGAATCTACTCGAACTGCTTCAAGTCGACCAGGCTTACTCCACTACGGGAAAATTCCCTGCCTCCGACAACCGCGACAATGTCCTGAAACTTTTTGACCGAAATAGATAGTCCCCCGTAGAAGCGGTTTGCAAGATTCGATGGTGTCTTAGCCGATTTTATTTTGTGGCTATACAGTGCTGAGCGTATTACTGATTGAATTACTTCGTATTCAATGGCGACCCCAGCCTGGCTAGAAATTGATTGGCGGCATCCTCTTGTTGCCGGCCAGTGTGGTATTTCAGGAATAGCCGAATCTGCGCTTCCGCCTCCTTCTTGTCCCCTTCGGCCTCATAGATTTGAGCAAGGAGAAAATAGAGGGGCCCGTTGTTGTGATTGACGTCGATCTCCGAAGCTTGTAGCGCGACCTTCTTTGCCTCAGCAAGATTTTTCAAATGGAAGAACGCCGCCGCGCGGTAGTAATCAGCATACCCGTCACCCGCCGAGTTAAGGCCAAGGGCGAGGGTGGCGACGTTCAGAACCCGATCCCACTCCCGATTACGGGCCGAAAACTCTGCCTGGCAAAGATACGCGGGCAGGTATTTCGAATCGATGGTCACAGCGTGATCACAAGCGTCGCGGGCTTCCTGTCGTTTATGTTGCTCCTCCAGAATTACCCCGAGCATGACCCACGCCGCCGGATAGGTCTGAAATTTGTCAAGTGCGCGGTGCACGTGCAGTTCGGCATCTTCGAATTTATTGCTGTTGTTCGAATCACAGGCTTTTTGATATTCATTCCTGGCCATCGAGGGAACATTTAGTCTCGTAACACTGACGGTGGCGCCTCTCCCCTCGGAAACATCCCATGGAAGACAATTCTCATCCGTGAACACGCCCGGCTTCGAAGACGATGGATTATTCGATGCGAGTCCGGGCGCTGTATTCATTGGGTAGCCCAAACCCAAGGCGGATGCACCCGCCGCCCCTTGGTTCGTTTTAGCAGAACCCGGATAGCCGCCTTTTTGTGCACGGCACGGGAATGCCAGAACCGACACTGTCAGGGCGCAAAATGCCGCTTGTTTCCAATTTAGAGTGACTGCGAATCTGTATCGGCCCCGCTTCGGCATGCCGCTGGCCCGCCGGGAAAGCACCCTTCTGGAACAAGGACTCCAAGGCCCAATGCGGACAGCCTTCATGAATTGAATAATAATCTCTTTTTATATAGAGACAAGATGATTCGTACGCCCTGGCCGGCTAGTCCAAGAGACGGTCTGGTCCCAAGTATTTAACCATTGGCTCCAACTTCAGCAGCCATTCCTTCCGGTCCTCGCTGCTCCTCGGCGGGCGAATCCGCGTCACCGGCCTGCCGTTATGTCGTTAGCGCCGGCCTGGGCGGATAAGTCCTTCCTTGAGAGGGCCGATTGATGTCAAGGCACACTTTCGCTTTTTTTCTTTCTTTCCCTGGGTCTGTTCACATTCAGCCAAGCCGCCTCTGCCGCCGTCCCACCATCCGCACTCTTTAGTGAGCGATTTTTCGTTCGGTGCCAGGTGTGGCGTCCTCCGTTCAGAAGGCGCAGTCACCCGAACTCGGCGGTTGAGATCGGCTCTGAGGCTAATTCGTGGACCGTCGCTTATGCCTTCAATTGACGCGCGATGAAGGCCTTGACCATGTCTTGCGCACGGTCGGTTAGCGGACCGGGGTTGGCGACCCACTCGTGCTCTGCGCCTTCGAAAATCTGGAATTGGATGTCGCCGCCGGCCGCCTTGTAGGACGCAACGAACTTTCTCTGAATCTCCGGCAGCACGTTGTCGTCGAGCGAGCCACCCATGATCAGGAACGGGACGAGTGTGATTTTCTCGTGGCGGTCGAGGATCTCCTGTGGATTCGATTCGTGGATGGTGTCCCACGGGTTGAAGAAGAGGGTGTGGTTCTTCATCATGCTGTCGCGCCCCAGCTTCTCGGCATTGTTGTAGCGCGCGAGCGGGTCGCTGACAGGCGAGCGCATCGCGGCGTAAGCGATGCTGGCGTCGACATGCGAAGCTTCGGGAAGTGGAATGGAGTTGTAGCGTTCATCGTGCGGGCGCATGCCCAGGAGTTCCGCGACCTGGCCGCCGCTCGAACTTCCGTAGATGCCGATCTTTGAAGGATCGCCATTCCAGGTGGACGCTTTCGATTTCAGCCAGCGCACACCGTAGTTTGCATCCTGAACGCAAGCCGGGTACGGAGCCTCCTTTGCCAAGGTCATATCAATGGCAACCACCAGCACGCCGCTGCTCGCGATGGCGCGGTCCATCGGCTCCTCTGCGGTGCGGTCTTTGGCGTTCCAGGCGCCGCCGTGCAGATCAAGCACGACGGGGAACGGCCCCGCCCCTTTCGGCTGATAAATGCGGGCCTTCAGCATCCGTCCGGCCGAGTTGCGTCGCATCTCGACCTCGCTCACCGTGATCTCTACCTTTGCCGTCGGGTCGTATGCGGTTTTCGCAGCCCCAGCGGCCGCGCTTGCGAGGCGCGATCCGAAGACCGACGCAATAGGTAAGCTGGCTGCGCCTGCCGTCAGAGTCTTAAGAAAATGCCGACGTCCGAGTCCATGCTTGTTCATGCTAGCCTCCACGCATAACGATCACGAACCTTGTATCACAGGCGACACCTGGCACATTGGGACGGCCTGGATGAGCATCTTTATACACCCGACGCTCTGTGGAGTGAACCAAATTGTCCTTTGGCGCATAGTGCCCCGATTATCGAGACCGAGCCGCCAGAATCTCGCGGATTTCTTGGCAGGCTCGTCTAGATGGCAATTTCTTTGTGTCAGGGGCAGGAAAAGCGTACGATTCGCGAGACATCCGTCCACATCGAAAATTTCGGCTTCGACCAAGGGAGGCCGTACATGAGAAAAATTTTGCTTTTTGCAACGCTGATTGCATTCTGGCCTGCGCTGGGATTGGCGCAAACAAACGAAGAACTGGTGAATGACGGCAAGAATACGGACAACGTCACCACGCAGAGCATGGGCTATGACCGAAAAAGCTACAGCCCTCTCAAGCAAATCAATAAATCCAACGTCAAGCGCCTTGTCCCCATCTGGAGCACGAGCCTGATGAATGACCTGGGGGAACTCGCGGCGCCAACGGTTTACAACGGCGTGATGTACGTGATCAACGGCAAATGGAGCTTCGCCATCGACGTGGAAACCGGCAAGCAGATCTGGCGCACGCCCGTGCACGTCGAACCGGACAACCGGCACACTGCTTTCCACAGAGGCGCGGCTACGATCTACAACGGCAAACTTTTTCGCGTGACGATCGACGACCACGTGCTGGCGCTGGACATGAAGACCGGACAAGAAGTCTGGAACCAGAAATTCGCGGATATACATGACGGCTACTACGCCACCGGAGGACCGATCATCGCCAACGGCGTGCTCATTTCCGGCGTGTCTGGCGGAGAATCCACCACGCGCGGTTTCCTGGACGGCTGGGATCCCGACACGGGGAAGAAACTTTGGCGCAGGTATACGATTCCCGCGCCCGGCGAGCCCGGCTCCGAAACCTGGCCAAAAAATAGCGACGCCTGGACGCAGGGCGGAGGTCCGACGTGGCGCTCCGGTTCCTACGATCCCCAACTTGATCTGGTCTATTGGGGGACGGGCAATGCGGAGCCATACGACCCCAGACCCCGCGGGGATCTGGATAGCCTGTACACTTCCAGCGTGCTGGCGATCCGGCCAAAGACGGGCGAGATTGCCTGCTACTTCCAATACACGCCCAACGATTTGTATGACGTGGACGGCACGGATGAAAATGTCCTCGTTGATATGCAGGTAAGCGGCCGGCCGCGCAAGGTGATGATCCAGACCAACAAGAACGGCTTTCTGTATGTGCTGGATCGCACGAACTGCAAACTGATTGCCGCGCACCCGTACGTCAAGGTCAACTGGGCCACGAGTATCGACCCGGACACCGGCCGCCCGGTGCTGTCGGACGTGCACAAACGTTTTCTCGCCGGGGAAGAAGTGGAAATCTGGCCGTCTCGCGGCACGAACGCGGTGCCCATCGCCTACGATCCGAATACGGGCCTCATCTACGCGAGCACCTGGAACGTACCGCGCATCCAGCAACTCGCACCACAGAAACCGGTAGTGCCTGGCGGCCCCTCCACGGGCGTCCTCGGCACGTTCCCGGAACCCAAGCCAGGGGACGTCCTCGGCCATTTCGTGGCCATCAATCCACTCACTGGCGAGAAGAAATGGGAGGTTCCCTTGACCGATCTGCCCAGTTCCGCCGGCATGCTCGCGACCGGTGGCGGGATTTTATTCACCGGCAAGCTGACAGGTGAATTCCTCGCGCTCGACGAGAACACGGGGGAAACGCTCTGGCAATTCAAAACCAGCTCGAGCGTCAATTCGACGGCCATCACTTACACCCACAATGGGCGCCAGTACGTGACTGTTGCGTCGGGACTCGGGGGCGCTCTTGCTACTCGCTATGCGGCGACGAAAGTGCCGGCGGGCGGCTCGATCTGGACGTTCGCGTTGATGCCCAAATGATTTTGAGCAATGCCGACAGCCTATGAATGTTTCGGATCGCTGAGGCGGTGCAGGATCACAGCGGATTCCACTTGGGATCAGAAATTTCTGTAATTCAAATCTGTTGGAGGTTGTGCAATGCAGATGAAGCGTAATCATTTTATGACGGGCGTATATTTATTCGCGGTCCTCGCGGTCGCTGCCGCAGCGATCTGGAGTTCAAGCGTTACATCGCTGTTGTTTGCCAAGCCGGCCACCAACTCCGCGACGGCAACCTACGTTACGACAGCTGAAATTGACGCAGCCCTGCAGCAAATGCCACCAAACAGCACGACGTATGACAAGCCGATCAAAACAGTCGACACCGGGGCTTACAAAGTTACTATCGTTATTCTCCGCCGGGTACCGGGCAAGACCCCTGATAGTTCTCTCCTGCACGACAGAGTGACGGAGGTCTATCAAATACTCACTGGCGCGGGAATGTTTGAGACGGGTGGCACGCTGGTGGACGGCAAGCCCGTGGACCTAACTTCAGAAGCCGCTGGCCCCAGCATCCGAGGCACCATTCAGGGTGGCGATAACCGCCGGATGGGGCCGGGCGATGTGGTCGTGATTCCACCCGGCGTGCCGCACAGGTTTAGCAAGCTCGAAGGAACTATTACTTATATGGTGACGCGCATTGAAGCGCCGCGTCCCTAAGACACAGCGATCGGAAATCGCCGCTGAGTTTATCCCAACGGTTTCACAGCAGCTGTCGAGGAGGTCTGAAGCTATGCGAAAGCACTGGATACTCGGTAATCTTTTTCTGAGCATAGTAACGCTGGTTTCAACCTCTTTGTTCGCTCAGGATGAAGCGCCGCCAAATCCGCCTCAGCAGGGTGGCACTGCTCCGCGGCAGATGCGGGGCCCCGCTCCTCCTGTCCCCGGTCCTCCCCACGATCCCCACGATTTGACGGGAGTGTGGAACGGGCGCCGCGGCTACGGTGGCAGCACATTCGGCAGGCAGGGGCCGGAGATGACGGAGTGGGGGAAAGAGCAATTTAAGACGGCCAAGGCTTCCAACGGCGGCGAGTACACGCTGAAGGAAACAAACGATCCGATCCTCACCAAGTGCTTGCCTCCGGGCACGCCTCGCATCTATCTCCAGCCGGTTCCCATGCAGGTGATACACACTCCAAAAGCGGTCCTGTTGTTCTACGAGTATGACCATATCGTGCGCTACGTTTTCACCGACGGGCGCAAGCATCCCGAGGACTTAACGCCGACCTATATGGGCCATTCCATCGGCCGTTGGGACGGTGATATTTTCGTTGTGGATACAGTGGGATTTAACGAGAAGACGTGGCTGGATCGCATCGGCCATACTCACAGCGATCAGCTGCACGTGATCGAGCGTTTTCACCGGCTCGATCAGAATAATCTGGAACTCGACATCACCATGGAAGACGCGAAAGCACTGGCCAAACCATGGGATGTGCACTTTGGCTTTTCTCTACATGCCGACTGGGACATCCTGGAACAGGCCTGCCCCGACAACGCCGGGTTTGTTGACTTCGAAAAATAGCTGAACGCATTTTTTCAATTTTAGGGGCCAAGTAAATAAGGTCGGACCTTGAAGGCGGGCCGGTATTCACCGCGGCGAGAGTGATCCGAGGTACGCCGAGATGGCAATGATGTCGTCTTCGGAAAGGTTCGCAACCACTTTCTTCATCGGCTCCACGGCAGCGCCTGCGCTCGAACCATTCTGCATGTAGATGAGTTGCCGGGCGATGTATACCGGCTGCAGTCCGGCGATTCTGGGCACATCACCGTGACCCTTCAGCTCGTCCCCGTGGCAGCCCGCGCATTGGATCGTCTTACCTGACCCGCCAGTCTTTACGAGCGCCTCTCCCTTAGCCACGCTGCCGGAAGGAACGTAGGCGAGAAATGGAGAGTGCGGATCGCGATTCGCTGTTCTGACCGGATCTGCCGGAGTTTCTATAATGCGATGGCCGATAGGTTCCGTGCCGCCGGCGGGATCCAGAAGGCGATGGCGCGCTGCTGTGCTGACGTACGTCTTGGGCGGCGTATCCGTTTCGATCACTTTCACCCAGGGGATCGGCTTGATTTCCGCGTAATACTCCGCCGCCAGCCGCACATCTTCATCGGACACGGTTTGCGCAATGGGGCCCATTCGATCGGGATCCTTCCGGGCCCCGGTCTTGAAGTAGCCCATCTGGCGAACGATGTATTCGGCGGGCAGGCCGGCAATGTCAGCGGATTCAGAATGCCCTTGTCCGGACATGAGGTGGCAAGTGCCGCAGGCCATCTTTGCCGTTCCGGTTTCATCTTTCACGATCCGCGGAGCGGGGCCATGTTCGTTGGGAAACCAATCGGGCGGATTTCCGCTGCTCGAGACTTGCGCTGGGTCATAAACCTTGGCGCTGCCCGGCACACTCACTGGGCCAGTCGCCTTAACAGTGGGCGGCTGCACCTTGTCCGGAATGTTGTATGCCCACGAAGGAAGACCATTGGGAACCGACTGCGGCTCTTGCGCTGCGGCCGTTAAAGGCAGCAGTGCAGCGAGAAGCAGAATCCTGATCCAGTTGCTCATAATTTTAGTCCCAAATCGGCGGAAACAAATATACACCCGGACGTCAAATTACGATGCCGGCGATTCACTCCGTCGCGCCTGAAAAGCTCATCGCTCGCGTATTGGAGCGCACCGGAAAAACGGGTGCCCCTGCAATACCCTCTACCAACAAGGCAGGACGGTTTTGTAGCGGCCGTTCCGTCCCGCGGATTTCGGGACGGAACGGGCATCTTCCCAGTCAACTTGAGTCACCATCAAGCTTTGGGCGCTGTCCTATTTTCGAATCGGTCGCCATGAATGCGATTCTTAGGAGGTCCGACCTTCAGGCCCGACAATCAACGTCGGACAAAATTGGGCTTTAACCCCTGAAGCTTCAGGGCCTAAAGGCCATCCTGATGCGGAGCTGGGTGTCCGACCTGAAGGTCGGACCTCCGAACCCATTCCTTCTGGCGTCATTTCTCTAACTTAGGAAAAATACCAAACTTCGGATAGCGCATTAGTTTGAATTGGAGATAAAGCGAAAAGCTGCCCGCCCCAAAAACGGGCGGCCTCTACAAAACCCACGGCCCGTACGCGTTACGGTTTTGTAGCGGCCTCTCCGTCCCGTGCACTTCGGGAGGGAGAGGGCGCGTTTCATTTCTAATGGAGTCACCGCCAAACTTTGGCGTCCCGCGCCCGCCTCAATGGTCCCGTGTTAGAATCCGCGGCAAACCCTGAGAGAAACCGAAGAAAATTGAGCGCGACGGAATTTATGGAGGCTCCATGTTCAAGGCGATAAGAGTTTTTTTCCTGTTTGCCGCAATGCTAGCCGCGACGGAGGCCGCGTATTCGCAGCAGCCTCGGTTTCACCTTCAGGAAGCAACGGTCGACGATTTGCATCGGGCTATCCGAGATGGCCAGATCACCTGCAAGGGATTGGTCCAGTTCTACGTGAATCGAGCCAAGGCTTATAACGGCGTGAGCGACATGCTGGTCACAAAAGATGGAGCGCCGATTCCACCGGCGCCCGGCGCAGTTCGCGCAGGCTCGCCGCTCAAGTTTCCTACCGGGACAGTAGCCATTTCCACTTTGCTGCCGAACTTCGATCAGTATGCCGGACTGCCGATTGAATTTGGCAGGATGGAACCGACCGCGTCCGATCCGCTGGTGCAGCAACAGTACGGCATGACAATCGGCATCCCTCACGCCGGCCAGCTCAATGCGCTGGGCACGCTCAATCTTCGCGGCGAGCGCTCGGTGACCTGCAAGGGCGATCGCGACCGGCGTCCTTCGGACGGGCCGCTGCCGCCCGGTTCGCCCGCAGTGTGCGATGAATTCCGCAAGCAACCGGATGCGCTGGAGCGCGCGGCCGAACTCGATGCGCAATACGGCAGAAACCCCGATCTCGCGAAACTGCCCATGTACTGCGTCGTCTTCTCATTCAAGGACTCGTACGACGCGAAAGACATGCGCAGCACGGGCGGCGCGGATGCCAACTACGATATTGATTTTCCGGCGCGGGACCAGACGCTCGTGGCGCAGCTTCGCGAAAAAGGCGCCATCATTTACGCCAAGACAGCGAACACGGAATACAACGGGCGCCCAGTTCCCGCGATTCGCGGCGGCGAGGGCGGGGAGCGCGGCGCAAACAGGCCCACAAAGGTTTTTGTCTCGGTCCAGGGTTACCAGCGCAGCAGCTGGGCGGGAAATCCGAGCGATGTGTATGACACAACGCGCGCCGCCTCCCTGGGTTCCAGTTCCGGCTCGGGCGTTTCGGTGAGCGCCAACCTGGCGACGTGCAGCCTTTGTGAAGAGACCAGCATGTCCTGCCGCGGTCCTTCCAATCACAACGCGGTGGCGCTGATCCTGCCTCACAAGTCGCTCATTTCGTTTCTGGGTGGCTCGATCGGCGCGGACATTTACCTCGATCGCGCGGGCATCATGTGCCGCACGGTTAAAGATGCGGCGAAAGTACTGGATGCGCTCAAGGATCCGGCCAACGGATACTACGATTCGCGGGACATCTTCACCACGGTCCCGAGATCGAGCGTTTCGGATAAGCCGTACGCCGCCAGCGCGGTTTCGCCGGGCTCGCGCGGGTCGCTGCGCGGAGTGCGCATCGGGATCATTCGCGAATCCATGCTGACTTTCCCGGGCATCAAAGCGGACGAGCCGATTTCTCAAGCAGCGTCCAAAGAAATCAAAACCATTCTGGGCGATTATCTCGGAGCTACTCTGGTCGAATCCGTCGATCCTCTTTGGCCGGAGGATCCCAGCCTGAAAAAATTGAACCCGTCGTATACGCAGGCACTGGCGCAACTGGTCCCCGTATTTTTTCCCGATATTCTTTACCGCCTCACGCGTGACGGCCAGCCTCAATTCCCGGAGTTCGCCGCGAAGATCAAGCCGACCGAGTTTGCTCCGGGCAAGACGCTCGGATCCGGGACGATGAAACCGATTGATTACTTTCTGGATTTGGCTGAAGGACGTGCGCCCATACCCAAAAACTTGAACATCCGCGCGATTGAAGAGGAAATAGAGCCCAACGCGTTCACCTTCCACTTCAATCAATACGCCTCGCGGCGTGCGGCCGATTGGAAGGAACGCGGGTTCACGGAAACCTTGATCGATTTCCCCGCGCTCAATGCGCGGTCGAAATTCTGGGGCGACGATCAGCGGGCGGCTTTCAAGAATTGGGAAGAAATAGAAGATATGCGCAACGCCCCCGGGGAACGCCAGGGAATCGACGAGCACATCATGATGCGGGAGCTATTGCGGCGCGTGGAGATGAAAGTTATTTATGAAAATCATCTCGACGCCGTCGTGCGAGTCCACTATTCACTTCCGCCCGGGAAAATTGGCCTGGCGGGCCAGCCGGAGCCTCCGGCCGACATCCGCGGCGAACTGCGCATGGGACCTTTTGCCGGCGTGACCGAAGTGCTGATTCCTGCCGGGTATGTGCGGACAGTCTACGATCCCGTTTTCGTATTGAGCGCAGACAAGAAGCGATATATTCCGACGAGCAACAACACGCCTGCAACATTGCCGGCGCCCGGCCTGCCTTTCTCTCTCGTCTTTCGCGCCGAACCCGGAAAGGAAGATGTCATTTTGAAAATCGCCTCGGCCTACGAGGCGGCTTCCAAACGCCGCGTACCTCCGCCCGAGTTTGGACCCGTGCCCGGTGAACCATAAAAGATCGCGCCTGACAAGGTGCGAAGCCAGTAGCAGGCGTCCAGTCTGCGTTGTACGTCGCATAATTCCCAAAAGGTCCTGTCGGCTCAACCGGTCGATGCGACGCATTCTACTCGGTTGATCCGAGAATACTTCCCCTCGAGAATCGATCTGTACAGCGCGAATCCGTTACAACCCGTCGCACTCTGTGCCGCCGAGCGCATGTGATCCACTTAGGCACATGTGCACTTCGGGACAGTCCCAGTTTCCACTTCCCTGCACAATGCCTTTGGAGCAACAAACCAATGACGGACATACGCAATCTCCTCCTCATCGACGAAAACCCCGTTCACGCGGAAGCCTTTCGAGAAGCGCTGCACAATTCCAAGGATGGTCCATTCCACTGTGAATGGGTTCAGACGCTCTCTCAAAGTGTGGAGCGACTTCAGCGAAAAACAATATGGGCGATCTTTGCAAGTCTGTCCCTACCCGACTGCCAGGGTCTCGACGCGATCGATAAGCTCCTGAAGGTGGCACCGGGTGTACCGATCCTGGTCATGGGTGACGCTGAGGACGAAGACCTTTCGACGGAGGCATTGCGGCGCGGAGCGAAGGACTACTTGCTAAACGGTCATATCAGCACGTATTCATTTCTCCGTGCCATACGCAACATGGCAGAGCGAAAGACGGCCGAGGAAGTATTGTTCACAGAAAAAGAACGCGCCTCTGTGACCTTAAACTCCATCGGGGATGCTGTACTCAGCACCGATATTCAAGGGAATGTCACTTACCTTAACGTTGTAGCCGAAAAATTTACAGGTTGGACGTGCGCAGAGGCGCTTGGCAAACCCCTCGGCGAGGTCTTTCAAATTGTCGACGGCGCGACTCGAAAACCGTCTCCGAATCCCATGGAATTTGCTATTCAGGAAAACAAGACCGTAAAACTAACCCCGAACTGTATTCTCATTCGGCGCGACGGGAGCGAATCTTCAATAGAAGATTCCGCTGCTCCGATTCACGACCGGGACGGGTCGATTGCTGGAGCTGTGATCGTTTTCCACGATGTGACCGAGTCAAGGGCCATGGCGGAAGAGATGTCCCATTTAGCCCATCACGATATCCTCACTGATCTGCCGAACCGACTGTTGCTGGAAGACCGAATCGACCAGGCGATTGCGGCAGCCCGCCGGAATAATACCAAAGTCGCGGTGTTGTTCATGGATTTGGACGGCTTCAAAAATATCAACGATTCGCTGGGCCATTCTGTTGGTGACACCGTACTTCAGTCGATTGCCAAGCGCCTGGTGAGCTGTGTGCGCAGCTCCGACACAGTAAGCCGTCACGGCGGAGATGAATTTGTGGTGCTTCTTTCGGAGATCAACCAGCAATCAGACGCGCGTATCACAGCAAGAAAGATCCAAAACGCAGTAACCGCATCGCACACGATTGGCCAGGGTGAAATGCCCCTCACGGCGAGCGTGGGCATAAGTACCTACCCGGAGGATGGTCAAAATGCGGAAATGTTGCTGAAAAATGCGGACACCGCCATGTATGAAGGCAAGAAAAGAGGCCACAACAACCTCCAATTCTTCAATCAGGATATGAACACCCGGACCATAAAGCGGCAAATGATCGAATCCGACCTTCGAGGTGCTGTGGAGCGGCAGGAGTTCGTGTTGCACTACCAGCCAAAAATAAGCCTTCAGACGGGAGAGATTACCGGCGCTGAGGCGTTAATACGCTGGCAGCGCCCAGATAGAGGTCTGATACCACCCATGCAGTTCATACCTATCGCTGAAGAGACTGGCCTTATTCTGCCCATCGGCCAATGGGTGTTACGGGAAGCGTGCAGGCAGGCGAAGGACTGGATTGATTCTGGATTGCATGCGATTTCCGTGGCCGTGAATGTATCGTCGATGGAGTTCCGGAGCGTGGGTTTTCTCGACACCCTTCGCGCTATCCTGAAGGAAACTTGTTTGGATCCGCGCTACCTTGAACTCGAACTAACGGAAAGCGTGCTCATGCAGCGCGCTGAATCCTCTACCTCGGTGCTTGGCGCGCTTAAATCCATCGGGGTGCGCCTCGCGGTGGATGACTTTGGCACTGGGTATTCCAGTTTGAGCTATCTGAAGAGGTTTCCGATCGATTCCTTGAAGATCGACCAAACGTTTGTGCGCGACATCGTCACGGATGAGGACGATGCCAAAATCGTCAGCGCAGTGATAAGCATGGCCAGGAGTCTTAGGCAGTGTGTTGTCGCCGAAGGTGCGGAGACGGAAGATCAGATTAAATTCCTTAAGGCACATAGCTGCGACGAGGTGCAAGGCTACTATTTCAGCAAGCCCGTCGTTGCCCATCAGTTCGCGAAGCTACTGAAACCAGGCATTCCACCATTTGCCCCCCGGGCTTTCGTCAGCGTTCCTTCGTGATTTCGCCAAACGGCCTCCATTTTTGCGGAGTCACTGGAGAGGGATGATGTGGGTTTCTCTGAAGCCCGAGGGTTGATGCTGTACAATAAGCACAATGAATGGGGGAAACGGAATCTCGATCGAGGTGCTTTCTATGGTCGCTCGTTCGCTCGGCTCGCGGATTGCTTTTGGGTCAGCTGTATTGCTGTTAGCCTGTTGTGCGCTCGCGGCGTCTAAAACACCGATCCCTCCAGCCAAGGTTGACGCTCCACCGGCCACGGCGCACGGCAAACAGACGGCTGTTTTTGCTGGCGGTTGCTTTTGGGGTACGCAGGCTGTCTTTGAGCGAGTCAAGGGTGTCCTGGAAACTACAGTTGGATATTCAGGTGGCTCTAAGAAGACCGCCACATACGATCAGGTGACAACCGAGACAACTGGACATGCTGAATCCGTCGAAGTGGTATATGACCCCTCGCAGCTCACCTACGGCGAACTGCTTCGTATCTTCTTTTCCGTCGCCCACGATCCCACACAGCTCAACCGGCAGGGACCGGATGAAGGCACATCATATCGCTCTGCGATCTTCTATTCCACGGAGGAGCAGAAACGCATCGCCAGCGCTTACATTGCAGAACTCGATGCGGCAAAAGTTTTTCCCGGTCGTATCGTCACGGAAGTGACGCCGCTGAAGGGGTTTTACCGCGCCGAGGAGTACCACCAGGACTTCGCCATAAAGAACCCTGCCAATAATTACATCCAGATTTGCGACCTGCCGAAAATTGCTGACTTGAAACAGCAATTTCCCGACCTGTTCGTGGATTACAAAGGTAGAAAATAGAATCCATTCGATTGCCAGTACCCCGCCAAGATTTTATCCACTCGTGAGATGAACGAGAATATCGCGTGGTCATCGAAGGAGCGAATTCGATGGCACTGGATCAAGAATCAAACTAAACGCGGACGAATTCGGATCAATTCTCTTCCTTGAATACAGCTCCGGCAGGTCTAAGGGCAGGGCGGGCCACATTCCGGTAATCCCGGCGGTCACCATGGGTCTGTGCAACATTTGTTGAAAGTTTTTTTATAGCAATCTACGAGGCTGATTTCATTCTCCGGCGTAGATGCAATCAAAACAAAGCCCTGTATACGTTCTGACTAAGTATTGCCGTACGAATCGATTCTCGGGGGGAAGCATTCTCAGATCAACTGATTAAAAAGTATTGCATCGACCCCTTGAGCCAGCACCCCGTACTGGAACTTGCCCCCAACGCCAATTCTGGGCATTCCGTGACCCCTGCTCGGGTCCTGTGTTAGAATCCGCCGCGAAATCTTAGGAGATACCGAATGGCCATGGAATTCGACCTCATTCCGCCGGGCACGCTGCTTCAGGAAAACGGGCACGGCGAAACTGTTGATGTCCGCGCGAGTGCGACGCGCACTTTTTTTTGCACCATGTTGATCCGCGAACAGATCGAGCAGGAATCGGTCGACGTGTCCATATGGGGCTCGGCGGACGGTGAAAATTGGGGGACGCACCCTCTGCTGAAATTGCCCCAGCAGTTTTATCGCGGCGAGACGCGGGCTGTTCTGGAGTTGGCCCTGGTTCCGGAAATCAATTTTATTCGCTCGGGATGGGAACTAAACCGGTGGGGGCGCGTCGCGCCTTTGCCCAAATTTGTTCTGGGGCTGCACCTTTTGGAAATTCCCGCCATGGCGCTGCACGCGCCGCAAAGTCATGCCAGCGCGGCGAAGTAAGAAAGTTTTTTGAGGCGTTTTCGGTTCAGGGCAGAGTTTCAAAATTAAAGGGGTAGGAAGCAAACGGTCGGTTGCTGATTGGTGGTCGCTTCCTACCCCCCCGAGTGGTCTTGCCTAGTAGACGTAGGGACTTCCCCGCAGGTTACACACTTATGAGAACTTTATTTGGCGGCGCTCCGCTTCCAGGAGCGGAGGTGTGTCACTGATTTCCAGTGGTGGGGGGCGGCAAAGAAGGAAGGCCGGAGGTGTCCGGTTCGGAGGGAGGAGGCGCTACTTTTTTGGTGGTTTGATCTTCCTGGTCATCCTCTTCTTGCGGATCGTCCGAATCGCTGGCATCGGAATCAACTTTTGGGGATTTCAGCAGGCTCTGAACGTGCTCTCGTGTTTTGCGGGCCTGATCGGCCTCGGGACCAAACGGCGCCAGCCGCAAGTAATCGTCGAGGTCCCGCAACAGTCCGGGGTAGTCCTTGCGCTGAATGTGAATATTCGCCAGCAATAAGTAGACAGGGGGATTGTCCGGCATAAGGTCCCGGGCCTGCTGCGCGTTCTTTTCGGCCTCGTCTGGTTTCTTCAGCGCGGTCAGCGCCCGCGCCAATTCAAAGGGGCCTCGCCAGGAGGAGGAGTCGACGGAGATTCCCCGGCGTGCATTGGTCTCCGCTTCCGGGTAATGTTTCGTGTCGGTCTCGATGGCGGCGAGGGTGAACATGGCGTCGGCATACTGGCCGGAACTTAAATCGACGGATTTTTGTAATGCTTCCTCGGCATGATCCAATTCTTGCAGTTGATAGTATGCGTTGCCCTCTTCCGCGTAGGCCTCGTAGTAGGTGGGGAAATCCTTGATCGCGAGTTGAAATTGCGTGATCGCCCCGCGGTAATCCGACTTTAAATAGATCAGAGTCATGCCCTTTTCAAATTCGTCATGGGCCTTGTGCGGGACGCTGAGTTGGTGGGCCGAGATTGACAACTGGACGGGCGGATTCGCGGCTTTCGCCGTTCTGGGGAGAAAGATAGAAAGTCCCAAAATGCTGGCCCCGGAGATGGTGACTTCTTGCTGGAAGCGATCGTAGTCCTTGACATTAATTTCGACGATGTAGTTGCCGTTGCCAAGCCCGTCGAATTGGAAGTCTCCGTTATTGCGGGTGAATGTAGTGTTCGCGGGGATTCCAGTGGATGCTTTCAAAACCACCTGAATACCTTCCAGGCCGCGGTGGTTACCACTATCACGAACGCTGCCGCCGATGCTGAAGATGGACCGCCTGCTGGGCGCGGTTTGCGAGTTTCCAGGCAATACACCCAGGACCAGCAGGAAAAGGAAAATCGGCAAACGCCGAAGATACATCGCGCCTCCGAGGCGGGGCAGGTTGAGCCAATTCTAACATGCCTCGCGGCGTCCGGCGCAAGGATGACGGCTTGACTGCTAACAGGTTGCGGAACAAATTAATCCAATGTCATTCCGAGCGAAGCGAAGAATCCGCTTTTTCGCCAATCCTAAGGAAAAAGCAGATTCCTCCGGCAAACCCGGCCCTCGGAATGACACTTTAGGATTTTTTCCGCAGCCACTTAAGCGCTCAGGTCCACGGTCTGGAGATATTGCGGCAGCGCCACGCGCCAGCGAAAGGCCGTTTCAATTTTGGCTTTAAGCGCGGCGGAAGCCTGAGGTTCGCCGTGAGTGAGATAAGTCTGCCGCGGAGGCGCGGGAAGCCCGGTGAGCCAGCGCAGGAGTTCGCTCTGGCCCGCGTGCGCGGAAAATTGCCGCAGGTTGATGACTTCAGCGCCGACTGGGACGTCCACGCCGTGAATGCGCACGGTTTTCGCGCCTTCTTCGAGCGCGCGGCCGCGCGTGCCTTCCGCCTGGAACCCGGCGAGGAGGATCGCGTTCTTGGGGTCCGGGGCGAGGCGCGCGATGTGATGGAGGACGCGCCCGCCGGTGGCCATGCCGCTGGCGGAAATGATGATGGCCGGCGTGCGCACATCGTTAATTTTTTTGGAGTCGTCGACCGCGCGCATGTAGTGGACGTTGTGCGCGTCGAGCGGATTCCCGTTCTTCTCGTCCGCCGTGAACGTCAGATCGTGGTCTTCGTGGTGGCGCAAATATAAATCGGTTACGCTGATGGCCATGGGGCTGTCAACGTATACGGGCAGGAGCGGAATGCGCTTGGCATCCTGGAGCTTGCGGAGGATGTACATAATGGTTTGAGTGCGGTCCACGGCGAACGCTGGAATCACAATTTGTCCGCCGCGTTTGGCCACGCGGTTCACGACATCCGCCAGCGCATCTTCCGGTGAATCGGAAGGGTGATCGCGGTCCCCATACGTGGATTCGCATAGCAGCACATCGCAACGCGGCGGCGCTTCCGGATCTTTCAGGATGGGCTGGCCATAGCGGCCGACATCGCCGGAAAACAGGACCACCATTTTCTTTCCATTCTCGGTGATGGCCAGTTCCAGGCTGGAGGCGCCGAGAATGTGCCCTGCGTTGCTCGGGCGCACGGTGAATTGCGGCGAAATGGTGAAGGAATCGGCGCGCGGAATTTCGCGCATGGCACTCATTACCGGAGCGACGTCTTCCGGGGTATAGAGCGGCAGCGGATTCGTATGTTTGCTGTATTTGCCGCGCTCGGCGCTATCGGCGTCTTCTTCCTGCAGATGCGCGGAATCGGCCAGCAGGATGTTGCACAACTCGATGGTCGCGGCGTCGGCATAGATCTGGCCGTGAAAACCGTCACGCACGAGCCGCGGAAGATAGCCGGTGTGGTCCAGGTGCGCGTGCGTCAAGACGCACCAGTCGAAGGTCGCGGGCTTTTGCGGAAGCGGGTTCCAATTGCGCAGGCGCAGTTCTTTAAGGCCTTGAAACAGGCCGCAATCCACCAGAAGGCGCTTGCCTTCGGCCTCCACCAGATATTTCGAGCCTGTAACCGTTCCGGCGGCGCCAAGAAATGTGAGTTTGGGCATAGGGGTGACATTCTAATGGAAGTTTTCGGTTTGTGGGCGGGAAAGGGGGAAAGGATTAACACAAAGGATAGTAGGACACCCACTCTTGGCTGTCCCCGTTGCCCCGTCGAGGATGCGGAGGACAGCCAAGAGTGGCCGTCCTACAAAAACCGGTCCACTCCCGTCAGGTATCTCGGTGGAAATTCACCGGGATATTCGTTAAGATGATTGCGGTCTGCCAAGCCAGCCGTAAATCGTTTAGTTCTGTGACGGGCGTGTAGCTCAGCTGGGAGAGCGCATCCATGGCATGGATGAGGTCGCAGGTTCGATCCCTGTCACGTCCACCATTTTCCAAGTTCACCGTCTCCGCGAAAAATGAGCGGCTGCGTCGATTCAATGGGTTGCTGGAAAACTCAAGGGATTGTGATTGGGTTGCTGAAAAACTCAAAGAATTGTCATTCCGAGCGAAGCGAGGAATCTCTCTTTTATGGCTTCAATCGAAGAGAGATTCCTCGCTTCGCTCGGAATGACAACAAAAAGCCGTATTTCCAAAAGTCCTCAAACACCATAATTTGGGTGCAGCTTCTCGATCATCTAAAAATTATTCCAGAACTTTTGCACCGAAGCTGGAGAGCGCGCCGTCTTCCACGCTGTAACTGATCTCAATCGGATTGCAGCAGACTTCGCAATCTTCGACGTAAGTTTGACGGCGAACCGAAAGGTCCAGCACCATCGAAATTTCTTCGCCGCAATATGGGCAGAAAAAGTAGTGCTCCATGGAATCGTTGCCTCCATTCGGGGCGGAGAAATCCACGCGTCGGGGGATGGAGGCTATTCCTCGACGATCAGCTTGCCGGTCATGCGGTCGTGACCGTGGCCGAACATGCTGCACTTTACCGAGCATTTGAAATCGTACGTCCCTGCGCGGGCGGCGGCAAACTCGATCACGCGGTCTTTGTTTTTCTCGACTTTAGCGTCGTCCTGCGGCTGATCGAAGATTAAGCCGGGATTGCCATCTTCACTCGCCCCTTCGGGATAGATATTCAACGTCAGTCCATGAGCCCTGTCCGAGCTTCTCAGCTTGATCTGAACCCGCTCGCCCATCTTGACGCGAATTTCACTCGGGATAAATTCAAATGTTTTGGCTGTCACTTCGATTACGTGAGCGGAATCGGCAGCGCCTGAACTCTGGTTCCTTGCCAGGAGAGTCGCCGACAAGGAAGCAAGCGAAAATAGGACGAATAATACCGCAGCTTTTCTCATCGCTCCGCCTCATGTTGCGCTGCACCGCGGTGAACAGGATTAGTCAGATGCCTTCGCAAATGGTGGAGTTGTCGGCGGGTTTTGCACCACCAGGTCCGGGCGCCGCCGCTGGCATTTGCAAAATCCCGTTGCGATGGAGCAAGAATGCTCTGCCGGGCTTCATCGCGCCCGGCCTAGCGCATCGCGGAGTCGTAATAGCCCGAATCGTAGTATTTCGACGGGTCTGTCAATTTCTTGCGAGGGTCCGCATAGCGGCTGCGCAAAGCGAGAACCGTCCGCATCCCTTCCGTGCTCACGCGCGCCTTGCGGAAAAAGCCATCCTTCTGATCGAGAAGCTCATCGTAGGTGCGACCGGCGATCTCGGGCGACATTTTGACATTGTTCAGGAGGATCGAGATGGCTTCTTCGCGGTTCGCTCTGTCGTAGAGCCAATCGATGGCCTGGGAGTAGCCGCGAATGAAGGCAATTACCTTGGTTCTGTTGTCCCTGGCCCAGGAACGGCGGGTTGCGGCGACATTGCCTTGATAAGCTCCGACCACTTTGATTGCTCGCGCGAGTTCAATGAAATGCTGCTCGCTGGCGAGAAGGTTAAAAGGCGCCGAGAGGAGAGTCCCCGACTGTTTTCCTTCGCGCAGCGCGTCCCAACGGAGCACCGTCCCACCGACTTTTTCGATTTTGTAATCGCCCTCGGCCAGACCATTTCGTCTGAGAATGTCGAACAACACGAAGGCATACCCGGTCGTGCGCGCATCCACCGACAAGGTCTTGCCTTTCAGGTCGGCGAACTTCTTGATCTCAGGCGCGGTTACCAGGCTCAAAAAGCCATTGTCGCTGCCCATGAACGCGAAGAACTCGGGTTGCGCCCCAATGGGGGCTTCGCCTTGCCCTTCGACGTAAGCGACGATGTTGTCAAAAGCGGTGACGGCTATATCGAACTTGCCTTCGGCCAGCCCCGTCATCTGCGCCACTGAATTTGGCGTGGCCTGAAGGGTCACAACGATCCCGTTGCGCTCGAAAAAACCCTTTTTCTGCCCAACGAAACTCGGCCAATTAAAGCCGCCTTGGAAGACATTTACCGTGACGTTCGCAGGCGCCTGCGCGCGAGCGTGCGTCGCCGGCAAACTTATTGCGAAGAGGAGAGCAACTGCTCCGAAGGTCAACCAGCCCGATACTTTCATCGTTGCACCCCCGCTAGGACATCTGATTCGGCTGCAATGCCAGCGCGAGGCCGCCGGCAATAAGTGACAGAAGCGAAATCTGGATTTCTCCCGCCGTTGTCCACCCCGCGCGAGTGGCGATCCAACCTACCAGATAGCCGGCAACCGCGGCCGATCCGTACAGGCTGGTCACGAAGATGCCTGAGGCGCGGCCAGCCAAACTGCTCCGCAGCGCTTTGGCGTGATAGCCCGCCAGATTGACGTAAATCACCCCGCTTACAATCAGGCCCCAAAGGAATGACAAAATGGCTTGGGGAATGAAGGCTCCCGATCCGTGGAACAGCAAGTAGCCGAGGGCGGCGGCGCAGAAAAATGTGGAACTCAGCACCAGTCTCGGCGAGAAGCGATCGCCGAGCCATCCGCCGGCAATCGAACCAATCGCTCCGAGTCCGTAAAAGCTCATCACCGTTCCGGCGGCCGCCGGCGAATACCCGAGACCTTCTCGCAGGAACGTTGGGTACATTCCCAGATAGCCGTAGAGGACCAGGCCGCCGATCAGGCTCATCACCGTCAACAGCACCGTATTTCTGTTGACCAGCGTCGGCGCCCCTCCGCGATCTTTTCGCTCGTAGGTTACAGTCTCGCCCTCGGTGAACCAGGGAGCTACGCTCACCGCGATTACGGCAATCGCCAGAAAGCCAAGCAGCCCGAAGGCGGCCATCGGCGCCTGCCAGCTGCGATTGGCGCCGAGGAGCGCTCCACCCAGGATCGGGCTGACGATGGCGCCAAGGCCGAAGGAAAAATTGATCGCGCCCAGGGCGGCAGAACGATTACTTACAAAGTAATTAACCGCTATGGTAATAAGTACAGTCAGTTGCATGGCCTCGCCGATGCCGGTGGCCGCCCGGTAGATCAGCATGTCCGGGAAGCCGCGCGCGATGATCGTCAACAGCGTGCCTGCGGAGAAGAGGGCGATGCCGGCCTGCATTACCGTCTTGCGAGAGAAACGGACGAGGAGATAACCCGTCGGAACGCCCGCGAGCGCCATGCCCAGTGTAAAGACTGTGGACAGGAAACCTACACCGGCGAGCGAAAAGCCGTACCGCCGGCGCACTTCCGGAACGAGCAGCGGGAAGAGCTGCCGGTCCATGGCGTTAATCGCGTAAGAAGCGAGCAGCACGCCAAACATGACGATGCCGCGGAGGCGCGGCCTGGCTGGTGGCGATTCCACGAACTACCTTGTGACGGCATTGCTCTTTACTTGGGATTGCAGATACCAGTCGAGAATCTGCTCCCCGGTCCAAAACACCACACCGGATCGCGACTGAATGTGCTCCAGCGCTTCCCGGAAGTAGCGCAGCCGGTGCGGCACGCCCATGATGTAAGGATGCACCACCAGCGCCATGATGCGGGCGGAGTTGTGCGCGTCGGAATACAACTGCTCGAACTGATCGATGGCGCGGTCCCTGTATTCGGAGGCTTTATGATGCTGGATGAGCATCATGGCCACGTCGTTGCATTCCTGCGTGTACGGCACGCTCACGATGGAACGGCTGCGCGCGTTCAGCAGAATCGGTTGGTCGTCCAGAACCCAGTCGCAGACGTATTCGTAGCCTTCTTCGGCCAGGATATCGGGCGTGTCCCAGGTCTCGGTCAAGCCCGGGCCAAGCCAGCCGCGCGGCCGCCGCCCCGTGAAGGCGCGAATTGCTTCGGTGGTCTTGGCGATGTCGTCGCGCTCGTCGGGAACTTTCTGCATATTCTTCTGGCCGAAGCCGTGGCCGACGAATTCCCATTCGCGCTCCAGCGCGGCCTGCGCGATCGGCTGGTAGGCGTTGATGGCGCTGCCATTGATGGCGAGGGCTGCGCAAATTTCGAGACGATCAAACACTTCCAGCATTCTCCAGAAGCCGACGCGATTGCCGTATTCGTGCCACGCCCAGTTGGGAATATCGGGCATGGGCGAACCGCCCGCGGGCGGAGTGAGAACGGTGCGCGGCATGGTCTCCTGCGGATTCCACTCCTCGACATTCACAATCACCCAGACAGCAAGGCGCGCGCCCCCGGGCAAAGCGAGCGGCGTTCGGTCTTTGATCGCCGAGTAGGCGAGACGCTCAATCGGCAGCATGTTCACCTGGAATTTCTGTTTTGGATTTCCGGCCGAGCGAAAATGTACACCGTATCTGAGCACGATGCAATGCTCCGGCGGGTTCGAAGTTTCCGTCCTAAGGAGGGCCGACCTTCAGCTCGGTCACTCAATTACGGCTTGATTGAGAGCTTCAGCCCCTGAAGCGTCAGGGATTGAAACCCCTGAGCAGAAACGGTATTCGTCGGGACTGAAGTCCCGACCTCCGATGGAACCACACCACAGCAACACCTTTCAAATTGGGACAGCTCCAGAGACTCAAGCGGTTTGGAGCCGCTTCACTTTGATCCGTTCGGCGCGAACTTGCGCAACGTCATAGTGAGCTTGTTGCGTAATCCAGCTTTCGGCGCTTCCTCCAAAGGCCTTCGAGAGCCGCACCGCCATTTCCGGAGAAATGCCGCGCTTCCCGTTCACGAGTTCAGACAAAGTGGTGCGCGTGACGCCCAGCGCGGCGGCGGCGTCCTTGATGGTTAAGCCCAAAGGTTCAATGCACTGGCGCAGCACAAAGCCGCCCGGGTGCGGTGGTTTCTTCATCGGCATGGTTCAATCTCCTTCAATGATAATCGACGTAGTCAACACCCAGGACGTCGCCGTTAGCGATGCGCAAAATCACACGCCAGTTCGGGCGAACGGTTACCGCGCATAGCCCTCTGAATCCGCCTTTGAGCGCATGCAGTCGGAACCCTGGCAAATCCATGTCCGAGACATCGCCAGCGGCGTCCAATCGAGCTAAAATGTCGCGCAATTTGTCGGCATGTTCAACGATCACTCCGCGGGGATCATCGTCTTCATGGAGGCGCTTCAGGGCCTTATGGTGGATCGATCGGATCACTGCTCCAGCGTAACGCGTTACGTTACGCGTGTCAAGAGCGCGCTACGACGGCGCTTGACGCGAGAAGGGCCCGGGCGTATGGTTTTCCGGCAAAGAAAAATTTGAGACGAGAGATTTCGCGCAAAATTCGGGGTTCTCAATTTCCGAGGGGGAACAAGCATGCAGATACGAAAGCACGTGGCACTATTGGCTATGCTCTTCGCGGTATTGCCTGTCGCGGGGCCATTCCATGCAGCGCCTCGACTTCGCGCGGCCACGCCCGCCGCAGCTCAAGCCGATAAACGAGCCCCTGGTCTGTACATGACATTTCAAACTGACAAAGGGAACATTGCCTGCAAGCTCTATGAAGCGGAGGCGCCCGTCACCGTGCAAACCATGGTGGGCCTGGCGATCGGAAAGCTCTCCTATGGGGATCCGGAAACGAAACAGGTCACTCGCAAGAAGTTTTTTGACGGCCTGACGTTTCACCGGGTGATTCCCGAATTCATGATTCAGGGCGGCGACCCTCTCGGCACCGGCACGGGAGGTCCCGTGGGCCCGGGCTTTCCGTACAAGAGCGAAATCGTGCCGTCGCTCAAGTTCGACACGCCGGGACGCCTGGCCATGGCCAACGCCGGGCCGAATACGAACCGTAGCCAGTTCTTCATTACCGAGGCCGCGCAAGCTTCTCTGAATGGCGGTTATACGATCTGGGGACAGTGCGGCAATGTGGATGTCGTGAAGGCCATCGCGCGGGTCAAGCGAGACGCCCGCGACAAGCCTCTCACGCCCGTGCTTATTCAGCACGTCATCGTGGAACGCGTCGGTCCCGCTCCGGCGGATGCCCCCGAAGCCATGCCGGCGGCGAACCCGTAGAACTAGATACAACTCTCGAACTAGATGCAACTCAAGGACGCACAGGTGGGGCAGCCTGCTCTTGCATGTGAAGTTCAGGTGCCGCATTCTTGCGCACTCCGCGATGGTGTGGTTCTGGATCCTTTTTCCCACCACAGTCCGAATCGGTGGAACGCATGTCAGTGACCTAACGATGGACACGGGGTCATCGTGGCGCCGGCGTCCCGCCGGCGATTTTCCCGTCCCGCACGCAACGCAAAAACGCCGGCGGGACGCCGGCGCCACGACTCACCATGCGCCAAGCCTTTTGTGTGGCGCACTCCCAAATTCTGAAAGTGGTAGGTAATCCAGACTAGATCCTAGGAATGTCCCACATCCACCGGCGGCGTTCCGTACGTGTGAAACGATTCAATCGTCTTAAGTCCCCAGGCCTGGCCTTTCTTGCGCTCTTCTTCTGTCCACACGATGGGCTTCCAGTCGGGAGCGAGGATCAGGCGTGCGCCGGCGTTGGCGACTTCCACGCGGTTGCCGCCGGGCTCGTAAACGTAAAGGAAAAACGTTTGCTGGACGGCGTGCTTGTGCGGGCCGGTTTCGATGAAGACACCGTTTTCGAGGAAAATGTCGGCGGCGCGCAGGACATCTTCGCGGGAATCGACGGCGTAGGTGACGTGGTGGAAGCGGCCGCGCGTTCCGGTATGGTCGCGCGTGTAGGCGAAATCGTAGCTCTTGTTGGAGACGGTCAGCCACATGCCCGCTTCCGATCCGTCGTTCATTACGATTTGCTCGGTCAGGCGGCAGCCCAGATATTCCTGGAAGAAAACGCGGTTGGCCTTGATGTCCACGGCGAGGCAGTTGAGGTGATCGAGCCGGCGCACGTTGACGCCGCGGGCAGGGAAGCGCATGGCCTGGTTTTTCAGGGCGGGGCGCAACTCGGGTGGGGCCTTGTACCACTCGGTCTCATAATAGATCTCGATCTTGTGGCCGTCGGGATCGTGGAAGGCGAATGCGGGGCCGTGGCCGAGATCGCCATCGGTCCATCCGATTTCGTAGCCTGAGCCTTTCAACGCGGCGACGCGTCGCTCAAGTGCTTGCGGGCTGCGCGCGCGAAACGCCATGTGGCCCATGCCCGAAGTTTTTGACGCCGTCAATTTCAGCGTGTGATGCTCGTAGTCGTCCCAGCCGCGCAAATAAACGGAATCGCCTTTGCGCGCCGTTTCCGTCATGCCCATCACATCGACAAAAAATTTCAGACTCTCGTTCGGCTTCGGAGTTAGCATTTCCATGTGGGCGAGATGCGCGAGATCGTAGATCGGTTCGGTAAACATGGATTGATTCCTTTGGTCAGAAGCTACCCTATAAATAGTGCGTCATCCTAAGTCAATAGGCCGTCAGAGGATAAAGCCCAACTTTTAAAGGCCATTGAATGTCGCGGCTGAAGCCGCGACCAACAAAACTTATATCTGAGCAGGTTTCTAGAAGCTACCGCAGGAATCATCTTTGTGGGTCGTGGCTTCAGCCGCGACAACAACATGTGTATAAGAACAGGGCATTAGAGTTTGTGCGGCAACTTCCAAATCTTTGTAGGGCACGGCTTCAGCCGTGCCGCAAAGTGACCACAATCAGCCCGGCTTTAGCCGCTGACCTGTTCTAAATCAAGTTGTCACTCAGACTCTTTATCCCCCGGCGGCCCATCGAAGTTTCCCCCGGGCGTTCGCGAGAGTCTTCTATTCGAGCGGTTCTATTTTGGCAAGTATGCCGGCATGAACGAGCGGCACCCAAACCTTCGGCGATGCTCCCGAGCTTTCAATCTTGATATCGCGCATCTCCCCGCCGAGAGTTGGCAGCATGTATTCACGCCATTCGCCGGTTTTTGGATTGAGTCTGTGGACATAATCGGTGCTCATCGCGCCTGACCAGACATCTCCATTGTTGTCGCGCACCGCCCGGTAGATGCCACTCCACGGGACGGGCGGCTTCCATTCCTTAATTTCCCTGGTTTGCGGATCGAACATTCCCAACTGCCCCGCCATCCACTCTCCAAACCAAAAATTGCCGGCGGAATCAATGGAACCGCGGCGAGGGGCGGCGGCCGGAGTCGGCGTGGGAGTCAAAGTTACCTGCCCGGTGGCGCGATCCAGAACGGCGATGTTGCTTCCCTCGATGTCGCAATAAATTGGGTTCCCATTTTCGGCGATGACGCTGCCATACATTTTGTGGGTCTTTTCCGGCGTGGCGAAGTGTTCATCGATGCCGAAGTAGAAGACGCGATTGGGGCCCTTGTATTGCACGCTGCCCGGGGGAAAAGCGTTGTAGGCTTTGACTTCGCCTGTCTTGGAATTGAGTTCAAACATCTTGCTGGTGTTAAAGCTGTTGAACCAGACCATCCCGTTCGGCCCGACATTTCCCTGCGTGCAGCTGGCGTGCTCGTCGTTATATTCGGCGGAGGCGCTCCAGGTTTGAAACTTTTCCGTTTTGACGTCGAACATGGTCACCGAGCATCCCTGGTAACCTCGCGGAAGCCACGGATTTCCCTGGCTATCCAGCTCGATGGTCAGGCTATTTTCAGGCAGGCCTGGTTTGAGCGTCGGCAGCTTCCACTCTTTGAATTCACCGGTGCGCGGATCGAGCCGGCCAATATCGGGGCTCTGAAAATCGTCGTACCAGACCATCCCGTCGCGGTCGATGGCCAGGTCGTGCGGCGAACTTCCCGCGCGAGGGATCTCATACTCCGTGATAACAACCCTGGTGTCCGCTCCGCGTGGCCGCGGAAAAGTTTTCAATTCGTAGGGCCAAGTGGTCCTGTCGCCGCTCAGATTGATGGAACTCAAATATTTCGCCAGCTCGGGGTCCGACGGGTATTCTTTCGGTGGAAATGCGGGTGGCATGGGGTGGCTGAACGTGCTCCCCGCTTGCCACTGATTCTGCATACGGTGCAGGGCAGTCATCCAACCCTCGGCGTCATAGGTACTCTTGGCCACATGATCGAGTGAGTGGCACTGGTCGCAGTGAAACAGGGCGATCTTCTGTCTCTCGTTTCCGGGAATACTCATCATCCATTCTGCGCCAGTAAGCTGCGAGGCAAGATCTTTTGTCTTCACCAGCTTGATGTCCGCGTGGGCTGCTCCAACAGATTTGATCTCTGCCGCAGCTTGTCCGGCCAGTTCGTACCCGACCGCGCGGATGGTCAGTATATATTTGCCGGGCTGGAGCTTTCCCGGAGGGAACGCGTAACGGCCCTGGTCATCGCTGATCACCGTAACCGTCATGTTCGCCCCCTGCGGCCTGGCGGTAACCAGGACTCCTCCCATGTGCCCTTCCGCTTCGGAAGTGACCACTCCGGTGAGTGCCGCCAAAGGCTGATCTTTGCAGAACGAGGGCAAGACCCAGGTAAGGGCCACAAGGACCAGCAAGTAGGATTTATTCACCGGCATTTAGCCTCCCATTTGGAGCGAGCAGGATGCGTCGTGTAATTGGATTTTCCGGATTCAAATTCTCGTTGCCGCAAAAGCGTACGCCCGGTACACGGGCCGGTCAAGTTCATAGCTTGAATGCGTCCTTTAGAGTCATTGTGAGGAATCAAGATTGGCCGGGCGCGCCATCCTTGCGGGTTTTGCAAGGGTGGGGATTTTCCGACCACCTTCTCCCCATTCTCTGTGGTTGCTGAATCTAAACCCGGCCCTTTGAAATGCGCAAAGGCTGGGGCGCCTGCTAAGATTTTCGCGCAGGTTCTTCCCTATCAGACGATGCCTTTGCAATCGCGTCAGCAAGCTCCTGCCACGAAAAGGCCTTGCCGTTGGGGAGGGCGAGAAGATGTTCTGCGATCCATTGCGCAAGCCACTCCTGGCGCCGGGCTGTAGCGAGAGCCGATAGGGGCTCGAGGCCTGCGTCCGCAACCGCCTGGGCCGCTTCGCGCATCTCCGCCGCACGCCTCTTGCCGTGCTCGGCGACGCGGCTGATCAGATAATCCGGCAGCGCGCCGTTCCAACCCATGTCCGGAAACGTCGCGGCCAGCGAATCGAGTACTTGCTTTTCAGCGCCATACCGCCGCGCCGTAAACATGGACTCCACAGTGATCGCTTCGAGGCCTTTGATGATGATGCTGCGGCACATCTTGATCGCCGAAGCGACGCCCACGCGGTCGCTGACGGGCTTCACATTCATGCCGATTGCCTGCAGTCGTCCGGCGACGATCGCCGCGCTGGCTCCCCCCAGCAGCATTGGAACTTTGAGCCGCTGCGGCGGGACCGCGGCCATCACGGCCGCTTCGACGAACGTGGCGGAAGATGTGCCGAGAGTGCGCGCGATTTCACGCTTGGTGTCGGGCGAGACCGAGTTGATGTCCAGGTAGATTTGCCCGGCGCGCAGAAACGGGGCAGCGCTGCGGGCCGCGTCCGCTGCGGAGGAAGCCGTCACCGCGGAAATCACCAGGTCCGCGCCACGGACCGCTTCCTGGGGAGTATCGCATGGGCGAACCTGCGAGCTCTCGGCCTTTGCCAGCATCGCTGCGCGCGATAAATAATTATTAAGTAATATATCAAATAGAAATACATCCAGTCCAGCCGCCGCGAAGTCGTGGCCGAAAATCCCGCCGGCCTCTCCAAATCCGATCAGTGCAATCCGCCGTATTGCATTGCCGTCCATAATCTCTCCATGACCTTGACATCTGCCCTTCCGGCGCCCTGCAAATATGGTATCCCCGAACGGATGGGGCCAGGTAGCGCAGACTTCAGTCTGTGGGTCTTCGGGTGATCTTGGCTTGCGCGCACGGTCCGGGAAAGCGAATGGAAACCCACAGACTGAAGTCTGCGCTACTTAACCCCTTTCCCTGCAATCCGGTTCTACCACTCCTGTACCATTGCAAACCAGGTACTCCAGGTGCAGAATACTAGAAAGAGGGGGGAACCATTCCCTCTTTACGGTGTCTAATCAAAATGAAGCGTTTACCCGTCGGCGCGATCCGGCGGAACTGGTTTCTGATTGGGAGACCCGGTAAGCGGCTTCAAGCTCTGCTGCGCACGGCACATGGCGTTTAGCGCGACTGCTCCGCGGAAACGTTTGGCGCACGCAGGCGGGAGAGGCGGTTGACGTGTCTGACTTGGCGCGCGTCCTTCCCTGGTCGCAGGACGAAGCCGAGCTGGTGACGGAACTGCAGGGTGGTTCCGGCGCAGCGTTCGACTGGCTGGTGACGCACTATTCGGGTCCGGTCTACGGCCTGGTGGCCGGGATGGTATCGGAAACGTGCGACGCTGCCGATATTACGCAAGACGTATTTCTAAAGGCCTTTCGCGGCATTCGCGGTTTCCGGCGCGGCAGCTCGCTGAAGACCTGGCTGTACCGGATCGCTATTCGGGAAGCGCTGAACCACCGGCGCTGGCTGTGGCGGCATCACCGGGAGCAGGATTCGATCGACATCACGGCGGCCAATGGCCACGCCTCGATGGAAATCGAAGACGCCGGCAGCACGCCGTTCGACCAGGCTGCGTCGCACGAGGTGCAGCAAGCTGTGCAGCAGGCATTGCTGAAAGTGCCGGAAGTTTTTCGAAGCGCGGTAATCTTGAGGGACCTCGAAGGAATGTCTTACGAGGAAGTAGCCGAGGTGCTCGTGGTAACGGTAGGCACGGTGAAATCACGTATTTTGCGAGGCCGGCGAATGTTGCGTGAAATCCTGGATCCATTGCTGCGGAATCCGCATGGCGCGCATGCCCAGGAACCCGCGCCGCAGCAAAGGGAATCGGTTTTGCACTCCCCATTATTTTCCGCGGGCGAGGAACACAAAGTCAGCCGGACCGACACAACCGGCTGGGCGCATCCGTGCAAGACGGGTGACGCCGAAGGAGGTGTCTAGTGAACTGCCAAAAGGTAAGACAATTATTGCCGGGCTATTTGGACGGTGCGGCGCTGACGGGCTCCGTATCCGATACGCACGTCTCCCTCGGTCAACATCTGGAAAGCTGCGAGGATTGCCGTGAGGAGTTGAGAGCGTATCAGGCGCTATCGTCGATCATGTCCGGTGTGCAGCGTCCCGTGCCGCCGGCGGATCTGGCGTTGAAGATTCGCGTCGCGGCCGCACAACGGCTTTCCGACCGTAATTGGCTGCACTATGTTCTGCTCGCCCGGACCCGCGCCGAGTTGGTCCTGAAAAATATTCTGGAACCTTTGGCCATCCCGGCGACAGGCGGTTTCACCGTCGCTTTCGTCGTGTTCGTTCTGGTCTGCCAGTTGCTCGGGTTGGGTGTGCCGCTGCGCGCGGGGGCCAATGATTCGCCCACGAATTTGCTGCAGCCGGCGCGCCTGGAGGCCCTGGCTCCATTCCCGATCACCGGCCTTGAGGAATCCGGTCATGCCGGCCCCCACGCGCTGCTCGTGGAAGCCACGGTGAGCTCGCAGGGTGAGGCCGTGAGTTACAGAATTCTGTCCGGGCCCGATACGGAAACGGTTCGCCGCCAGCTGGATATGGTGCTCTTGTTTTCGCGCTTCCGGCCGCAGATGAGCTTTGGCCGCTACACTTCCGGCGGGCGCGTGGTGCTGAGTTTTAGCGATATTTCCATCCGCGGGTAACCGCCGCGAAAGCAACCGAATTCGATCCGTCCCATGCAATTTCCCACTCCTTCCGAGTGGTGCGTTTCCGATTTGAGCAAATGTTCCTAAATAGTACCCACGTACTATAGCCAGCCTTCCCCGGGCAAGCCGAAAATAACTGCATCCTAATGTCGCACGCGAATCCTTGTGCGTGGGACCGTTCATGATGGGAATGCCATGACGCTCACCACCAAAAACTCACCTGAATTAAACGGCCCAGGTAAGGCCGGCGCGTCCTCCTCAAGTTCCGCGGGCAAGGCCGGACAGTCTCCCCGTTCCAATCCCGTTTGCCTGGAAGTGAATGTCACGATCCGCAGTTTGCCGGGCGAAACCAGCGGCCTGACCCAGCCGATTCGTGAAGACGCCAGGACCGTCATTGTGTTCGACAATGGGGCGGTCCTCCGCAGCTCGAACAATATGCCGGCCGGGCTAAAGGTCATCCTTTCGAATCCGAAGGGACGTGACGTGGCCTGCCATGTCGTCAGCGGGCGCAACCTGCCGAATGTGAAGGGTTATGTCGAAGTCGAATTTCTGGAGCCGGTAAACGATTTCTGGAGTATTCACCAGGAGGCTGGCCGTGACACTGCCGCCCTCCCCCCGGCCGCTCCGCCTGCCCCGCGTGAAGCCGTAGCGCCGCCACCTCCGGTTCCTGCCATGGCACCTCGCGCCCCCGCCCCTATGGAGCCGCCGTCCAGGCCCGTGAGCACGTCTTTGGGAAGCGCTCCAACAATCGGAAATGTTGCTGGGCGTGCGGGCATACCTGCTGCCGCCGCAACGCGCGATTTGAAGAGCGAGACGGCAAGGCCACCTGAGGAGAGGGTGTCCAACCTGTCTTCCTACTATAGCTTTTCTGAGACCGCAAAGGCCACGTCGCTTGCGAATTGGAATGCGACAACTTCAGAACCGCCCGCGGAAAAGATTAAGATTCCGGCGAAGAGGGAAGCGTCGTCGCTTGCCAGCCCGCCCGCCGCGCCGGCGCACGATTTCCTGAGCAAAGGGCTGATGGCCTATGAGCAGCCTGCCGAATCCTCTGGAGGATCAAGTGGGCGCGTGCCGCTGATTGTGGGAGTAGGCGCTTTGGCATTAGCGGCGGCTTGTGGAATAGTATTTTATCTGCGCCGAAGTCCCGCCCCGATCCCGATAGCAAAAACAGTTGCTGTAAGTCAGCCGGCCACGCCGGAACCTTTAACGGCAAACAGCGCGCCTGCACCTGCCCAGGCACCGCCGGCAGAAGAAGTTCCGATAGCTGCGGAGACTCAGATGCAGCCGCAACCTGTCGTCGCCGATCCGGCCAAGGCCATGGATTCCGCCGCGCCGGTTCCTGCTGTTGTCACGAGCCCCGCAACGTCGGACTCACGCAAAGAAACTCGACCTGACGCAAAGAGTGCCCGGCGGACAGAAAAAAAAGAAGTGGCCGCCAAGCAGCCTGAGACAGCGCCTATGCGCCGTCCGCTGATTCCAAATTTGAAAATGAGCTCACCGAGCGCGCCGAATCAAAATCTCGCCAAACTGGGTGAGGCCTCCGCGTCGGCCACGGATATTGCTTCCGCAGCAACGGTTGGAACAGTGCCCTCTGCCGGGCTGCTGACATCCGCTGGACGCATTTCAAATCCGCCCGCGCCTCCTGCTCCCGCCTTCGCGCCCGCCTCCTCCGCGCCTGCCGCAGCAATGGTTCCCGCGCCGGCGCCCGCGCCCGTTCCGGCTGTCAAGAGCGTGCGGGAACCGAAATTAATTTCTTCGACGCGGGCCATATACCCCGCCACAGCAAGGGAATCGAACATTCAGGGAATCGTCACGGTTTCGGCAAGTATTGATGCGAACGGCAAGGTCGTAGCCGCGAAGGCGTTGAGCGGCCCGGTACTTCTGCGGCAGGCGGCCGTGGATTCGGTAAGTCACTGGAAGTATTCTCCCGGATTGATAGACGGAAAACCCGCGCCCTCGCAAGTATCCGTCAGTGTCGAATTCCGGCTGAATTAGCCGGCCTGAAAATTTTGTTTTTCCCTCGAACTCCGCCCATCCCGCTAGTTGCAGGACAACCAAGCCGCTGAAAGAGCCTTCCAACTATTGAAGCGGTTTCTTGACTGGGTTGACCTGGCCCTGTAAATTTAGGAAGCGACTGGATCAGCGATTGCGGTTTATTTTTGACAGAAATCGGTGTGTGTGGAAGGCGTGCCTCGGAGCTGCGCTGCTCGTGGCTGCGCATCCGTATGCCCGCGCGCAAGCGCCGGCAAGCAAAGCTCCTGCTCGGCCCGCGCCGATCGAAGCTCACCAAACGGTTTCCGTCGATTCGCGGCCGCAGCTTTTTGCAGTCATGTGCGCGCTCGATGCGGCCGGATACGGGTCCGGCGCGAGCGAGGCGAGCGAGAGTCCGGGACGGGTTCAGCTGCGCAAGCGTCTGCAGGCGCTGCAGGGGCCCGCGGTGGCCGCGCTTCGCAAGTACTACACGGAGCATGCGCTGGGCGATTCCGGCGCGACATTCTCCCGGTTTGTTTCCTTCTCTCTTGTCGTCGGGCCTCCCCCGGATTTTCAGTTTGAGTTGCGCCGCGATGATTTGCCTCCGGAAGCGCTGACGCTCGATGGCTTCAATCCGATCCTGGCAAATTTTTATAACGAAGCGAAGATCGACGAGCTTTGGAAATTTTATCAGCGGGATTACGAAGCCGGAGTGGAGAGCCTGCGTGCCCCGATTTCCACCCTGGTCTTCACGGCTACTAATTATCTTCGCGAAATTATTCGTTCCGGCACCCCGCGGACGTTTTCTGTTTACGTCGAGCCTCTAGCCGGCGGCAAGACGATTTTCCGGACCTTTGGCGACCAGTACGCGCTGGTAGTCCGGCCCAGCGCCGATCCGCCGATGGACGACATACGCCACGCGTTTCTGCATTTTCTTCTCGATCCGATCGCCATCCGATATCGTGTGCAAGCTTCCAAGGCTTCGCCGCTGCTCGAATACGCCGCGCACGCCCCGCAGCTCCCGGTGGACTTGCACGACGATTTTTCCGCTTTCTTTGATGAATGCCTGGTCCGCGCGGTGGAGCTTCGATTGCACCGCCTGTCGCCGGGTGATCTGGCCTCGGCCATCGACCAGGCCGAAAGCAGCGGATATGTTCTGGTGCGTCCCATTTACGCGGGGCTCTCGGGATTTGAAAAATCGGAACCGGCGATGGGATATTATTTGCCGGATTTGATCAAAGGGATCGATGTGGAGGCGGAGCAGCGCCGGTTGCGCAGCGTGAAATTTGCGGACGCAGCGCCTGCGGGCGAGGCGCCGCCCGTGGACGCGCGATTGGCGGCGAAGCCGGCTGCCTCGGCCAATCCGCTGGATGACGATTTGGCCGAAGGGCAGCGGCAAATTTCCGCGCGCAACGGCGCCGCGGCAGCCGCATCCTTTGAACGAGTGCTGGCGTCCCATCCGGAGGATGAGCGCGCCACCTATGGGCTCGCCGTGGCTTCGGCGCTTCAAGGCAAGCCGGACCAGGCGCGCGAACTCTTTAACAAAGTGATCGCGGCCGCGCAGAATCCGCTGGCCGGTTCGGGCACGCATTCCGATCCGTCAAATCTTTCCTGGTCGCATATTTATCTCGGTAGAATGTACGATGTAGAAGGGAAGAGGGACCTCGCCGTGTTGGAATATCGCGCGGCGATGGCTGTGGCGGGAGCGCCGGATACTGCGCGGACCGCCGCGCAACATGGGATCGACGCGGGGTACCAGACCCCGTCGCGCGATAAGCAGTCGGGCGGCAAGTCGTAATTATATTCCTGCTCCTCCCGCCGCAAAGCAGCAAGCGGCACGGAGCGCAGGGGCAACATGCAAGGCACTCGGAGCGTTCGACCAATCTCCGAGAATTACTTCCGTGGAGGAGATTCCTAACATGACGGCAAAGTTCTTCAACTGGCCGGCGGCAGTGCTTGGCCTCACTGTTGCCATTTTCCTGGGAACAGGCATATCCAACGCTCAGTACGGGCAATCGTCAGCGCCGGCGCCAGCAGCTTCGCCGGCGCAAAATACGCCGCCGAAAGATTCGGGAAAGGCGCCAAAGATCAATAAGGCGGAAGAGGCGGCATACAAGAGCGTCTTAGCGGCCCAGGGTGGCGATCCGGTCATGCAAATCCAAGTCGGGGAAGATTTCATCACCAAGTTTCCCATGAGCAAGTACGTGCCCGGAGTTTACGGGATGCTCACCACCGCCTATTACACCTCCGGAAACACGGACAAGATGTTCGCCGCCGGCGCCAAGGCGCTGGAACTCAATCCGGACAATGTGGATGTGCTGGCTCTGCTGGCCATGGCCATCCCACGCCGCGTGAAATCGAATACACCGGACGGCCCCCAGCAATTGCAAAAAGCCGAGGTATATGCGCACCACGCGATCGAATTGATTCCATCCCTGACCAAGCCGGAGACGGTTGATGATGCCACTTTCGAGAAGGCCAAGAATGACAAGCTCGCGCTGTGTCACAGCGGCCTGGGCTTGCTGGCCATCGACCATCAAAAATACGATGATGCCCGGACCGAACTGACGCAAGCCGTGCAACTCGCCACCAGCCCCGATCCGGTCGACTTTTACTTGCTCGGAAATGCCGATGCGCAGAGCAGCTTTTTGAATGGCGCCGTCGCCGCCTACGAAAAATGCGCCGCCACCGGGCCGCTCGTGACCGCCTGCAAGGCCCGCGAGGACGCCGTCAAGAAAGACATCGCGTCAGGAACAAAGTTGAGCAGGGACTGAGCTGGCGCCGATGGCTTTCACCGAGATCGCGGAGTTGGAATCTCTTCTCGGGCATCCATTCCGCGATCCTCGATTGCTGCTCCAGGCATTAATGCACAGTTCGCGCATCCCGGAACGCGCGGCGGAAGAACCCGGCGAGAGCAACGAGAAACTTGAATTCCTGGGAGACGCCGTCCTCGAGCTGGTGGTGAGCGAAGAGCTGGTGCGCGAATTTCCGGAATGGACCGAGGGGCAACTTTCCAAGAGCCGGGCGCGGCTGGTCAACGCCACGGCGATTTCTCTCTCGGCTCAGCGGCTCGGTCTGGGCAAGTACTTGCGCCTGGGCCGCGGAGAAGAGAAAACCGGCGGGCGAACCAAGCCTGCGCTACTGGCCGATGCATACGAAGCTTTGATCGCTGCAATTTATCTGGATGGCGGGTTCGAGGCGGCGCGCGGGTTCGTCCGGCGCACTCTGGTCGAGGGAGCGATCGCGCTGGAGGCCGAACGCCTGGGCCACACCGACCATAAATCCGCGCTGCAGGAATTTCTGCAATCGCGAGGGATGGCGCCAGGCGCGTATCATGTGATCGCGGAGAGCGGGCCGGATCATCAGAAAACATTTCGTGTCGAGGTTCGCATTGCCGGGCAAACACCCGCGATGGGTTCGGGAAGGACCAAGAAAGAAGCGGAGCAATCCGCTGCGATCGCGGCCCTGATACAATTGGGAGCAGAGGACCGAAGTGACGTCTGAAACCGCACAGGCCGTGGAAGCGCGCGAAGCTGCGGCGGCGCATCGCGCAGAGTCGCATCAAGCCACGGTGCGCGAGTACATCGAATCGCTCCTGGTTACGGTGATCCTGGCGCTGTTTGGCACCACGTTTATCGTGCAGGCGTTCAAGATTCCTTCGCAATCCATGGAGCCGACACTTCTGGTCGGCGATCATCTCCTCGTCAATAAATTTATTTTCGGCGGCCGCGGTCATTGGTACGACCATGTTCTTCCCTACCGCGAAATCCGCCGCGGCGACATTATTGTTTTCAAATTCCCTTTTCAGGATCACCCGCATTACGTCAAGCGCGTGATTGGAATTCCCGGCGACCGCGTCAAGATTGTGGACCAGCAGGTGTACGTCAACGGGAAGCGGATCAACGAGCCGTACATCGTTCGCGACCCTGCGGCGCCGTATGACCCGTTCGGAGACAACTTCCCTCCGCGCAGTCCGCAATACCTGCAGGCCAACATGCAGCCGGAATGGGCGGACGAAATTTTTCAGTACATTCACGACGGCGAAATCGTGGTCCCCCCGGATAAGTACTTCGCCATGGGCGATAACCGCGACCACAGCTGGGACAGCCGCTTCTGGGGATTCGTGGACCGCGACGCCGTCATGGGCCGTCCCGTAGTGATTTACTGGTCCGTGCTGGGCGACGGTAATGAGGGCGCGGATCGGAACGTGAACTCCTGGTTCTTCAGTCTCCTCGATACCGTTCTGCATTTGCCGTCGCGCACGCGGTGGTCGCGAATGCTGCATGAAGTTCACTGACGCGGCGCTTTCCTTCTTTCCCGCCTTTTGCAACAATCCCTGAATACGTTATGACCAAGCGAAGATGGCTGCGTGTGATTTTGATTTGCGGCTTGTTGCTGATCGCCGCGAGCTTCGGATTTTCGCGCGCGTTGCGGGGCGCCGTCGCGCGCCGCTACCTTATCGCGCACCTCGCCGCCAGCTTCGGCCGCCCCGTGGAGGTTTCCTGGTTCGATTTCAGTTTGCTTGACGGCGGCCGGATCGAGGCCCATTTCGTAAGCGTCGCGGACGATCCCGAATTCGGCAACGAATATTTTCTGCGTTCGGACACGCTCACCGCGGGAGTGCGATGGACGGCTCTGCTTGCGGGCCGCTTTGAGTTCGGCTCCGTTTCGCTGTCGCGGCCCAGTTTGAATCTGGTGCGCGACGCCGAGGGCTATTGGAATATTGAGCGCTGGTTGCCGCCCGCTCCGCAGGCCGGCGCGCACCCCGGCTTTGTGGGCCCCTTCGCCCCTTCGCAAGACGTGCGCGCGGCTCGCCCTTACCGCATCGACGTGGATGGCGGGCGCATCAATTTCAAGCAGGGGGATAACAAAAGTCCCTTCGCGCTGGTCGACGTCGCGGGTCGCGTCGAGCAAAACGGCGCGGGCCGCTGGCAACTCGATCTGGAAGCGCGTCCTATGCGCGCGGGTGTCGAGTTGCAGGATATCGGCACGCTGCGCTTGCGCGGTTCTATCGCCGGAACGACAGCGCGCCTTCAGCCCGCCCAGCTCAATTTGACCTGGCGCGCCGCGTCTCTGGCCGATACATTGCGTCTGGTTCGGCAGAATGACTACGGGATGCGCGGCTTGCTTGCCGTTGATCTGGATGCGCGCATCGGCACTTCGGAATCCTCCACGGCTCGTAGTGCGGATTCCAGCCCGGCGCAATGGTCCATTTCCGGCGCGGCGCGATTGACCGGGCTGCACGGCTGGAGGCTCCCCGAGCGTGGCACGGATCCCGCAGCCAATCTTTCCGTGGAGATGGCCTGGCGCCTTGGCGAGCCTCGCGCGGAAATTCGCAAGCTGCTTCTGGAAATGCCGGCGTCGCGCATTCAAGGCACCGGAGATTTGGATTGGGCGCACGGTCTTCATCCGCAAGTGAACATCGCGTCCTCGACGCTGGCGCTGGGCGATGTCCTCTCTTGGTATCGAGCCTTGCAACCCGAAGTCGCGGAGGACGTGCGCGCGGACGGCGTCCTCAGTTTGAATCTGAAGCTGGGCGGATGGCCAATCCAACTTCAGGAAGGAGCAATTTCCAGTGTTGGCGGAGCGCTAACCGGAAAATCGCTCCCCGCTCCGCTTCGGATTGGAGCTGTGAACGCGAGCGTATCGCGCGGGGGAATCGATATTGCGCCGACGCGGATTTCCTTTGCCGCCGCGGCTGCGGGAGCGACGCGTGAAGAGGTCCAGGAGAGCGGCGATCCTCCGAATTTTTTCGTACTGCGCGGATCCCTTTTGCCACAGGCAAACGGCGTGCTCCACTTGCCGCTGGACTGGAATTTTTCCATCGAAGGCGCAACGAAGCGCGCGCAGGATTGGCTCGTTCTTTCCAGCGCGCTCGCGCAACCCGTAAATTCGGGCTGGACCGCCGAGGGCGGCGTCGCGGTCAAAATGCGCGGAGCCCATCGCGCGGATTCGCCCGCGGTCCCGTGGCTTGGGAC
>Ga0210401_10000321_pt1 | contig 58933 bp, 60 predicted proteins | sample IncBWH32MmetaG_FD_150866 | JGI IMG/M metagenome (GOLD analysis project Ga0210401, IMG submission 150866) | Forest soil microbial communities from Barre Woods Harvard Forest LTER site, Petersham, Massachusetts, United States - Inc-BW-H-32-M | ecosystem: Environmental > Terrestrial > Soil >...
TGGCGGGACTTCCCCGCAATGGATTTTTCAAACCGATATCCCCGGCATTCCCGGGCGCGGCATTGAGAACACGCCGCTGGTCGTCGACGGCATACTGTACGTGACGGGAAACAACAATCAAGCATGGGCGATTGACGGGCGGACGGGACGGCCAATCTGGAATTATCGCCGCAGGCTGCCCACTAATTTTATCGCTTCGGTATGTTGTGGCCCAGTAAATCGCGGCTTCGGAATCCTCGGCGACCGGCTGTATATGGGCACGCTGGACGCGCACCTTGTTGCTCTCGACCGGATGACCGGCAAAGTTATCTGGGACGTAGCCGTGGGCGATCTCAAGAAAGCCAACGCCATCACCGCAGCGCCGCTGGTCATTAAAAACATGGTGATCATCGGAGTGGCCGGCGGAGATTTCTCAAGCCGCGGGTACATTGATGCCTACGATGCGCAAAGCGGAGAACGCTTATGGCACTTCAACACGATTCCCATGCCCGGGGACCCGGGCAGCGAGTCGTGGCCGAATGCCGATGTCGCAGCGCGGGGAGGCGGCGCGGTGTGGGTGACGGGCAGTTACGACCCCGCGCTCAACCTCGTGTACTACGGCACAGGCAATCCCAATCCCGATTACTACGGCGACGATCGCGAGGGCGACAATCTGTACACCTGCTCCCTTGTGGCGCTTGACGCAGACACCGGGAAGATGCGCTGGCATTACCAATTCACTCCGCATGACGTGCATGACTGGGATTCGGCGCATGTGCCGGTGCAAGCCGACCTGAAGATCGGCGGCCAGGCTCGAAAAGTGATCATGGTTGCCAACCGCAACGGCTTTTTCTATACGCTCGACCGCGAATCCGGGAAGCTGCTGGTCGCGAAAACGTTCATCGACGGATCGAATTGGGCAAAAGAGATCGGCAAGGACGGTCGGCCGATCGTTCTCGACAATGTTGGCACTGCGGAAAAATGCCTGCCGGACAATCACGGCGGCACGAATTTTCAGCCGCCGACGTTCGACCCGGAGCTGGGATTATTTTTTGTTACCGCTCACGAGACCTGCGCCACCTGGGAGGGGGTAAAGCCGACGGAGCCGATCGCCATGGGGCTGCGTGTGCCGAGCGGAGGGCGAAGCCTGGTCGAGGGCCGCGATCAATTCTCCGCGCTACGGGCGATCGATCCGACGACGGGCCAGCGGCGCTGGGAGCATAAATACCGGCCGTATCCCTCCAGCGTCTCTCTCGACTTGACGGGCGGCCTGATGTCCACAGCGTCCGGATTAGTGTTCACCGGCGACAACGACGGTTACTTCTACGCGTTCGAGGGAGCGACCGGGAAAGAGCTATGGAAGTTTCAGGTGGGGGCGCAAGTATGGGGCTCGGCCGCCGTCACTTATATGCTTGACGGGCGGCAATGGGTCGTCACTACAGGAGGCCTGTCGTTTACCGCGTTTGCGCTTCCCGCCGCGCCGCGCTAGGCCAAACTCGCCAAGGCATGGAATGGACGAATTGCAGGATTCGCCAGTGGCCGCGAACTTTCGGATTCAATCAGACAGCGATGGTTCAGAAGTCTCTAGCGTGTATTCGGCTCCATTCGACTCCTGAAAAGCCGATACCAGCTAATATAGGTACTCCAAATCGGAATATTTAATTCCTTTACTTGTTCTTGGATCCGTTGCGGTTTCGGAGATTCTGCGACCATCGTTCGTATTCAGCATGGTTGAAGCTGGATGTCGATTTTGTACCTTGAACTGGCGTATCTGTCGTCTGGCTTTCGGATTTTGTCCGGACCTGTGAATCTTGCATGTTTTAGCTCATCCTCCCGGTCAGATTACTGGGAATTGCCTGATCACCCAATGCGTCGTCCTACAGTGCATATTTGCAATCAATGCCGCCTCCCTCAATGGGTGATTAGGACTAATTTGATGTGTACTTCGGGGCTGGTAGTCCCGGTACTGACCTCCAATACGATCACTCTCGAGAAATCGTCGACTAAGCTAAGCATTATCAGTTAGATACAATGGTGGCGGCTTTACTCCCTGCAAGCACAAAGCGCAGTCAAGCGCCTATCGGAAGGCGGCAACTAGTGTAAGGAGGGAGATTTCTAGTTGAGCCGTGCGTCAGCGATTCACTACCGGGAAATGGTTAAGAGATATGAGCCGGGAGGCGGCCTGTAGCGGCCATCGCGAATTTTGCCGCGTCCTGGGGGAGTTCATTTCCGCGCCAGACGACGTGCAAATCAGGTCTGACGAGGAGCAGATCGTATTGGTAGATATCGCGTGCTCGTTCGGCGGCGACCTCGAGTACCTCGAGCGGCGCGCGCAGTTCATGAAAGGATCGTACGAGGCTCGAAGTATCAACATGCGTACCGCCGAGGCGAAGCAACGTGTACCCCGGGCCAAGCCGATCATGCAAGGCCATCCCGTCGCTCAGCCAAACGTGTGGGAGGCGGGCGCCTGGCCAGGTTGTAGGGACATAACTAGGATTGTCCGGGTCGGGGCCATCGCCGGGCTCTCGCCAAACAATCGGCGAGTCCACGTAGCGATAGCCCGCCTCGATACCCGAAATCTCCGTAACTTTGCGCTGCTCGGTATCGAAGAGGGCGGCCATCATGTCACGCGTGGCCGCGCCACCGGGAGTGTTGTCACGTATATTCGGTTGATAGGCCGCGCGCCATCCGAGCCGCCCGGTCATCGCGGCGCGAGAGGCCTTCACGTTGCGCAATCCGATCGGCCGGCGCTCAGCCTCATAGGAAGAAAGCAACTGCGGGCCGCCCCAACCCGCTAGCGTCGCCGCCAGTTTCCAGGAAAGATCGACGGCGTCTCCAACGCCGGTGTTCATTCCGAGGCCGCCGGTGGGGATCACCAGGTGCGCGGCGTCACCGGCGATAAAAACTCTTCCTTCGCCGTAGCGTTCCGCGCAAAGCAGGTGCTGAGTCCATTCGTTGACGGAGAGCATCGCGAATTCGATCGGCATGGCCAGCGATTTTTTGAAAATCTCGGCCATTTCCGCGTCACTGGACGCGGCTGCGTGCAGGGTCCAGTGGCGGGTGCTGTCCTGAAGAATGAGGAACGGGAACAGGGGTCCCTCGGCGACGTGGTAGTGGCGTCCCTTGCCCATGGGAATGCGCTCGTAGAGATCGTCGCAGCGGAAAAGGGCCTGGCGCAGCTTGCGGATGTTGCCGTCGCCTTGCAAGGGAATGCCAAGCTGCTTGCGGACGATGCTGGAGCCGCCGTCGCATGCGGCCAGGTATGAGGCGCGAATCGTTTCTTCCGCGTCGTTGTGGGCTTGGACGACGGCGGTCACGGAGTTTGCGTTTTGTGTGAACGAAATCAGTTCGCAGCCGAAGCGCACGGTTACGTTGGGAATTTTTTCCACGATGGATCGCAGCAGCGGCTCGAGAGTGTATTGCGAGATCAGCTGATACGGCTCGAGCAGGCCGCCGTCATTGCGCGCCGCAATTTCTGCCGCGGCCTCCGCAACCGATGGACACGGTAAATGCGCGAGGGGAGGATCCATCATGGAGAGCGCCAGAAAAACATCCATCGGGGCGTCGCGCGGCAGGCCGGCATCGCGCACTTGTTCGGAGATGCCCAGGCGGCGGTAAATCTCCATGGTTCGGGCGTTGCAGCGCTCCATTTTAGGAAGCTGTATGGAAGTTGTATTGCGCTCGATCAGTGTGCAGGGCACGCCGCGGCGGCCCAGGTCAAGGGCGAGAGTAAGGCCCACGGGTCCTGCGCCGACGATTAGGACTGGGGTTTCTACCACTCCCTTTGTTCTTCCTTTCATTATCGTAGTTGGCCAGAGTTGGACCGGAGTGGTGCGTTGTGGCGCCGGCGTCTCGCCGGCGGTTTTTTTGCTCTGAACACATTGCAAAAACGCCGGCGGGACGCCGGCGCCACAAGAAAACTGCCTGCCAATTGCGTTGGCTGGATACGTTCAGCCACTTGGTGAGGGTCTTGTTTTCTCCGCTCCATCCAAATTCAATTCCGCGTGGTCCGCTCCTGTGCACGCCTTCTTCATTTCTCTTTCCAGCATTTTGATCTGGATCAGATGTTTGGGGTTGAAGGGGAGCGACGGGTAGTAGCAATTCGATTCGTGGGTGCAGAAGCATCCATCCGCGGCCTGCTTGCGGCGGGCCTGCATGGCGGGGGAGGCCCACAACTTTTGGAAATTCCAGTCGTAATCCCGCAAATTGCCGACCGGTTCCAGATTTTCGCAGGACGAGACCGTGCCTTCGTCATAGATCACGCCGCCGGCTGTTCCGGCGTAGCAAGTCAGCTGGGCTTTTTGCGTTTCCTGGGTCCTGGCGATGAGGCCGTGCATGTAAACGTCGAGGGCGGCTTTGAAAAAGCCGGTGTCGCCTGCGTAGTGATTCTTGATCGCGCCGCGGCGCGAGTCTTCAGCGATCTTGGCAGCGAGGCTGGCGTAGCGCGCGCCATCAATTTCCAATTCTTTGGAATTCGCCGCGGGAGGACGGATGTAGTTGAAATTTACTTTGTCCGGCTTCAATTCGTATTTCAAATAGCTGTACCATTCAAAAATGGTTTCCTGATTTGAGTTCATGAAACAGGTGCAGGATTGCACGTCGAGGCGCGGATATTCCTTCTTCATGGCCTGGAGGCGGCGCGCCGTGTCGATGACGATGTCCCAGGAGCCGGGTTTCTGGCGAATTTTGTCGTGCTGCTGTTTGAGCCCGTCGATGCCGAGCGCCACGGTGACATTCAGCCGCGGGCATTCCTGCAGGATTCGCGCGACATCGGGAAAGATTCGCGGCTGAATCTGGCCGTTGGAGGTGATGTAGACCGATTCGAGATGGTTGTTGGTGTAAAAGGCGCGCGCGATTTCCGGCAGGTCCTTTCGCGTGAACGGCTCGCCGCCGGCGAGAATCAGGACGCCAAGATTTCCACCCAGCGTCTCGGAAATCCTTTCAATTTCGCGCGTTTTCATTTGCAGTTTCTTGCGCGGGCCGTCATCAAGCTGTTCGGTGAAAAAGCAATGCGTGCAGCGCATGTCACATACCGATGTCACCAGGATGTTCAGCAAAGCGGGCGAGAAGGGCTGTCCCACGGCCAATTTTGCGTAGCGCTTTAGAAGATCTCTCATGGTGTAAGCAAGGATTTCTATTGCAGCCATGTCTTGAATGGCAGGCCATCCGGCCTCAATGGGCGTCAGGGGTTGAAGCCCCAGTTCTCAGGTCTCCGATTGTCGCGGCTGAACAGGGTGCGGAAAAAACCTCGAGAATTTTGTCATTCCGAGCGAAGCGAAGAATCTCTCTTAGATTTGCACTCATGAAAAGAAAGAGAGATTCTTCGCTTCGCTCAGAATGACAAAAATAAACTACTTTTTCCGCAGGCTGTGAAGCCGCGAGCCACAAAGACGATTTATGAGATCACTTCACGTCAAATTCATTTCAACATAATACGTGTTCATATCAATAAAATACGGGTTCATTTCAACACAATACGGGCGTGAAATGAAAAATGAATTCAGCGCTGTTGATGATGATCGGAGTTCAGAAGCCGGTGGCCGTCGTCCTCGACGCAGGGGGGCGATTCCTCGAGGGGATCGTCGGAGGGAGTGACCACGCGAGGAGGCATGGTCCAGGCCGCCGCAAGCACTTTCGGATCGTCCACCGAGGCTTGCCAGATCAGATTTTCGCCGTCGCGCCACAGCCGTTCGGTGACGTGCATGGCATCGGTGTGGAAATATCCGCCTTCACCGAACCAGCCATTCTCCAAAAAGTCGGTGACGTCCACCACCAGGGTGTCTCCCTCCCAATGAGCCACGGAATCACCGTAGTAGGAGGGATTGGCATTCTTGCGATGCGGACGGCCATCCGTGGGGATGATGCGGTAGGGGTCCCCCGAAACATCTTCGTAGAGGAAAACCATCTCACCCGGCAATTGAATGATCCGGCGCGGTGGACCGATGCGCGGCACGCCTGGTTTTCCGCAATAAAATACTTCGTCGGTCTTGCTCTCGTTGTCGAAGAGATCCTGCACTTTGGCCCGGAATTCGGGCTTGTAAGAAGGAGCGGGAGTCGACGGGAGAGCGCCGGGCACCGGCCTCTTCGCGGGCTTCGCCGCGCTCTGATCGATGTCTGTAAGGACGACTTTTCCGTTGATTTCTTTTTTCAGTGTCACAGGGGGCAGATCGATCGCATAGGCCCAGATGCCGTTAAGGTTGGGATGCCCGTCGGCGGTGCGCGGCGATTTGCCGGGCGTGGCGCCTTCCTTATTGTCGGCAGCCGCGAATCCTGCAAGCAGTAATGCCGCCGCGATTGCGAAAACATACCGGTGTTTCATGGCGTGGATACTCCTTGTCACTGACCATTGGGGCCCGGTTTAAACACCAATTCCAGAGAGTTCCCATCCGGGAAGGTAATCTTCAGGAGGTAGCCGTAAAGGCCGCCGGCCTTGGCGCGCACTCCTTGTACGGTGACGGTCTGGCCGATGGCTTTGGCAAAATCATCTCGGCCTAGCGAGACTCGCCTGAACCAGGAGGGCGGGTTGCTCTCGAACTTCCAATTCTCCACGCTGCCATCGTCTTTTTTGGCGTCCAGATAAACGACGATATGAGGATTGATCCAGTCAACTTTGGTCAGCGTGCCGGACAGCGTGAACTCCTTGGACATATCGAAGACTGCGGATGGCGAGTGGTGCGCCCAGACTGGTCCTGCCGCGATCAGCAAGGCGAGGACGATCAGAATGGAGAAAGACTGGCGCCGCAAGGAGGACCTCCCTTTCACACTGTGGGCGAAGTATAGCACGCGGGGCGTCAAGGTCTACACCGGGATGCTCCATGGGTATAGGCGCGGTGTGACGGAGTATGCGATTGCAAATTTATTTGGCGCCAGCGTCTCGCCGGCGTTTTTGGCGTTATGCAGAGACCGGAAAGAATCGCCGGCGGGACGCCGGCGCCACAACTTCAGGGGGCAATTTCCTCTAGGCGGCGGTCGCTGGTTTCCACCATGCGGGTTGCGGCCAATGCGCCGACTACGCTCATTGCAGCGAACATCAGGAAAACGGAATGGATGCCTTTTGCGTCGACCATGAAACCGACGAGCGCCGGGCCCACTGCTGAGGCGATTCTTAGCCAGGAGGTGGCCAGACCGGTCCCGATTGCGCGCATGCGGGTGGGATAAATTTCCGGCGTGTAAAGATACAGGACGGCGTTTACGGATCCAATAAGGCCGTAACCTAGCGTGGTTAAAATCATCACACTCAATACTTTTTGCCCGCCCATTATTCCCAGCAACGCCAGCGTGCCGCCGCCCAAGATAAAAGCTGCGACCGTCCAGTTTCTGCGGCCTATCCGATCGATGCTGAACGCGCAAACGAGCAGGACCGCGACTTGCGCGACGTTGGTCATCGAAGCGGCGCGCAGCGACTGCCGCAAACTCAGGTGATACACGGTGTTGTAGAGGCTCGGCATCCAATTATTCAGGCCGTTGGCGATGAAGAAAGCGCTGGCCCAAAGCGTCCATACAATCAACGTGCGCCCCCAATATATTTTCGAGAGAACTTCGCGCCATCTTCCGCGCTGCATCAGGCCGGACGTCGAAACGGCCGTGGAAGTTGCCGCGACCGGAACCCTGCGATCGGTGCTCGCTTCAATTTTTTCCACAATCGCTTCCGCTTCGGGAAGGCGGCCCCTGGAAATCAACCATCTCGGGGATTCCGGAAGGCGCGCTACCAGGAAAGTGATCAGCAAACCTGGAATTCCTCCCAGCAGAAAAATGGAATTCCATCCATAGGCCGGCACGAGCCATGCGCCGATCTGGCCCGTGGCCATGAGTCCCAAAGGGAATATCATTTCGTACAACAGAAAAAATCTTCCACGGCCGTGCGCCCGGGACAGCTCATTGATATAGGTGGCGGCCACCGGCATTTCGCCGCCGACGCCAATGCCCTGCACGAACCGGCATGCAAACAGTATGGGAAAATTCCCGGCCACCGCGCAGCCGAAACTCATGATGGACATGATGGCGATTGCAGCCGTGGTGCCGCGAATGCGCCCCACTTTTTCCGCAAGGGCGCTGAATACCAGCGCGCCGGCGAGTTGCCCGACGTAGCTCGCCGAAATCAGGAGGCCGCTTTGCCTGGGCGAGATGTGCCAGAGGCGGATGAGAGTGGGCAGGGCAAACGCGAGCGACAAGGCATTGAAAGCGTCGAAGAAGGTGGCGCTGCCCATCACCAGGCGAGCGTTCATGTGCCATCGCGAGAACGGCACCTGCTCCATTCGCAGGAGCAGGCTTGCCGCATCGGCGGCGCTGCGGACGGTTCGCGCACTTTCGCGTTGGTCAGCGCCGGGCGGGCCGTCAGTGGAATTCACTGAATCTCGCAGTCCAGCGACGGATGAAGTTTGCAAGGTTTGGCATTCGAAATTTTCGTTAGATCGCTTTGACGTATGGTTCCGAGGGGGTCAGAGGCACGTTCCATGCATCGTAGCCGTACAACCAACTGGTGTCCTCATCGCCCCCTTTCATCCAGGTATTCGCACTGGAGATTGCCTGGATACGCGAAGTGCGCGGTTTTCGATGCGCCTCATAGCGGCGGAACGCGCCTTCGATATCTTCTCCGCCCGCTTCATCCAGGCAGCGGGCGAGGATGGCGGCATCTTCGATCGCTGTTGCTCCACCTTGCGCCATGTAGGGAGTCATGGAGTGGCAAGCATCGCCCAGGAGCACGACGCGGCCATCGCTCCATCGAGGCAATCGTTCGCGTTCGAGGATCGCCCATTTGTGGCAGTCGGGGCACGCTTCGAGTACGGCGCGAACGTCAGAGTGAAAACCTTCGTAGGCCTTGCGCAACTCTTTCACATCGCCCTTGGCGGACCACGATTCGCGCGTTACCCATTCGGCGGGTTCGGGCACGCTGGTCACAAAATAAAGCTCGGTGCGGGTGGGATTGGTGTAGTAAATGACGATGTGGCGGTCCGGGCCCCACCACTTCGTCCGCGAAGGTCCGATATCAAATCCGTTGAGCAAAGCAGAAGGGAAAATTGCGCGGTAGGCGATGCGTCCTTTGTGGATCGGCTCATCAGGGCCGAGGATGAATTCGCGCACCACGGAGTGAACGCCGTCCGCGCCGATCACGGCATCCGCTTGCGCGCACGCGCCATCGGCGAATGCCAGTGTGACTTGTCCGGCGCGCTGCTCCAGCCCGACCAGTTTTTTGTCGAGGTGGACGATGTCTTCCGGCACGACGGCGGCGAGGGCGTTGTGCAAATCCGCGCGGTGCATACACAGATAAGGAGCGCCGAAAAGGCTTTCCGGCATGGGCAATTCTCTCATCACCTCGCCGGTATCCCACTTGCGGTTCAGGTGAGAGTACGGTTTGAAAGAAGTTGCGAGAACTTTTTCCTCCACGCCGATGCGGCGCAGAACTTTCATCGAGTTTGGCATCATTTGAATGCCGGCGCCGATGCGCAGGAAGCGCGGGGCCTGCTCGTAGACGCGCACGTCGATGCCTATTTGGCGCAGCGTGGCCGCGGCGGCCATCCCGCCGATGCCAGCGCCGATAATGACAAAGGAAATTTTTTTCACGGCTATTCACCGTACTCGCTGAAATCCAAGACACGAGGCAGGCAAAACCGCAAGCTAGTCTCGTGGCGCCGGCGTCCCGCCGGCGATTTTTCTGATCTCCACACGTTGCAAAAACGCCGGCGGGACGCCGGCGCCACAACACAGCGTTCCTGGGGTGATTTGCTCATGCGCTAGGACATGTTTCGCCCTTGATTTGGGTGCGGTGCATGACTCGGCGCGAACTGGCGTCAAAAGGATCGCGGCGATGCATGGTGCAGCGGTTGTCCCAAAGGACCAGGTCGCCGACACGCCACTCGTTATGCCATTCGAGTTCTTCACGGTTGGCATACATCCACAGCTCGTCGAGCAGTGATTCAGACTCCGCCAGCGAAAGTCCCTCGATATAGGCGTTGCGGCGGCGTCCGAGATATAGAACGCGCCGCTTGGTTTCGGGATGCGTGCAAACGAGAGGATGATAGATGCCGGGAGAGGCCACGGGGTCATCGATGGCAGCGGCGCCTTCCCGCACGTAGCCGCCGCTGTTGTAAGTCGCATCGTGTTTCAATTTTTTGCCTTCGATTCGCTTCTTCACCGCATCGGGCAGGAATTCGTAGGCGCGGTACATGCTGTTGAAATAAGTGTTGCCTCCGGCCGGCGGCACTTCCAGCGCGTAGAGGATGCTGGCCTTCGGGGGATCCTGCAGGTAGGACATATCCGTGTGCCAGGTGGCCTCGCCGGCGCCCAGGCTTCCGATGGGCGCGCCGTTTTCCATCACGTTGGATACGACGTAAATTTCGGGGTGGCCCTCGACGAAACGGCGCCCGGATTCCTGGACCGGCGCCCAATCCAAATCTCCGAATCTCCCGCTGAATGCGATGAGATCTTCATCGGTCAGATTCTGCCCGCGAAACAGGAGAACCGAGTGGTCCAGCCAGGCTCTATAGATGCTCGCAAAATCATTGGCCTCGATCGTTCGCAGATCCACTCCCTGAATTTCCGCTGCAAGCGCTTCTCCCGATGGGACGATTGTGACGCGCGACTTTTTTTTAGTTCTTGATGATTCACTGGCCATGAAAAACCCGCCTTCCCGAATTTGTTTGGTCCCGACGATTAAACGTTGAATGCCTATTCCGTGCCGTCACCATTCGGATCGATGGTGTGAATCGGCAGATCGTAGTGCGCTTCCGTGAGTTCCCAGCGGCGATTTTCTTCGCGCATCATGGTGGCGCGGTCCGGGAAAAGTTGCTTTTCCACTTCACTGCCATGTCCGGAGGTTGAGATATTCTTGTAGGTAATTACAATTCGGTATTCCCAGCGGGAGTCTTCACCGGTGTGGTACCCCGGCCGGTAAACAGCGTAGGAGGTCACGTAGCCTAGTTCTTTTTCGCGGTTCAGGGTGGCGATTTGATATTTTTTGAAGAGCTGCCAGAATTCATCCGCATAACCCCATTTCACTTTGTAAACCCATTCGACCATGTAGGGCTTGTCGGCGGAGGAGGCACTCGGGGCGGGCGCGCCCTGCTGGCCGCGCGACTGCAAGATGCAGGCAAATAAAATGGCCGGCGCCATTGCCGCGATCAGCAGCGATCGGGAATGAGGAGCTATTCGAGTGTTCATGTTCAATTCCTCCTCTGAACGAAGTGCGGAAAAAATCGAGGAGACTGTTCCCACCCCTTGGGGTGTGCTGCGAATTTTTGTGCCGCAAAACCGCAAAGGCAAGAGTGCCTGTGTTACTAGAACCATTTCCGAATCTAACTATTCCACCGCGCTATTTTTTCGGCGCCGCGGGATTCAGCGGGTACGCTTCCAGATTCAGCGGGCCATATCCCAGGTGGCCGCCGTCGCGGTCCACATTGTTTTCGTCGCACGCGAATTCGTAGAGTTCCTGGCCGGGGGGCATGGCGGTGAAGACTCTGGAAAATGTCCAGGGCTTGGTGTAGAACTTCGGATCCTCCACCGTCACCTCGTGCGCCAAATGGTCGGCGTCGGGGCGCGACCAGCGTTCGACAACGTGCATGGCGTCGCTGTGCGGATGCGCGTCGTCGTCAATCCAGGTCAACTTGTCCTTGAACCCGATCGAGTCGATGACCAGCGTGTCACCCTCCCACTTGCCAACCGCGTCGCCAAAAAAAGAGGGCTCTGCGTCCTTGGAGTGGGCGCGGCCATCGAGGGGGATGGTGCGAAACGTCCACATCAGCTCGTAAAGAAATACGATGCGGTTGGAGTTCTGAACAATCTCAAACGGCACGCCGCTGATGCTGGCCCGGGGGATTCCGGCGAACAGACACAGCGCTTCCGGATTTATGGATTTCGTAAGATTATAATTGTAGGCCTCTTCTCCGGCAGGAGTGAATGGCGGACCGCCTACGCTCTTGAACATGCCGCCGAAAATCAGCGGCCCTTTCCAGAATCCGGAGAGATCCGGTTTGCCGTCCGAAGTGCGCGGGGCAGTTTTCAGCGGCCCTGCGGGGTTTTTCCGCGGCCCCGATTCTCCGTTCAATTCCCTGTAGGGATTTTCCGGCGGCGGTGTCGATTGCGCGGATGCAGATGGGTGTCCCCAAAATAATACAGCGAGGACACCGCAGGCAACAACAATTCGCATGTGCGTAAGCTAACGGACTGCTATGGCGGTGTCAAGGAACGCACCTCGACTGCTTGACCGCTCTCTCCCCCTGTTATAGATTGCGTTTTGTGAGAAATATGTTTGCCGCAATCGCCGGGATCGTCGCTATGGTGGCGGCAATGCCTGCCCTGGCCCACCACTCGTTTTCCGCGGAGTTTGACGGGGGCAAGCTGATCGAACTGAAGGGCACGGTTACAAAGATTGAATGGACGAATCCCCACGTATATTTTTATCTCGATGTGAAAGATGACAAGGGCAATACCACCAACTGGGGCTGCGAGGCCGCGAGCCCCGGCTCATTGCACCGGCAAGGGTGGAATCGAGATTCCTTAAAGGTGGGGGATCAGGTGATTGTCGGCGGCTATCCCGCGAGAGACGGTTCAAAGCTGGCGGATGCCCGAAGAGTGACCCTGCCCGATGGGCGCAGAATTTTTGGCGGAACTCCCGGAGATGGCGGGCCGGGTGACACGAAATATTAGGCAGCCTCCGCTCCGCATTTTATTCTCTTCCGTAAAACGCCCGAATTCGTTTCACGTCGCCCTCGGAAAGCCCGGAGACTCCCGCGATATCGTTTCTCGTGTGAACCTGCGAGCGATAGCGGCCGAAATATTCGACGACGTCTCCGCCATAGCCGAAGTAATACATAATGTCGCGGAAATCCCGAGTATGCGTGAGCCCGAGCGCGTGTCCTAATTCGTGCAGGCATGTCAAATAGACGATGCTGTCGCGCAGCAGTGTGTCTGCCCTGGCGTGGCGCGCAATCTCCTCGCCGAGCGAATCTATGTCAGGACGTATGAAGACGGCTGCTCCTTGCTGGCCACCGACAACGATCGGGCGCGTTTCCCCGTATTCGCCGCTGTCTGGGCCAGCCCAATAAACTCGAATGAGCGCACTCGATTCCGGCGGCGCCGCGAAGTGAAGGCCATTCACGGCGCTTCGCTGCCATGCCTGCAAGGCCCAGCGTGCAAGTTCTGGATCCGATGAATGATAGCCGGGCTTGCCGGCTCCGTCCGCAATGAAGTAGGTGATTAGGCCCTTCGTGTCATGAGCTTGCGGCTTGACCGATGGCCCTACGCCAGCAGAAAGCGTTTCCGAAACGAGGATAAAAAGACTGACGAGAATGGTGGCGGCGACGATTCTGAATGCGTGCAGGCTCATGGGTCCGCGTAAGGGTGCCTGAATTTGAACAGACCTGAAACCGAAGTCATCTCATAAATGTCAATACGTCCAACCTCGATGGGCCTTCAGAGGCTAAAGCCCTAGTCTCTGGCTCCTTGAATGTCGCAGCTGAAGCCGCGACCCACAAAGACGATTCATGAGAAAGATTCGCCCTGAAGAAACGGTGGTCACAATGGGTCGTTGCAACACTAGCTCGCAGTCTACTTGCCGGCGTCGAGCAGTTCCACGTCAAAAATCAATGTCGCATTGGGAGGGATCGCGCCACCGGCTCCGGCCGCTCCATACCCCAGTTGCGGCGGAATTCGCAATTGCCTTTGGCCGCCGACTTTCATTCCCGGGACTCCTTCATCCCAGCCTTTGATCACTTGCCCGGCTCCTAATGGAAATGAAAAGGGCTCGCCGCGATCTCGGGAACTGTCAAACTTTGTGCCGTTTGTCAGAAAACCGGAGTAGTGAACCTTGACGGTGTTTCCGGGCGCTGCCGTCGCTCCAGTGCCAACAACAATGTCCCAGTACTGAAGGCCGGAAGCGGTTGTTGTCGGCTGGCCGGTCACTTTCATTGGGCCTGCGGTGCTGGGTGCGCTGGATGAGTTTGGCTTGCTATCGTTACCGCACGCGGCGGCAATGCTGAGAACCGCGAACAAAATAAAAAGCAAGGCGAATTGTCGCTTCATCAGGCCTCTCTCAATTTGCAGAATCATAGCAGTAGTGTCCCAACGAGAATCAACGCACATTTGCTGCGAACCTTAAGGGGTTGAAACCCGGGAACGCCATTCGGGAGAATGGAGTTCCCAGGCAACCGCATCGTGATTTTTCACCAGACTTTCATTGGTGGAAGAGAGACCGTCATGCATGCTGATCCGGAGGGCGGCGCGCCGAATTTGAGGCTCGCCAGCGCTGTTCGAGGGCCGGAATAATCGCGCCTCCGATATTGGCGACATTCAAGTCGGGGAGCGGCGGCCTCTCGGCCCAGGGATTGATCGCACGAATGAGCGAGCCGACAAACCGGAGATTGGCCCAAAGAAAATCCCTGAAAGAAGGATGCGGCTTGAGGCCGTTGGCTCGAACGAGGAGAACGGTCACGTCGTCCTCGGTCAGATTCTCCGGATAGCGATCCTTGATCTCGCGCAGCAGCGCCTTGGTGAGTAGTTGCGGCTGCACGTCTCCCAGGAGTTGCAAGATGCGCAGCAAACCGTCCTCGCCAAGCATTTCGCCATCGGCGTCGCGGGATTCAATCAGGGCATCGGTGTAGGTGAGAACGCAGTCGCCGGTTTCGAGTTCCACGTCAAACTGCTCGTACTCGGTCATGTCGATGATTCCCAAGGGCATGTTATTAGGCGATGGCTCTTCCTTGGTCGGATCGGCGCCCAGCAATGTCCATTGCCGTTTTCCCGCGCGGTACAAAAGTGGGCGCGGGTGGCCCGCGTTGGACACAATCAGACGCTGCGTGGGAGCAAAAAAAGTGGCCACCACGGCCGTCGCAAATGTGCCCGACTCGGACAGCGCGGTAAATTGCTGATTGAGCAGGCGCACGAATTCCGTCTGATCCAAACGGTTGACGAATCGCCGCATGAGCGTTCGGAGATTGGCGGCGGTGGACGCGACCGTGTTCCCGTGTCCGGAAACATCCGCGAGCAACAGGCGCGTGATTCGGCCCGTGGCGCAGCTGGACGCGTAATAAACGTCCCCGCCGCGCTGCGCCTCTCCGAATGGCTTGCTGTAGACCCAGGCGTCCAGCCCTCCCATTTCCACGCGGCGCGTGGTGAGCTGGCTTCCGCTCCAGACTTCCATGCAGGTCATTTGTTGCGCGGGCTTGTTGCTTGGGGCTGCTTCGTTGTTGGGTACCGGCATCAATCGAGTCCTAGTTCAAAGGATGCGTTGAAAAATATTGTTCCAGGCTTGATTTTACCTCAGCCATGCCGCGCTGGGTATTGCGGTCCAGAGCGGCGACCACCGCGGAAATATCCTTCCCGGTCACGGGCTCGTCGTGCGAGTAATAATGGGTCCAGACTGTCGAGCCGGACTTCACTTCGCGCATTTCCATATCCGCTGTGACGCGGGCCAGCAGTGCCGGGGTGGAAACCTCTTTGAAGTCGTACAAGCGGCCGTAGAGAATATAGTCGCCATGGGAGTTGCTGCGCAGCGCATCCACCGCCCGGAACCTTCCCGAGGCGCGCAATTCCCGCAGCAAAACTTCCACCAGCATTTCGGCCGGGGGTTGCGCCCACTGTTGATACTGGTACGTGCCCATACTCATCCCGCTCGAGCTATAGACGATGTGGTCTTCCCTGTACAGGTGCGAGGCCCTAAGGGGGCCCAGCAGCAAGGTCACTGGAAAAGGACGCTCCGTCGCGGGGGCCATATCGCCGGGGACGGTAAGCTGATAATACTTACTGGGCCGCGCAGCCCCGCACCCGGTAAGAAGCCCGGCAACCAGCGCCGCAATCGAGATGAATCTGCGGTTCATGGAATTCCCCTCTTGAGTCACAAATCAAATATCACCAGTCACCATTTCCTATTGTCCGCCCGTCTTGTGCTCCGGCGGAGTAACCGCGCGGATCAGCGAATAGGGCCGCATCTTGATCGTCTCGGTAAATTCTTTCAGGTTCTCGGTGACGTGCAGCAAATTATCGAGAAGCTGATCGATGTTTTCCGAGTTGACATCAAGCGTCTGGTTGATCTGCGCGGTCAAATCCGACAGGGACTTCAACGTACCCCGGAGTTCGGTTATGGCTTTGCGAACTTCGGGCTGCGTGTCGCCGATGGTCGAATCGATGTGCGCCAGGACTTGCGTCGCCTGCCCGGACGTCTTGCGGAAATCGTCGATCAGCGGCCCCAGCTTTTCGCTCAAATCATTTACATGCTGCAGCGCCGTGTGCACTTGCGGCCGGGAATCCGTGATCAGCCCGCGCGTCTCGGCCAGGGTGGCCGAAAGATTCGAGCGATTCTGCGCATTCAACAGATCATTGACGCGCTCGATTGTTACTTTGAGTTCGGTGGCCCGCGCGTCCAGCGTTTGAAGAAATTGTTGCGCCTGCGGTGCGAGATTGTTGATTTGCTCGGTCAGGGCGTTGAAGTCAATGTAATTCTCGGAAGGAAGTAAGGATCCCGCAGGCGCGACAGGGGCTTGCGCAGATCCCGGATATAGCTCCAGGTGATTGTCGCCGAGCGGGCTTATGCTCAAGATCTTTACCTTGCTGTCCGTTTTCACCAGCACGTCGGGCTGGACGCTGAAGGTGAGATCGATGTGGCTCGGGTCTTGCGGATCTATACGCAGACTTTCCACTCGCCCTATTTTGGGGCCCCCCGAATAGCGGACCGTGGCCCCAGGCTCCAGGCCGCCCGCGAACTTAAAGTAAGCGTGGTAGGTCTTGGCCGAGTTGCCAAACGCACCATTAATAGAGAACACCGCGACAAGAAGAATGCCCGCGGCAATCAGCACAAAGAGTCCCACCATTGTCTGTTCGGTTTTTGGGCTCATCATCCTGCCTTAATCCCTGCTTCCATTACTTTCCGGCTTTTCGATTTCCCGGCGGCGTTCAGGCATGACGCCGGTACTGTTCGGTGAGCGTCTGCAAATAATCCAGCTCCCCTTCCACGTCCGGCTCGGGCACCCGGTCCAGAAATTGGCGCACCCGTGGTTGAGTGCTCGAGCGCATTTCCTCGACGGTTCCGATCGCCACAATATTTCCTTTGTCGATCAACACCATGCGGTCCGCAATGAGAAATGCGCTGGCGAGTTCATGCGTGACCACAATGATGGTCATGTGAAACGCTTTCTTCAATTCCAGGATCAGCTGATCGATGCCGGCGGCGATGATGGGATCAAGTCCCGCCGAGGGCTCGTCAAAAAATAAAATCTCCGGATCCATCGCCAGGGCCCGCGCAACGGCGGCCCGCTTTTTCATTCCGCCGCTGAGCTGGGAGGGCATGTAGTATTCAAAACCTGCCAGCCCGACCTGCTCCAGCTTGAGCCGCAACATGATTTCGATCGTGGACTCTTCCAGTTTGGTGTGCTCCCGCAGCGGCAGCGCTACGTTTTCACCCACGGTCATTGAGCCAAACAATGCGCTTCCTTGAAATGACATCCCCGTTTTTTTCCGGATCTCATACAATTCGTCGCTCGAAATGGCGGCAATATCCTGGCCGTTAATCCAGATCTGGCCCGAACTTGGTTTTTCCAGTCCCACTAGGCTCCGCAAAAGGGTGCTTTTGCCAGAGCCCGATCCCCCCAGGATGACTAGCGTCTCTCCAGCTTTCACATCAAAATGAATCCCGTGCAGAATCTCCACCTCACCATAACTGACGCGGAGGTCGCGCAAGGAGATGACGGCATTGGGCTCACTCAATTTTGGATGTAATTGATCCATAAAAGACTCAACTGAGTTATCCCTTCCCCAGGAAGAAAAATGCCGCCGTGAAGACGAGATCGACGACCACGACGAGCAAAATTGAAATAACCACGGCTTTGGTTGTGGAGCGGCCTACTTGCTCCGCGCCCCCGTCCGTCGAAAATCCTTCCAGGCACCCCACCGCCGTGATGGTGATGCCAAACATGACGCTCTTGATCAGCCCCGACAAAATATCCCGCAAGTACAGCGACTCGATGGAGGTCTGAACGTATCGCGCCCACGTGAAATCCGCTTGAAGGACTCCGAACAACGCTCCTCCGAGAATGCCCATGGTATTGGCCCAAATCGTCAGGCACGGAAGCATCACGATCATGGCCAGAAATTTCGGAGCGACCAGAAAATGAACCGGGCTGATCGCCATGACTTCCAGCGCGTCAATCTCTTCGGTGACCTTCATGGTTCCGATCTCCGCGGCAAATGCGGAGCCCGAGCGGCCAATCACGACGATGGCAGTGATCAAAGGGCCAAGTTCCCTGGACATGGACAAGGCCACGGTTTTGGCTACCAGGTTCATGGCGCCGAGCTTGCTCAGCTCATAGGCAGCTTGCAACGCCAAAATCAAGCCGATGAAGAATGTGATCAGGGAAAGGATGGGCAGGGCCCTTACGCCCACTTCCATGGCCTGCGAGGCAGCGCTTTGTAAACGCAGCGACTTTCCCTTGAATGGTCCCACGAAGGTGTAATACGCCGCGCGGCTTCCCAGCATGGCGAGAGAGCCGAGGTAGGCAAGGCTGTCGGTGACGCCGGCGCCGATTTGAGAAACAACTTCCAAAACATTTTCTCCGACTATGGCAATCTCAATTGTCCCGTTAAACGGAAGTGACCTAGGAAGCCATTGCCTGCGTTTCGTCGTCGTAAACTTCAAAAAGTTTCAGCAAGCGCGAAATCTTCAATACCTCGCGCGGGGAAGAGTTCAGCCCAAACAGGACAAATCGAGAACCCGACTCCCGGGAGGCCTTGAGCCCCTCCACGAGAGAGGCTACGCCCGAGCTGTCGATGTAATCTACACCGGATAGGTTGAGGACCACTCGTGTGACGCTCTTTTCGCGGAGCTCGCGCAACAGCGTCTTCCGTACTTCCGGCGAATTGGACATGTCGATGTTTCCAGACACATCCAGAATCGTGGAATTATCAACTCGGCGCGCCGATATCTTCACGTTGGCTTCTCCCCTGTTGGCCCGCACTCCCCGTGTGAAGAGCGCGCGAATTTTATGAGTCGCAACCGGTTTAGGTGGCCGGCGCGTTTGTATTCGACCGAATCCATACTCCCACGAATAATATGCAACCCTAAACCTCCGGGCCTGATCTCCTCCAGAGGGCGGGCTATGAGCTTCGTTGTGTCGACGGCGGGGCCGCAATCAAAGAGCAGGATTTCGACGCCTTGCTCCGTTTCGCCATTGGTGCGCCGTTGGAGGCGATTGCAGTACACCTCGATGGGCTGGTCCAGGCGGCCGTGATAAGCGTGCCGCATGATATTGGACACGGCTTCGTCCACCGCTCGAATGATGGCCCTGTTTTGTTCCGGAGAAAACTCCAGCATCTCCATCAGCGGTTCCAGGGCGCCGCGGATCACGCAGAGCAAAGTGGGATGACTGCGCAGCTCAAGCTTCAGAAGAAATGCCCGGCCCAATTTCGAGGGTTTTTTCAAGCCCCCCGGCTGCTTTGCCGCAATTTGGCTCATGTCGGCCCTGGCTCTCCGTTCCGCAACCCCCCAGCCTACAGGCTGCACCGGGTTATGGCAAAGAAACATAATTTTGCACCATACGCAACGGAATTTCTATTTCCTGAGGGGCGCGGTCTGAGGTTGACACAGAGCGTTGATCGGCGTACGGTCGCGTTCGAGAAGAGACTTGGAATCGCAAACTCCGACCGCGATAAAGTCAGTGCTGAATGACCAGAGTGAAATGTTCCACAGCCGAAAGGCCGCGAAGCGAAATCTTAGACTGCTCAAGGGTAAAATTATGAAAAAATTCTGGAAATACTTTTCGCTGGCTGCATTGCTGGCCGCGTGCGCGTTCGTGCCGCGAGCCTGGGCCGATACCGTCGTCGTAGTTTGCAAGTCGGATTTCCAATTGGCGCTGGTCGATCCGGCAACGGAGAAGGTGCTGGTAAAACTGCCGACGGGCTTGGGGCCGCACGAAGTGGCTGTTTCCCCGGATGGCCGGACGGCATACGTCTCCAACTTCGGCCGCTATAGCGTCTATCCACCGGGAGACACGGCTCATGACAAGGCGGGCAATACCATCACGGTCATCGACCTCGTGGACCGCAAGGTGAAGGCCACGTTCGATCTCGGCACCCATACGGGACCGCACGGCATGACTGTGAGCCATGACGGAAAGCTCGTCTGGGTGACTACGGAAACGCCGCAGGCCGTGCTCGAGCTTGACTCCGCCACGGGCAAAATTCTGCACGTGTGGAACACAAATCAGGAGCGCAGCCACATGATCGTGGCCACGCCGAATGAGACGAAGTTTTATGTGACCAACACCGTTTCCGGGAGCGTCAGTGTAATCGATCGATCCAACGGCGAAGTGAAAGTGCTGCCGACCGGCCCGGGCACGGAGGGCATCGCAATTTCGCGGGACGGGAAAGAGGTTTGGGCGGCCAGCCGCCTCGACGATAAGATTGAGATTATTTCGACGGCCACGGATTCGATTGTCGCGTCATTTCCCAGCGGCGGGAAGGGCCCCAAGCGAATGGATTTTACGCCGGATGGGACGCAGGTGTGGGTGACGAATCCGAGCAGCAATCAGACGACTGTGTTTGACGCTCGCGGGCGCGAATTGCTCGCCACTTTGGCTTTATCAAAATCACCGAGCGGCGTTTACATTTCTTCCGATGGACGCCGCGCGTTTATTACCAACGCGAACGCCAATGAGTTGACTTTTATTGATGTGGCTTCGCGAAAGATTCTGAACACCATGCCTATTGGTACCGATCCCGATGGCGTTGCCTGGTCCCGGCGATAATTCTTAACGAAAGTATGAACGGAATTGCGATCGGGCGCGGGTATCTGTGGCACAGGCTTCAGCCTGTGGGTCTCTGAGAGTACTGGCAGAAACCCACAGGCTGAAGCCTGCGCTACTGGTCCTACCTCCCGGCGGCAGCCATGGCAATGGCTGGTTGGAGTCCCAACATCATCGCCTTGAATCCCGGCAGATCGAGCGATTGGGGGCCGTCGGACAGCGCCCGCTCCGGGCAGGGGTGCACTTCGACAATGATTCCATCGGCGCCGATGGCGACTGCCGCGCGCGCTGCGGCCGGCACCAGGCTGCGGCGTCCCGTAGCGTGCGAAGGATCGACCACCACCGGCAAATGGCAAAGTTCCTTGGCCAGCGCGACGCCAGCGAGATCCAGCGTGTTCCTCAGTTCGGAGTCAAACGTCTTGATTCCCCGCTCGCACAACACCACGTTGGGATTCCCGCCCGAGAGCAAGTATTCCGCGGCCAGCAACCATTCCTTGATTGTGGCCGAAGGGCCGCGCTTCAGCAGCACGGGCCGCGGCACAGTGGCGAGACGCCGCAGCAGCGGATAATTCTGCATGTTGCGCGCGCCCACTTGCATCATGTCCGCGTACTCGACCACCGCATCGAGGTCCTCAACGCCCATCACTTCGGTGACGATGGGCAGGCCGGTTTCCTTCCTCGCTTCGGCCAGGATCTTCAGCCCTTCGAGGCCGAGGCCCTGGAAATCGTACGGCGAAGTGCGCGGCTTGTAGGCACCGCCGCGCAGAAGGTTTGCGCCCGCCGCCTTTACTCCGCGCGCCGTTTCCAGCAACTGTTCGCGCGATTCAACCGAGCAGGGCCCCGCGACCACCACCAAATCCGGCCCGCCGATCTTCACGCCCCGCACGTCCACGACCGTGCGATGCGGCTGCAGTTCGAGGCTGACCAGCGTGTAGGGCTGCGAAATGATCAGAATTTCGTCGACGCCCGGGGCGACTCTCAATGCCTCGACTTCCGCGCGGCGCCCGCGATTTTTTCCGACTACGCCGATGACCGTGCGCTCGGCGCCCTGAATCAGATGGGGGAGAAAGCCGCATTCCTTGATTCGGTCCATGACGTGTTGTATCTGCTCCTCCGTGGCGTTGGCTGACATATTGACGATCATTGGGCGTCTCCTCGGCTGTTTTTTTATGCTCAATAAAAAAAGCCGCGGACCCTTTGGGTTCTCGCGGCCAGTTCTGGAATCTTTTCGCGCTATCTAGCTTTTCTCTTTAGCTTGTCCTGCGCGCGATCCGCCCCTGGCCGCTTCCCCACCATGGGAAGCGGTACGTAAAGGCGAACCAAGAGTAATAGCGTGAATGCATGCGAGGCTGAGAATACGCAGATTTGGGCCACATGTCAAGGATTTAGCAGATGGCACCCCAAACCGTAAAACCTCGGAACTCGACACAGAGAGCACAGAGAAAGTCAGGAGACACCAATCCCCTTATCGACGGAAGTGGGTCTTCTCTGTTCTTCTCCGTTTTTCTCGGTGTTCTCTGTGTTAAAGATTTTTCTTCCCGCCAATGTGGAATCAACGTGCGTCGAAGACCACTATTCCCCCAAGCCGCGCCTTACATCCTCGCTCAACACGATGGCCTCGGAAACTTCTTTCATCGATTTGCGACGCTGGCGGCTCTGGCGCTGGATGGTGAGGTACGCCTGCTCTTCGGTGATCTTGAGTTCGCGCTGCAGAATCCCCTTGGCGCGCTCAACCAGCTTGCGCGTTTCGAGCTTTTCCGAAAGGTGCACGTTTTCGCTTTCCAGGCGGGCCATCTCGATTTCCGCCCCGACCAGAAATCCGATGGTGGAAATCAGCATGATTTCGCGTTCCGAATATTCGTGCGGCTCACGATTCTGGAGATTGATGACTCCGACGACCCGCCCGCGGCACATCACGGGTACCGACAAAAACGCCTCAAAGCGGTCCTCCGGCAAATCCTTGAACAATTGAAAGCGCGGATCCCGCGAGGCATTCACAGCCACAGCGACGGGCTTGCCGTGTTCCGCCACCCAACCTGTAATTCCCTGCCCCAGCCGCAGCTTCAACCGGTCCACCACATCAGGATGCGCATTTTTTGAGGAGCGCAGAATCAAATCGCCCTCTTCCAACGCGTACAGGAAGCAGGAATCGCAGCTCACCACCGAGGCGGCGAAATCCACGATCTGCGAAAGCACTTCGTGCAGGGGGTCGGCGGCGGCCATCCGGCTGGCCATTTTGTGGATGAAATCAACCTCTGGATTATCACTCATGGCAAGTTTGGAGAGATCTGTGTTCACACTTCAAGGCTAAGCGTGTCCGCCAGGACTGTCCAATTCGTCCTATGGATGCGTAACATCAGGCTTTGCTTGGAGTCACATGGCATTCATAATTGCGGGGACGCGGGAGGCACTGGATGGCCGCGGGAGTGGGATCTTGAATTTCGGATTTTAAATTTCAGATTTGAAATTCGGATTTGAAATTCGGGTTTCGAATTTCGGTTTTGAATTTCAGGTGCCGCACCCTTGCGCTGTTCAAGTGTGCGGGTTTTGATTTCACTCCATTCATTTTTTCCGTGGACGGACTGCAATCATAGAGGAGACCTCTCCCGACCTCGCAGGACGCGTTTGCGCGCCAACAGGAAATCCGCACCCTTCACAAAGGCCGTGAAGGGTGCGGCACCAGGAAACGAGCGCCTGTAATTTGGAAAGGAGTCCGCTTGCAACTTGGCGGCTATTTTCCGGCAGTTCGCTTCCGGTGCAAAATCTCGGCGCTGCGCTGCGCCGCTTCGCTGACGAGGTATCCCATTTTGGGGTGCGACGGTTCCATGTCCGGAGCGATCCTATATTCGCGCAGCCTTTCGCTGGTGGCGGGTCCGATCGAGGCCACAACCATCCGCGAAAGCGCGCGGCGCAAGGCCTCCTCCTCGTTCATTTCCGCCGCAATTTGCAGAAGATGATCCGCCTGCGTCGCGGTCGTAAACAGGATCACGTCGATTTCATTGCGCGCCATTCTGGAGATCGCGGAACGCAGCGGAGCGGTATCCGCAGGCAAGGCCCACTCGTAAACGGGAACGGAAGTGACTTGCGCGCCACGCCCCTCAAGGCCTGCCAGAAGTTCAGCATTTTGCACGCCGTACTCCTGCACGGCGATTCGACGTCCCTTCAACGGCATGGCCACCGCGATTTCATCGAGGGCGCGTAAAACCTCGCGCCAGGTATTCGGTTCAGGCGCGGTAGCGGTAATCGGGATTTTCCATTCCTTCAACACCGCCACGGGTTTCGGCCCGCGCGCCACGACTGCAATCTTGCGCAGCTCCGCAAAGTACTTTTCGAGCGGATAGATTGTCTCCACAACTCGCGCCAGCGCGCGCGTTCCCACTCCCGTCAGAAAAATGACCATATCGAATTCGCCCGCAAAGAGGGTACGGGCGAAGGCCAGCGCCTGGGTATTGCTTTCAAGAGGAATCTCGCGCATCGAAGGAGCGACAACGGCTTCTCCGCCGTGGTTCGCGATCAGTTTGGCCATTTCCGCCTCGCGGCGGCTTTCGAGTGACAGGACCCGCAGCCCGGCAAAGTCCCTTTTCGGTTCGCCGCTTTCCATGGGCATGATCATGCCGTACTTGGCCGCCGCGCTGCAATCCTTGATCTGGTCTAATCGCAGCCGCGCACCGGAAAAGGCTTTAACACAGAGGACACAGAGAAAAGCGGAGAGAATCCTTCTCAGGAATTTCTCTATGTTCTCTGTGTTAAATCTTTCTTCCGCCTCTCGAGCAAATTCCCGATTGGAAAGCAGACCATATAAGTGTAGAAGAGATCGACGATTTTATTGCAAACCTGTGCGCGAGGTGAATGTGACGGATCATCCCACGAAGAAGACTGACCCCCTGCTCCATCTTCCAGTCATTGAGAAACTGGAAGAAGAGATCAAGTCGGAATTTTACGAGCTGCGCAATGGGAAGATATGGTTCTCCGAGGAAATCAAACGGAAGCAGCGTAAGCTAAAGACTTCGCTCGTCCGTTACGTCCTGCATTCCCGAATCCTCGCGATTCTCACGGCGCCATTTATTTACGGCGTTATTATTCCATTTGCGCTGCTGGATCTGTTCGTCTCGGTGTATCAGGCCGTGTGCTTTCCTGTCTACGGCATCCCCAAGGCACACCGCAGGGACTACATCGCCATCGACCGGAACAAATTGCGATACCTGAACGCGATCGAAGGATTTAATTGCATGTACTGCTCGTACGGGAACGGGGTGCTCGCCTACGTCGTGGAAGTAGCGGCGCGAACCGAGCAGCACTGGTGTCCTATCAGGCATGCGCGACGGATTCTGAACACGCACGACCGCTATGCGCATTTCCTTCCGTATGGGGACGCTGCCGCCTATCGCCAGGAAATCGACAAAGTGCGCTGCGATTTCAAGGATCTGAGGGGACGGAAATAAAATGCGCTCTCCCGCCTGGAAATTCATCCCGGCCGGACAATCAGCCGGGGCGAGGCTGTAGAGAGTTTGAGTTGAGTGATAAGATCGCTCGCAAGGAGACCGTCATGAACCCAACCTCCCGAGTCTTCCCGTACACGCGCCGCAATTTCCTGAAACACATTTCAGCCCTCGCCGTTTCCGGCGGCGTCTTTCTGTACGATCTAAACGCGCAGGAGACGAAGTTTGTCGTCGCCGAAACCGCCTTCGGCAAAATCCGCGGCGTCGACAACAACGGAATCAAAATCTTCAAAGGCATCCCGTACGGAGCAAACACCGCCGGCGCGAACCGCTTTATGCCGCCTGCGGAACCGGGTGACTGGAGCGGAGTACGCGATGCGCTTGCCTACGGACACAGCGCTCCTCAGGGCGACCCGGACGCGCCGCCTACGCCGGGCGCTCTTACGATCTCCGGCCGGGACTTGCCGGCCGAGGGTGAAGATTGCCTCGTGCTCAATATCTGGACGCCCGCCGTGGCCCCTGCAGCCGAGAGCGGCCGTAAGCGACCCGTAATGTTCTGGTGCCACGGCGGAGGCTTTGCAACCGGCTCGGGATCGTCACCCGATAATGACGGAACGAATCTCGCGCGGCGCGGCGACGTGGTCGTCGTGACCATCAATCACCGCCTGAACGTTCTCGGCTTTGCGGATTTGGGCGCGTTCAGCGATGACTTCGCTGCCTCAGGGGACGCCGGCATGATGGACATCGTTCAGGCGCTGAAATGGGTGCGCGCGAACATCTCACAATTTGGGGGCGATCCCAACACGGTCACAATTTTTGGCCAGTCCGGCGGTGGACGCAAGGTGGAGACGCTGCTGGCCATGCCCTCGGCCAAGGGGCTTTTCCACCGCGCCATCGTCGAGAGCGGCGCGGCGGTCAAGGTGGTCGATCGCGACGTCGCAGCGCGCAACGCGGAACAACTTCTCGGCAAGCTGGGCGTTGACAAGAAAAATGTGCGAGAAATGCAAAAGCTTTCCGTCGAAAAAATCATGGCGGCATACTTCGCCGTGATGAAGGAAAATCCGGACGTTGACGCGTCGCTTGGCGGCTTCTCGCCCGCGGTTGACGGCAAGATCCTGCCGCAGCACCCGTTCTATCCGAATGCCTCGACTGTCTCCGCCGATGTCCCGGTAATGATTGGGTGCACGCGAACGGAGATGACGCTGTTCTCTCTGAACGACCCCTCCGCTTTTTCGCTGAACGATGCGGACATGCGCAAGCGCCTAAATAATCTGCTCGGCGATCGTACTCCCGCAATGATCGACCTCTACCGCAAACTCAATCCCGGCGCGTCGCCTTCGGACATTTATTTTTTGATCGCCAGCGATTGCCGCTACGGCGCACCGACGATGATCGCTGCGCAACGGCGCGCCGCGCTGGGTAAAGCGCCCGTGTATTTGTACTACTTTACCTGGGAAACTCCTGTGCAGGGCGGGCGGCTCAAGTCGCCGCACACGATGGAGATTCCATTCGCCTTTGACAACGTAAAGATATCAGCACGGATGACGGGCGGAGGAGCGGACGCCATGGCCCTGGCCGATAAAGTCAGCGACGCCTGGATCGCTTTCGCGCGCAGCGGTGATCCGAACACGCCGAAGCTGCCTCACTGGCCCGCTTACGATGCCAAGGATCGCGCGACTATGGTCATCAATAATGTGAGCAAAGTGGTCAACGATCCGCTGCGCGAGCAGCGCATCGCAATGTTCCAGGCGCTGAATTTGAGTTGAGGAAAACTGAATTTCAAGTTGAAACTGGCGCTTCGACTGCCCGGTGGAAGCTGCGCCCTTTGCGTTCCTTGCCCAGCGCAATCGTCACGATGAGCACGGCGATGGTGACAATTTCAAATCCTGCAAGCGCCCACTGATAACCTACGTGTTCCCGCAACATGAACTCCACCGAATTGGTCGGCGCGGCGATCAATATTCCAAGCTGGTACGCGAGTCCGGGGACCAACCCGCGCGTTTCATCCGGCGAAAGCTCGCTCAGATGGACCGGGATGATTCCCCAGGCGCCCTGCACGCCAGCCTGCATCAGAAAAGAGCCGATGGCCAGCACGACCAGCGTCCCGCCAAACGCCCAGAGCGGAATGACCAGCAAGGCGAGCGACATCGAGCAGATCATCGTGAGTCTCCTGCCCAGCTTTTCCGAGAGTTGCCCGAAGATGATGGCGCCGACGATGGCCCCGACATTGTAAAGAATGGCCATATAGGATTGCATGGCGGGAGTCAGTTTGTGCACGGTGCCGAGAAAATCCGGATACAAATCCTGCGTGCCGTGCGACAGGAACATCATGAATGTCATCAGCAAGACGAGATAAAGAAAACTCTTCCATTGGGTAGCGACAATTCTGAGCACTGCGCCGGTCGAGGGAGCGCGGTGTTGCTTCCAGGCTTCCGACTCCGGCACGCGTGCGCTGATGTAAAACGCCAGCAGCGCCGGCAAGCCACCCAGCCAGAACATCGGCCGCCAGCCCCAGGTGGGCAGGACAAATCGCGCCACGATCGCCGCGAGAATGTACCCGGTCGAATAGCCGCTCTGCAAAATTCCGGAAAGCACTCCCCTCCACCGTGGTGGAACGGATTCCATGGCCAGCGACGCGCCAATGCCCCACTCCCCGCCCATCCCGATGCCGTAGAGCGCGCGCATCACCAGAAAGAAAGTCAGGTTCGGTGAAAATCCGCACGCCAGTTCCACAATCGAAAAGAAAACCACATTGGTCATCAGAGGAATTCGCCGGCCATACCGGTCCGTCATCAGGCCGAAGATGAGAGCCCCAACCGGACGCATCACCAGGGTCACAAACAGGGAGGCGACGATCGCTGATTTCGCTACATGGAAATCCGCGGCGAGCCTGTCAATCAGGAAAACAACAACGAAGAAATCGAACGCGTCGAGCGTCCATCCCAGAAAGGATGCCGTTACCGCGTGGGCCTGGCCCGAGGCCGAAAGCCCGGCCACTCCGCTGTCGCGCCCTTTGTTAAACAACGGTGCCTCCCATTGGTTCCGCAGTCACACGTTGCGAAATATCGCGATAGAGCAAGGCGGCGCAAACCGCGGACATTGCCAGCAGCGCCAATCCCGCAGCCATCTGCCCAAGGAAAAATTTGCCGATCCCGAACAGTGCAGCGTACACCATGGCGCAACCCAGTGCCCACGCCAGCAAATTCTGGCCCAGGTCGCGCGTCTGCGGAAGTTCCGGAGCGAGCGCGGCGATGTGCCGCCATCCCGCGGCGTGCGGCCGCACTTTGCGGTAAAACCGCAGCAAAATTTCCTCCGGCTCGGCGGGCGTCAGCAGAGTGACCGCGACCCAAACGGCCGTCGTCGCCGCCGTGGTCGCCAGCGTCGTCTTCGCAAACACGACGGGTGCGCTGCCGCCGAAGAATTCCCAATGGTGCAGAATGAGCGTCATCGCCAGGGCCGTGGCCATCGCCGAAATTTCGCTCCAGGCATTGATGCGCCACCAATACCAGCGCAGCAAATAGACTCCCCCAGTCCCCGCGCCAACTTCGAGCACCGCTTCCCAGCCTTGGCCGATCGAAACCAATTGCGCGGAAACATATGCCGAAGCCGCCACCAGCAGCAGCGTCGCGATGCGCGAAATATTCACGTAATGTTTTTCCGTCGCGCCGCGACGAATGAACCGCCGGTAAAAATCTTCCACGAGATAAGAGCTCCCCCAGTTGAGCTGCGTCGCGATCGTGGACATGAATGCGGCCATGAATCCGGCAATCAAAATTCCGCGCAGCGCGTGCGGCACAAATGTGGTGGCCACGAGCATATAGCCCGATTCCGGATGCTGCAACCCGGGATACAGCGCCGCGGCCGCCAGCGCCGTCAAGATCCACGGCCACGGCCGCAGCGCATAATGCGCGACGTTGAACCACAGCACGGAGAGAAGTCCGTGCCGTTCATCGCGCGCGCTGAATATCCGCTGCGCGATGTATCCCCCGCCGCCCGGCTCCGCTCCCGGATACCAGAACGCCCACCACTGCACTCCCAAATGCACCAAAAACGTAAGCACCGGCAGCGTCCACAACGCTTCGCCCGTGAGTCCCCGCGAAAAATCGGGAAACATCGCCGTGATGCGCGACGCTCCCGGGCCCGCAACTTCGCGCATCGCCGAAAGTTTTGCGAGCATCGCCTGCAGGCCGCCCGCTCCTCGCACGCCATAATACGCAACCGCGATCACAATCCCCATTTTCAAAACGAATTGAAAAAGATCGGTCCACAGCACGCCCCAAAGCCCGCCGAGCGAAACGTAAAATCCCGTGAAAGGAATCAGAAAGAAAATGCAGATCGCCAGGCTCGCGCTCTCGCTCTTGCCGAGCACGGACCCCACGATGCTGGTCATCGCTTTCGTTACCCAGCCGAGGATCAGGCAATTCATCAGCAGGCCGAGATACACGGCGCGAAATCCGCGCAGAAACGCGGCGGGCTTTCCCGCGTAGCGCATCTCCGCAAATTGCACGTCGGTGAGCAGGCCCGAACGCTTCCACAATCGCGCGAACAAAAACACGGTCATCATTCCCGACGGCAGAAAACTCCACCACAGCCAGTTGCCCGCGATTCCCTGCGTGTAGACCAGGCCTGTCACGACCAGCGGCGTGTCCGCCGCAAACGTCGTCGCCACCATCGAAGTTCCCGCCAGCCACCACGCCACCTGCCGTCCGGACACAAAATACTCTTCCGTGTTGCGGCTCGAGCGCCGCCGGAAATAAATCCCCAGCGCCAGCATCAGCAGCAGATATCCGGCAATCACGGCCCAGTCCAGTAGCGTCAGTGTCATCTGCAGTCCGGCTGCGCCGAATCCATGTGTTTTTCAGGAATCGGCTGTTAAGTGTCGTTGCAACAAGTCGCAGTGTCAAACGAAAATCGATCCTCCCGTGTTCGGCCATCGAATTCGTGGAGTACAATGCCTCCCGCCATGTGCAATACAAAAATGCAGAGGCCAGCCGAACTCCGGCGCGCGGCGAATTCGAGCGCGCATGAATAACTGGCCGCGCTCCATTTCTTCGCCTCGAGTCGTAAATATTGAGGATTTGCGCCGGCGTGCTGAGCGCCGACTGCCGCGAGCCGTCTTCGATTATCTCGACGGCGGCGCCGAAACCGAAACATCGCTGCGCGAAAATAACCGCGCTTTTGAGTCCTTGAAATTTCGCCCGCGCAATGCCATGGCCGTGCCGCGATGCGACCTGCGCGCAAAAGTTCTGGGCGCCGAACTTTCTTTCCCCGCGATCCTTGCGCCCATCGGCTACAGCCGCCTTATCCATCCCGGCGGCGAGGTCGCCGCGTCTCGCGCAGCCGGCGGGGCGGGCACTGCCTACATTCTCTCCACGATTGCCGGACACAAACTCGAAGACGTGCGCGCCGCGTCGAGAGGCCCGGTCTGGTATCAACTTTATTTGGTGGGCGGCCGCCCTGCCGCGGAAGCGGCGCTGGCCCGCGCCTGGAAAGCTGGCTTCTCCGCATTGTTCGTCACGATTGACACAGGCACGGCAGGAATGCGCGAGCGCGACATCCGAAACGGCACCGGCCAGCTCATGGGCGGTAACTGGATTGGCATGATTCCGCATCTTTCCCAATTTTTCTCGCGCCCCGGGTGGGTTGCCTCTTATTTGTTGGATGGCGGCCTGCACAAATTGCCGAACGTTGTGATTCCCGGAGAGGGACCGATGGCTCTGATCGACGTTGCCGCCGCGCTCGCGGAGTCAGTCGTAACCTGGCAGGATTTTCGATGGCTGCGCGAAGTGTGGCCTGGCCCGATTGTTGCCAAAGGCGTCCTCACCGGCGACGATGCCCGCCGTGCGATCGATGTCGGAGCCGCCGGCGTTGTCGTCTCCAATCACGGAGGCCGCCAGCTGGACGGCGTTTCCGCAACCCTGCGCGTTCTGCCGGAAATTGTAAAGGCCGTGAACGGCCAAATCGAAGTCTTGATGGACGGAGGCGTGCGCCGCGGCGGCGACATCATCAAGGCAATCTGCATGGGCGCGCGCGCCGTCCTGCTCGGACGCGCCTACGCCTATGGTCTCGCCGCCGCAGGAGAACCGGGCGTTAACAGAGCCATCGCCATCCTCCGCGCCGACCTGGAACGCACCATGAAACTATTGGGATGCGCGTCGACCGGCGAGCTGGACCAAACATACGTGGAAGTTCCGCGCGATTGGCCCGTCACAATTTGAAATTTCACATTTCAGATTTGAGATTTGAGATTTCGGAGGAAATCTTCGATCCGTAATTTCAGATGATTTGTGAATTATAAATCACAGAAAAAGACGCAAGAACAAGAGGTCATAGCCACGAATCGCGGGTCATGAATCGCTGCACAGTAACACGAGCTTTACGGGTCACCAGTCACTAATCACTAGTCACCAATCACTAGTCACCCATTCCACATCACAAACCACGATTCACGATTCACGATTCACGATTCGCTGCAAGAGGGGGGAGAAGGCCCCGGGTTCGTCAGGGGGATGCAAACCCGGGGCCGGGGGGATTAAAACAGAAGCAGGGGCCGGAGTAAATTCAATCTCGATTCAAGCTGTGACGTCGCGCTAGGACGTCGGTCCTACGATCAATCGGCATAGCCTGTACAATTCTTCGTAAGTGAACAGCAAGCGCGCGGCTGTCGTTCCCTCTTCCAGGCGTCCCAGCCCGGACATTTCACAAATTTCCCGCAGCTGCTCTTTTGGCAGGCCCAGCATATAGGCGGCCCGGCTCTCGTCGATCATTTCTCTTCGAACAGGCTCGTCGGTCATTTGATTTGGCCGCCTCATGAACATCATATTTGGGCTCCAATTACTGACGGGCTAATTGATGACGATGCTGGCCCAGTTGTCCTGCTCCACGGCCAGGATCATGGGCTTGTAAATATCGATGTCCCAGGTATCGCCAATTCGAAATCGCACTGCGCCATCCGTTTCGCCGACAATGATGCCGCGCAGCGGCACGCGCAAATCTCCGGCCGCAACTTGCAGGATCACCGCTTGACCCATCCAGGATGCATAAGCGCTTGGCATCGCATTGCCCCCCTAAGATCAATTAAGTTCCGTTCGAACAATTGTCATTTTCCTTTTCACAAGCGCGTCGAACAATGGTACGGAGGCCACAATTGAATAGGAGAGAAGTACTGTTAGCGGTTGCAGCACATGAATAGGAGTCCTAAGAGTACTAGGTACCCGCGTACTTAAAAGCTGGCACTTCAGCTTTATTGCGACCCCCGTACCGCCCCGCCACACTGGCCGTATGACGACCACGCGCGGTACCGAGCAAAGTTTCAACCGTCAACCGGCCGCCGAACTGCGGGCGCGCAGGCTGCCGGGTGGGGACAATGGGCCAGGGATCGCTCTGGCGCTTGGAGGCGGCTTTTCCCGGGGTTTCGCTCATCTAGGGATCCTCGAAGTCCTCGAGCAGGAGCAGATCCCTGTTTCCGTCATCGTGGGCACGAGTATCGGGGCCCTGCTGGGCGCGGCCTATGCTGACGGCGTTTCCGTTCGTGATCTTTGCGACCTGGGACGCCGCGTCCGAGTGCGAGACTTCCTCCGCTTTCACCAGGCAGACCCGCAGCGGGGAGCGCAGAGGAAGGACTGCATCGGTTCGTTTGTAAAAGAATGGTTCCATGCCGGCCTGGTGCAAGAGCTACCTATTCCCACCGCGATGGTGGCCACGGATCTGGACACCGGCGCGCCCTACATCTTTACCAGCGGTCCGCTCGAAGTGGCCATCCGCGCCAGCTGCGCCTTTCCGGGCCTGGTTAAGCCCGTGGAATACGAAGGCCGTTTGCTCGCCGACGGCTGCATTGTGGCGCCTGTGCCCACAGCGGCGGCGGCCAAAATCAGCGATGGCTGCGTGCTGGGAGTGAACGTGGGTTCCAACGCGGCCAGTTCCTCTTCCTCTTCCTCCGAGCACGTGGTGAAGATATTCGATCCCCGCTTCCGGTCCGCGCATAGGGACCCGCTGGAGCCCTCGTGGTCCAGGCATGCGGACATCCTGCTCGAACCCCAAGTCCACCACATCGATTGGAATGACTTTTCTCGCGTGGACGAAGCCTTCTCCGCGGGCGCCGAAGCCATGCGCCGCGCGCTGCCGTCCCTGCTCGAATTGCTTGATTGGCGATGCCAACTGGCGCAGGCGCCAGTCGCGTCTTTCCACGCGGATAGAGGGCTGGCGTAATGAGAACTTCCCCGATTATGCGCGCGCTCATTGTCATGTTGGCGCTGGAGTGGGAACTCTGCAGCCAAGATCCGTGCGTTTTCTGTTACCGTATAGTAGTGGAGCCTGCGCGCGAATTTCTCGGCAGATTTTCCAGGCGTCGGTAAAAGCATTCCGGGTGCGAGCCGTATTTGTTTACCCCTGAATTTCAGTGGGCAACGCGAGGGAAGCCGGGTGGGAGCCCGCCGCGGCGGGCCGGCAAGTAAAGATGATTGGATCGCTCGAGCATATACTTCATTTCCTGTTCAACGTTAAGGGCCTGATCGAGTGGGGCGGCACGCTGCTGGTGTGCGTTATTGTTTTCATAGAAACCGGCTTCTTTGTCGGATTTTTTCTGCCTGGTGATTCCCTGCTTGTTACCGCCGGCGTGTTTGCCGCTTCAGGGCAACTTCAAATCGCGAAACTCGTTCTGCTGGTTCCCCTTTGCGCGATTGCGGGGGACCAGATCGGCTACTGGATCGGCAGAAAAGCCGGCGAGGCTCTTTATCGGCGAGAAGATTCGCTGGTCTTCCGGAAGCGCCACCTGGAGAGCGCTCACCAGTTTTACGAAAAGTATGGCGGCAAGACCGTCATCCTGGCGCGATTCGTTCCTATCATTCGGACGTTTTGCCCTCCCGTGGCGGGCGCGGCGCGGATGCCGTATGCCCGCTATTTTACGTATGACATCGCCGGAGGAATTCTGTGGGGCGGGGGCATGGTTCTGGGCGGATATTTTCTGGGCCGGCAAATCCCGAACATCAGCGAAAACATTCACTACGTCATCGCCGTGGTCATTTTCTTGTCGCTGCTTCCCCCAATTATCGGCATGCTGCGCGCCAGAGCTTCCGGTACGCGCGGGACATCCTCTGTCCCGCAGCCTGCGCCACATGAGCGTGACTAGCCGTGCCCTTTCTCGGTCCTCCCATAGAAAAAACGCCGCGCGCGGTGATTTTCGACATCGGGCGCGTGATTATCGGCGTCGATATGACCCGATCCATCGGAGCGCTCGGAAAGCACCAAGGTTTGTCGCACCTGAAAGTCCTGCGCGCAATGGAAGAGGACGCGCACTGGCCGGATTGGCAGCAAGGTCGCATGGCGCCGCGCGACTGGCACGCGCACCTCTCCAAGAAATTCAATTTTTCCTATAGCCTGGAAGAATTCCGTGCGATCTGGAATAGCGTCCTCGATCCCGAACCCATCTTGCCGGACCTGCTGTTCGAACGCCTGGCCACAAAATGCCGCCTGGCCCTGCTCTCCAACACGGACCCCATCCACGTGGCGCATATCGAGGCCAGCTATCCGTTTGTGCGCCACTTTCATGCGCGCGTCTACTCCTGCCGGGTCGGCTCAAGCAAGCCTTCGCCGGTGATCTACCATCACGCCCTGCGTGAAGTCGCCGCCCTGCCCGACGAAGCCATGTTCATCGACGACATTCACGAAAATGTCCTCGCCGCGGCCGGCCTCGGCATCAACGCCTTCCACTTCACCTCCGCCGACGACCTACTTGCCGAATTCTCCCGCCTGGGCCTCTGGAAATCTTGAATAAGACTCGCAAGGCAATCGGCGACCTTCGTATGTATCTGGCCTGAGATCCGATGACCCGGGCGGAAAGGACTGGCAATGCTGCCCGGGAACGCCAATCACCTGATTGGCGGCCCACAGTCCACCCGCCAATCGGGAGATTGGCGTTCCCAGGTTTCTACCCGAGGCAAATATCCAGAAAACTCCCGAAGCGCGTAAAGTTTGCACGGAGTGCGCAGCTATAGTGAAAACTGTACCCAAAATATCCCTTTATTTTTCATTTCGATACAGGGCTTTTACGGAAATGGCCACTTGGCGTTTGGCGTGCTCTTTCCTTGCTACAGTTGGTAATTCAAAGGGGGGTATATGGCAGAAGAGATGGATCGTTCCGCTAACAGCAACCGCGGCATGCCCGGTTGGATGATCGCGGCAGTTGCTGTCCTTGGGGTTGTTGCATTGGTTGGGCTGGTCATGGCGCACAACGCCTCGACGCAGACCACGGAAGCACAGCAATCGTTCGATACCAAAGTAAAGGCCATGCAGACGGACTTCACCGGCCAGATCGCCACACTGCAACAGCACGAAGCGCAGGTCGATACGACCAACGCCGGCTTGCAGAGCGACCTGACTGTGGTGACCAAGCGTCTGCGTCTCACTCAGAGCGACCTGAAGAAGGCGCGCGACGAAGCTGAGTCCATCCGCACGGAAGACCAGGAAAAGATCGCCGAAGTGGATGCCTCCGCCAAGAGCGAACTGGCCACCAAGGCCAGCACGGACGAGGTCAAGGGCGTCGACGGCAAGGTTGACGTCGTTCGCACGGATCTCACCGGCACACAGAATGACCTGAAGATGGCGCGCAGCGAACTGGGAACCCTGATCGCGCGCAACCACGAAGATGTAGAACAGCTCCGCCGCCTCGGCGAGCGCGACTACATCGAATTCACCATCGATGCCAAGAACAAGCCACAAAAGGTCGGGAGCTTTGTGGTCGAGCTGCGCGGCACCAATCCCAACAAGAAACGCTACAACGTTGCCTTGATTGTGGATGACTCGCGCATCGAAAAGAAGAATCTGCCCGTTAACGAACCGATCTTCTTCCACCAGGGCAACGATCGCCGCCCGTTGGAATTGGTCGTCAACACTGTCGCCAAGGATAAGGTGACGGGTTACATAAGCGTCCCCAAGGCCGCTGGCGCTCAATCCGCATCGAGCGACTAGCTGGGCCGTATAAGGTCCGGGCGCGGAGCGCTTGGACTTGCGTTTCGGCGGACAGGGCGCGGGGGTGCCCTGTCCGCCGTTGGCGTTTTTGGGGATGAAATCTGAAATTTGAGATTGGTAATGAAGTTTCACGGATCGCCATTTTCTTCCAAGAGTTCCGCAAAAGCCTTCTTCCAGATACGAAACACCCCGCTTCCAAGCTTCGCTCCCTCACGTTACACTGCTAAGCGTCTTGCTTGCCCCTCGCCATTTGATCTTTTCCGCGCTCGAAGGCGCGCTGATTGATCCACGCACGGATTCCTTTTCAGGCGCGGAAGAAGCCTTGTCCGAACTTGAGCGGCGAAAAATCGCCTACGTTTTGCTTACCTCGCGCACCCGGGAGCAAGTCGACCCCATCCGGCGAAAGCTCGGTCACAACCACCCCTTCGTTACGGAAAATGGCGGAGGGATTTTCTTTCCGGACGGCTACTTCAGTTTGCGCATTCCGGGCGCGGTGCGGACGGCGCGCTACCTCAGCATCGCCCAGGGCCGGCCTTATGCGGAAGTTTGCGAGGCGCTCGACGAGATCGCGGAGGAATGCGCCGTGGGGGTTGCCGGCTTCCACCATATGAGCCTTCGGGAGATTGCTGACAATACCGGCTTGCGCCCGCGCAGCGCCGAACTGGCCCGCGCCCGCGAATTCGACGAGCCATTCTATTTCACCTCCGCGAGCGAAAAGGATATAGCCCGGTTTGTGGAAGCCGCGCAGGCGCGCGGTTTCGACACGCGGCGCGGCCCGACTTTCTGGCATTTCTCCGCCAGATGCGACGCCGCGAAGGCCGTGCGCACCCTCGCCCAACTCTTCCGGGAGGCGACGCACATCAAGCTGCGCCTGGTGGGAATTGGAGGAGGGGATCAGGACCTGCCCTGGCTCCGCGCCGTGGATCAAGCTGTCCTTCTGCCAGATTCGCACCCGACCGCCGAGGCAAGCGGGCAGGGCCAGGAAACCCTTGTGCGGGCAAGGACGATAGCCACGGGAGCTGCGCCCGGAGCCATCGGCTGGAACCGGGCAGTTCTAGATATTATCGGGCAGTCTTAATGGTAATAGTACGCTGCGATCGGGATTCTCTTTTCGAACAGTGGTAAATCACCGGCCCTTTTGCGCTGACTTCTGCCACCAGTCTTATCAAGAAAATTGGGCGCGAGGGAAAAATCCGCACATTTGAATAGACTTACTGATTTCAAGCGGCGGATTGCTGCGTGGCCCTGCTCTTGCCATCACTTATTGCGCGGCGTTCTGGGAGTTGCTACCGCGCTCGCGACTAGGGACCTACGAGCCAGCCGTGCCTGGTTTCTGTGGCACGCCTTTGGAGGATGGGTGATACCAGCGCTTCGGCGTCTGAATGAACCAGCATCCGGTTCCCAGCTGGGGACGGCGTTGGTTGTGGCAGCCGTGGCCATGGGGCTGATGCTCTGGGCCATCCTGTGGCAGGGCAATATCATTGCCTACCAGCGTGAAGTTATCCGGATGCTGCAAGCCTCCCAGTTCGGAGGCATAGGCTAGTCATCAGGCGGTTGCGGCCTTGAATCGATTTTTACAATTTTCCACCGGGGGAATGAGCAAGGGCGGCGCAGCAAGAATGGCGCCGCCCATTTTTTGTGTGCATATTTCGATCGCTTGCCGGGGAGATTTTTGGCATATACTGTGACTCCTATTTCAAGAGCCGCCAGATGTAGTGGAGGATTTTTGTGATAAAACTTTTCCGCGCCGCGATATTGTCCGGCGTTGCTCTGCTCTCCATTCCGACCACGATTTTATTCGTGCCCGGAGTTTCCGCGGGCGCGATTCCCGCGGCATCCCCAACCGCCAAAAAGAAAAGCAAAGTCAGAAAAGCGAAGAAGCGAAAAGTATTGAAGGGCCATCGCGTCAAACACACTCCAAAGCCTGCGTAGAGATCTTGGGAGAAGTTCATAAAACTGTCATTCCGAGCGAAGCAAGGAATCTCTCTTTCGTCCGAACACAAGAAAAGAGAGATTCCTCGCTTTGCTCGGAATTACAACGGGGGATAGTTTTTCCGCAAACAGTAGAGCCACAAGGCTCAAGGACTGCAAAAACCAAAACGGGGAACCTGGCGGCTCCCCGTTTCAGCGCTTTTGATTTTCGCCGTCGCTGCGCTGATTAGCGCCTCTGGCGGTACGCACCGCGTGCGCGGTGTGATGGTAGCTGTTTGTGTTCTGAGCCCGGTGGAGTCAACCTCACCTCCGCAGCTTTACGAACAACAACTCACTTCTACGCCTATGCGGGAACTTTGGCAAGAGGGCCTTTTTTAAATTCCACGACCAGGAATGTCAGCGCCAAAACCGACGCAAACATCATCAGTTTTCAATCGGATACGGCAGGAAGGGGATGACAGGCTTACTTAACGAAGAGGCCTTCGCGAAGCTGATCGCGTCCCACAAACATTTTGGAAGAACGATAGCGGCCGAACAGGTTTGAAATTTCTCGATTCTGAAAAACACGTTGCGGCTCGAAAGGACAGGTTGCGGGAATCAATTCCAGGTTCTGGGCGTCCAGAACGCGGTAGCGATTGAAGAGCACCGGCTTCCGCGTGTGGAAGATGGCGAAGACAACTCCCCCATCGCGCACGAGCGAGGTCAGCCGCACAGCCAGCCTGTTCATCAGATCGTTGTCAAGATAATCCAGCATATCCCACAGGAGCACGGCGTCGAAGGTGCCATCCGGATACAGCATGGTAGTCTCGAGGAACTTTTTCGCCCGCCCTTCCGGCGTAAACTCGGACCGATCCGCGTCGGCAGGAAGTTTCTTCAAGCGCAGCGCCTCGTCGTCGAGAAAGTTCTTCCAGGTGGCCAGCAAATCCTCTGTGTACACCTTATAGCCGCGCTCGATGAAGAAGGTGATCGTGGTTTGCCGTGCCGGCCCAAGATCCAGCAAGTGGCCGTGGCCAATGCCTTCGAGTTGCCAGAGAAATTCCTTGAGTCCGTTGGACTGGCGCCCGCTCTTCTGCGCCGCTCCGGAGGCGGCTGAAGCTGCGCCAGCGCTGGCGACGGCCACTGCTTTAACAGGTGGAATTTTCCCCGGCGGAGAGAGCCTTTCCGGCATTGGCGAAGGCTGGCCCGGCCGTGACTTAGTGAAAAAATTCATCTTAGTTCCCGTTCTCTCCGCCGGCCTTCATGGCCACCGCCTGCGACGCTCCCGTCGCGCCACCGGAAGACTTTGCCGGGGCGCGATTGTTCTGGGAGCTATCCCCTCGGGCGATTTCCACCTTGCTGTGAATTTGCGCACCTTCTCCAATGGCGATCCGTAAGGTGGCGATATCGCCGCGGACTTCCCCGGTCGATCCGATTTCCACCCGCTCCCGGCCACGCAATGCGCCCATCACTTTTCCCCGGACGATAATCTCGCGGGCATCGACGTCGGCGGAAATTTTGCCGTGCGGCCCGACGGTGACGCGGCCATTGGTGAGATGGATGGTGCCCTGAACCTCGCCGTCAATATACAAGTCATCGCTGCCGCGGACTTCGCCCTTGATCAATAGAGTCGATGTAATGATCCCCCCGGAAGGTTGCACCACTTCCGCGGTCAGGCCGGCGACGGTTCGAACGGCCGGCTCCACTCGCGGCGCCGCCGCCGGCGCCGGAACCTCAGCGGCAGGGGCCGCCGGTTTTGAATCTTCTGGTTTACGCCACATGATTTTTCCCCCGACCGAAAACTCCGTAGCCACGAGGCTGGGGATATTGCAGGGCAGCCCGGAGAGGACGGTAACTTGCGAAGTATAGTATACCGAAGTTTGGCGGGCGAACCCTGCAAACCCGGTGTGTTGCCAATCGGATACGGGAGAGGGGTTCGGAAGTTACTTGGCGCTTTTGGAAAGGGCCTGAGCATCGGGTGAATGGCCAGGCTATTGAATGATAATGAGGAGACGGGTGGCAGAGCCACCCGTCAGGCTGCAACCGGCAATTGTGTTGGGGTGTTGGCGCAGTGTCGCGGTCCCGTGAAATCTATCGAGAGACTTGTTTCTTCGGGTGGAGCTGTAATGTAACGTCGGTCTGGTGCCCGGGCGAGACCCAAACGTTTTGGCGCCATTCGGAAATCAGCCCCCGATCGGAGGCCCGGACGGAGTATTGTCCCTCGGGGAGAGAGGGAAACCAGAAATGGCCCTGAGTATTGGTTTCCGTAGTTTGGAGATGGCCGCCTTCGGAGTCCTGCAGAGTTACGCGGGCGTCGGCGACAGGTTTGCCTTTGAGGTCCAGGACTTGGCCTCCGACCGTACCGAGCCCGGCAGCCGAAAGAGCCGTAAGGCTCCCAACCACTAGAACGAGCGAGAAGACAACGAAAGCTGGCCCTAACGCGAGTAGTCTTTTCATCCGCACAGCTCCCGTAAGCAAAGCTGGCAATTCTTGCGCCAGATTGTGCCGGTTAATCCAGCTCACAGTATCTAAGAGTAGATATTCGGAGGGAGGGATTACAATCACCTAAAGAGATAGGTCAACCGCACTCGACAACTGGCCACACGGTCAGGGGATAACTCCTCTGTTTTTGGACGGATGGCCCGGCGTTCGAAGGAATCTGAGGTGACGGGTGTACCAGTCTTCGGTCTTCGAAGGCTGGGGCATTTGACTTGATCCTCATGGACTGGAGGAACGCAGGAGCGCGCGCAATCAGAAATGCGGTTTCGTTTTCGGCAGCAGGCTTCGACCGCAATTCCCATCTGGCAACCAGGTAGCCCGCCAATTCGGTCAGGAAGAGTTTTCGGCCCTGGCGCGTTTGCCACCAGTTCGAAGGGTCAAATTCGGAATCGCGGGCGCCGCTGACGCGCAGAGTGACGTTTGCGGGGAGAACCCTTTCAAAAATGAAGCGGGCGCGGCGGGCATGGTAGTTGGAGGTCACCACTAGGACCCGCTTCCATCCGCGCGCCCGGATGAGGCGCGCAGCTTCGACTGCCTCTTCGCGCGTATTTTCAGCAGTGTGCGTCAGCTTCACGATGGAGGCGGCGGGCACGCCAAAGGATTCGAGATCGCGCTCCATCACGTCCGCAACACTGACATTCCGGCGCAGCATTCGGCCGCTGGCCACGACCACAGGGGCGACCTTTTCGCGGTACAGTTCGGCGGCATGAAAGGCGCGATCGGCCGCGTAATTGTCGTCGCCCAGGACGATCATGGCATCGGATGGCGCCGCTGGTTCGTCCACCACCCAAGTCTGCCCGGCCAGGCGCATGAGAGGATTCCTGACAAAGTAAAGAGCGGCGAGGAATCCAAGAAAAAACAAGAGAAATAGCAGACGCAGGAAAATTCCGCCGTGTTCTCCGCGCCTCACGCGATGGGATCCAGTTTGCGCAGTCTTTCAGCAGCCTCTTCCGGCATGATGGCGTTGTAATAGACTTCCTTGATGCTGTAGGACTTACTGCGAGTTTCCACGATGGGCAGGATTTCGATGTGCCAGTGGTAGTCGTCGGCGATCGTTTTCCAGTACTGCGATGCGGTTTCGCCTTTGGGGTGAATGGTATTGGGCGCGGTGTGCACCACCAGGTGATAGGCCGGCGCAATCTGGCGAATCCGCCTGAGAATGCGGCGCAACAGCGCCGCCAAGTGCTTGCGATTGGCGCCCGGTCGCGGCTGCTCGAACATGTAATTGTGCTTGCGGTTGAGGATCCAGACTTCATAAGGGACGCGCGAAGCATAGGGGCATAGCGCGACGTAATCGCCCTGAGTGTCCACCATGCGCTTCCCCTGGCGTTCTTCCTGTTTCACGATGTCGCAAAAAACACAGCGTTCTTTATCCCTGTACCATTCCCGCGCGGCGCGCAGTTCGTAGAGAACTCTTCTCGGCACAAACGTGGTCGCGGTCACTTGCGAATGGGCGTGCGAGCCCTCCTGGCCGGCAAGGGGACCGTAATTTTTGTAAATCGAGACATACTTGAAGCGGCGATCGCGTTTCAAATCCTCGACGCGCTGGCCCCAGGCTTGGGTCACCAGCAAAATCTGATCGTCGGTCAAATCCTCAAGCTTGCGGTTGTGTTCAGGCGTCTCGATGACAATCTCGTCCGCGCCCACGGGCTGCATCTGGTCGTAGATGCCGTCGGCGCGCCGGTCCGGGTCGCCCTCCACGCGATACAAAGGGTCAGGGTGGGGGAAGACAGTGACCTGCGGCGGCCCTTGCAGCGGCAGTCGAAGGAGAGCATTCCTGGAATTCGTTTTCTGGGGACAAAAAGGACAGCCGCCCGTGGTTTCGCAGGTGTCTCCGCGGTGTCCCACGATCACCCAACTGCGCGTAATTGGATCTTTACGGAGTTCCATGAAAGGATTTTAAGTCAAGGTGGCGGATTGCAGAAGGATTCATTCGACCTGGCAAGAAAAATTTGTGGAAGTGCAGCGCCGGCGACTTGTTGGAGTTTTTGCGACGGACAGAGACCGGAAAAATCGCCGGCGGGACGCCGGCGCCACGGAATTCCGAGGAGCGCAGATAATTACCGCGTATACCGCGCGGGAGTGGGGCCCTCTTCCAGACGATGCCGGTCCCAGATCGCGCCTTCGCGAGAGTAAGATGCCATCTCAAAGTCCTGCGTGAGCTCGAGGCAGTCGGTCGGGCAGGCGTCCTCGCAGAGCCCGCAAAACATGCAGCGTGAAGTGTCGTAAGTAAAATTGGTCAACACTTTGCGGCGGGTCGCGTCATCGCGATGCCAGCCGACCACGATCAAATTTTCAGGGCAGGCCAGCGCGCACAGATTGCAGGCGATGCAAAGGGTCTCGCCCGTCTCCGGATTCATGTTCAGGCGCGGCGCGCCGCGATACCTCTCCGCGACCATGGGCCGCTCCAGCGGATACTGCTCGGTATAAACATTCTTGGGATTCTGCGTGCGAAACGTCAGGATCAGACCCTTCCAGAAATCCGCCAGGAACAGCCGTTTAAGAAATGAGTTCATGCAGTTAGTCTGTCGGGGCAGAGCGGGATTGTCAAGGGGCTGTGGGATTGCAGTAGGGTCAATCAAGCGGCATCAGGTTCGACGCTGTTTTTCAGGAATTAGATTCTCTGCTTTGGCCAGGACGTATTCGTGTTCAAGAACTATTCCAGCAGTCCCACGCATTCTTGACGGCGCAAAAACCGGACAGCCAGCAGAGGCTGTCCTACAGAACCCATTGACCCGCAGTGTATAATTTCGGCTTAAATCAATGTTATACAGCTGTGTCCGAAGCTGAAGGAAGGTTTCGAAATGCGAAATCGTTTGCTGGGGATTCTTCTTGGGCTGGTGATCGCATTGAGTTGTTCCGCAAGCGCCTCCTCTCAGACCAAGGAGCCGGCCGCGCCGGCAAAGACCGCGACTTCGAGCACGACGCCGGACTTGTCGGGAGTCTGGATGCGGGACGCTCCTCCAGCCACTGCTGCGCAGTACTGGATTTATGAGCTCAATCAGGAAGAACCGCCCATGACGCCGTGGGGCCTGCAAAAATTCAAAGAGGCCAAGTCATCCTTCGGGGCTCATGAGTATCCGCTGGAGGAAACGAATGATCCGGTGTTGCGCAGCTGTTTTCCGCCCGGCGTGCCTCGCGTCTATATGCACCCCTTCCCTTTTCAATTCATTCAAACGCCTGGAGAAATCGTGATGCTCTTCGAAGTGGACTCCCTGCGGCGGGAGATTTACACGGACGGAAAACCGCGCGAGCCCGGACTGGTTCCCTTGTGGATGGGAAATTCGATCGGGCATTGGGAGGGAGACACGCTGGTGGTGGACACCGCCAATTTCAACGACCGGACCTGGATTGACCGGATCGGCCACCCGCACAGCGACCAGTTGCACGTGATCGAGCGCTTTCGCCGGACGGCCCACGATCACCTGGTCGACGACATCACCATCGACGATCCCAAGGCGTACAGCAAACCCTGGACGGCGCGCCTGGAATTCAAGCTCAGGGACTGGAAACTGACGGAACAGTTCTGCGAGGATGGCGAGAGCTTCATGGGGCTGGAAAAAAAGGAAGCGACACCGGAGAAGTAACGAGGGCGCCTGTTTGCGCGCGTGCGGATTGCGGGCATTATTTCGAGTCCCGCGCGGCGCCGAATTTGGCATTGACTTATCCAGTGTCGCGGTAGATATTTTTAATCATTCGTTTAATCCACGCGGGCGGCAGGTTTGACGGTCGAGCGACTGCGTCCAAGCGGCGCTTTCAGGAGGATCGGAATGAAGAAGTTGGCGCTCTTACTGGCAACAATATTTTGCGGCGTTTTCATTTCCGCTCCGCTTTCGGCCCATCACGGAGAGGCCAACTACGACACGGAGAAGATGGTGTCGGTCAAGGGAACGGTGACGGACTTTCAATTCGTGAATCCCCACGTGATTATCAGCCTGGACGTGAAAAATGACAAAGGCGAGATCGAAAAGTGGGTGGGAGAAGCGCGCAGCCCGGCGATGCTTTCCCGCTACGGCGGATGGGACAAGAACACCGTCAAGATTGGCGATGCGATCACGATCTACGGCCACCGGACCAAGAACGGAACGCCTTTCATGCGTTTGGATAAAATCGTGATGGCGGACGGCAAAGAGCTGCCTAATCTGTAGCAGCGCGGCTTTTATTCCCGCCACCGCAGAGATCGACCGCGAGGCCCATTGCTTTGGCCACGCGGTTTGCTAAATCTTCATTCAGGAAAGCTAGGGCGCCATTATCATTACTATTGAATTGTTCTAACTTCACATAAAATACCGGTGGATTCACCTGTGAACTCCACAACGGATGGCCATTTGCGGGGCCCCATTCATCAAAGTATTGCGCCGCCGGCAAAACGGTAATATTGTTCACTCCTTTCAATGGAATCCATGCGTGCCTATCCTGTCTGACTGTGCCCCCTAGCATCTCCCTAAAGTGATAGTTAATAATACAGGCGGATGTATCCCCGCTTACGTTGGAGAACTCCTCCAAGTGTCGATTTGTCATCACATTGCCAGTATCTCCATCGTGGGTAACTGTGACGAAATTGACGGGGCCAATCCTATTCAACGTGTCTTGGATGAATTTCATGGTGGTTTCCAGGCTTGGCCCGCTTACCGCGGATTTTGGTGTCGGTGGCCCAGGGTGCTGCGAAAGATTTTTCACCAGTTCAGAAACTGATTCTCCAGTCTCGAACGTAACTATTCGACCATCGGACGCTGTCACTTCCGCAGTTTCGGCGTACGGGCCGCCCATCGAGGGGCTTGTATATCGATACGTAAATACGTGTCCGGCTCCGAAGTCTTGCCGAACCAAAAACGAGGACCGGTAGAAATTCCGCAGCAGTACCCTCCCATGCTCATCCGTCACAGTTGTCATCAAAACGCCGTCGTAAGAATAGTGTCGGGCATGACCGGATGAGAGCACTGCATCCGTCAACATCCCATTGCTGTCGTATCGGTACGCTGCGGAAAGACTCTGATCGTCCACGGCATGAACGATGCGCGATTGGCTGTCGTAATCGAACTTGATCCACCGGTTGTGGGGAGTGAGGATCTCCTGCAGATTCCGCTCTGAGTCCCGCATCAAGCGCAACACGTTGCCATGGGCGTCGAGCATCCCGATGGGCCCACCCTGGGCTGCGCTCTTGCCGCTGTAAGACTCCGGAAACAGAATCGTCAGCCCGTCCGTCCGCCAGGTTGTCCAGCCGTTTCCGTTCCAAGCGGTCACCGCTTTGTAGAAACTGGTCGCTGTCTCCGTGTGCTGAAAGACGGCGTCGGCGAAACCAGTGCCCTTGGAGACACGAGGGAAATAAACGAAGTTCCCATCCTCGAGGTCAATTATTTGATACGTGTAGGGAAAGCGGGTTCCGAGAGGGGCGATGTCGTACGGATGGTTCGTATTCTTCCCGAAGGCGTGGACCGGATTAGGGTGTGTGAAATCGCGAGAGTTGTAGGTGCGCGTCAAGGGAACGTCAAAGACATCGCTCAAGTACAGATCCGACTGTCTCAGAATAAAAGCCCCATTTCGCAGGTCCGCTTCAAAGCGATCCACGGGCCCGGACCGATCAGCTGGCAATCCACATTTCCCAACCTGCGGGCGCACCTCCGTGTCAGTTACTATTTCGAAGACGCAGGGAAATTGGCCATCGAATTTAGGTGCCGTGGCATCTTCCCTTCGCAGCAGCGAGAGAACACGGTCGCTGGGACGAGCGCGTTTTTCTAATGTTGCCGCGTCTGAGCGCAGGGTATCGCGATCCAGATACAGGGATATTCCGAAGCGGCCCCCGGCAATGACAAGAAACGATATCACCACAACCAGCAGCACACCTCGAAAGGAGTTTCTTTTAGTCGCTCTGAGCAGAGAAATAAGTCACCCCACCGGGGCAGGATTCCTGTCCTCAGCCGCACGCAGATTCGCGCGCCGCTCTATTTTGAACCTCTGCAGCACCCCGCGCAAAGAATTTGCGATCAGAATAGGCCGCGAATTTCGTTTGCTCCGAAGCCGGCAAGTTCGTGTAGCTGTGGAGGATTAACTGGAAACATTAGATTTCGGGCCGAGCCGTGGACGACCGGTGCTCGCGGAAATTTAGTTGGTACCTAGAAGAGTGTCGACGAGCGGCTGGATATAGCGGCCCATGGTGATCACCACGAACCACAAGAACAACGAACTGGCGGCTACCAGCTTGGCGGAAATGGCCGCATCTTCCCCGGCCTTCACATTTTCGACTCCCTCGAAAATGTTCGTCAGATAGAACGCCGCGGCATTCAATCCCAGCAGCAACAGCGCCAATATTTTCAGCCAAAGACCAAGGCTAAAAACGTAATTTTCGGGCCGGGCTGCAAAGGCCATTAGGCCTGTTGCTACATTGACGCCTAGCCCAGCCAATCCCCAGGGGATCAACCGGTGCAGGGGCGCCACCGGGAGTTGCTTCAAAAAACCCATGATGCGGATATCGAGAAGTCCAACCGTCCCGATGATCAGAATGAGCCCGAGAAAATGCGCTGCCATCATGAACGTCCACCACCACTTGCTGAAGGTCATGGCATCGGCAAACTTGTCCGGGTCCGGCTCAAACGGGCTGATCATGGCCCCGATCGGCCCTTCCTTGATTGCCCCTTCGGCCTCTGTAGCCGCAGCGGCTGGGCGCATTTCCGGATGGCGGATGTCGCCGCCTGTGTTCCCGGTTCTGGACATGAGGCCTACCGTCAGAAGCGAAAAAAGCAGCACGGCCAAGACGTTCCAGCGTGGCGGGCGCGCGGCTTGTTGAGATTTCCATAGTCCGACCAATGCCAGGCCGCCAGTCGCTTCCATGAACCACAGGGATAGCAAAGCCGAGCCCTCGTGCCTGCGAATCAAAGCGTCCGACACGCCGGGCCCCTTGATCATTTGTTGCGCGCCAAAGCCGCTCAGGAACGTGGGAATCGTCAAAAGAGCGACGGCCGCAAAAATGATGTAACTGCTTCGGCGCAGGTCCTCGTTCTTTCCGAAAAAAGAAATGAGCAACAGACCCAGCCCGACAATGGCGCCGATGACCGGTACGTGATTCAGCAAAAGATGCAAGTGCGCGTAATTCACTAGAGACTCCCAAGGCGGTATGGAGCTATCTCGTTTGGCACTCCCGCCAAGTGCAGCCAAACATTAGACATTCGTTCCTGGAGATCTGGTTTCATCCCCCGGCGGGATGGCCATAAAAAAAGTATCGGGCTGTTTCTGACAACAGGCGCCCCGCTCCCACGGCTCCGATCCAGAAGACGAGCGACCACGTTGCCATGGTCTTGCCTTTGGCAACCATGGCCGCTTCGCTCAAGCCGGTGTCGCCGAACACCCGATTGTTCATCCGGGCCATGAGGAATACGGCGAGTCCGATAAACGTCAGCTTGACGTAAAAATCGGGATTGGTGAGGGCCTTGGTCGGATACGCGGTCAAAAGGAGCAAACCAGTGGTCACATTGATTCCCAGGCCCGTCCACATGATGGCGAAGAGCCGCTTCAGCGGCTGCAGCGGAATATCGCGGGCGACGCCGAGTATGCGCAAATCAACGATTGCGTTCGCGCCGACCACCAGGGACATGCCGATGGTGTGAAACAGGAGGATGAAATAGAACCCGAATATCGATTGAGACTCGCGAAGCCAGGTGCTGATTCCCGTTTGTTCGATGGTATTAAAGATTTCAGGTACGGCCAAAATTTGCCCCCTAATCGCGCGTCGAATCCTGAACTATCCGCCCCGGCCGGTCCTGAAGAAGAAAAGGATTGGAACCAGGCACACATCATGAGGCTGCATTCTTTGTGATCAACATTAATTATATCGGCCTCGACTCGTGCGTCAAGCAAAGGTATTTCCGACACATTGATTTGCCGCGCTTAAGTTGCGCCGCGCGCAAACCTTCTATATTCTTGAAATGCACGCACATGAGTACCGCCAGCGCACGGCCACAACTCCAGATCCGGCCCGCCCAAGAAGATGACGCTTCACCTTTGTGCGAAATTTTCAACGAAGCGGTGCAGGACCATCTGGAAACTTTTGATTCCGACCCGCGCACCGTGGACGACCAGCGCCTGCGGATCGCCGCTGCCGAGCAGGACCCCAAGCATCCGATTCTGGTCGCCGAATTACGGAACTGGATTGCGGGCTGGGTGGAACTGGCGCCGTACGACAACCGCATCGCTCTGGACGATATTGGCGAAGTTTATATTTATGTGCGGCGCGCGTTCCGCAGTTACGGCGTGGGCCGCCAGTTGATGCGCGCGATTCAGGAGTCCGCGGGCAAACTCGGCTACCGCAAGCTCATCGGACGCGTTCTGGCGCAAAATCAGGACGGATTGGTGCTGTGCCGCGCGACGGGCTGGCGTGAAGTGGGCCGCCACTGCGACCACGTGCGGCTGCAGGATGGCCTGCACGATGTGATGCTTGTGGAATACGTGATTCCTTCTTCTTCCCCGGCGCAGCCGTGAACGATATTGAATACATGCACCTGGCCATCGCGCAGGCGCAAGCCGCCGCATTGCGCGGAGAAGTTCCGGTCGGAGCGCTGGTTGTTCTGGACGGCCGGATCGTGGCCGCCGCGGGCAATCGCACCATCACCGATTGCGATCCGACCGCGCACGCGGAAATCGTGGCTCTGCGCGAAGCCGCGCAGAAGGCTGGAAACTACCGCCTCAGCGGCGCATCGATTTACGTAACGGTTGAGCCGTGCGCCATGTGCGCGGGGGCGCTGGTGCAGGCGCGCGTGGCCCGACTGATTTACGGCGCCGACGAACCCAAGGGGGGCGCCATTCGCACCTGTATGCAGGTCCTCGACGCGCCCGCTCTCAATCATCGCGTGGAGGTCGTTTCCGGCGTGCTGGCCAGAGAGTCACTGCAATTGCTGCAGGCCTTTTTCCTGGCGCGCCGCTGAAGAGAAGGCGCTGGCGGCAGGTCCCTGTATTTAAGTTTCAGTTTCCAGGAATTTTGCCCTGGTTCATTTTCCAAAGCATCTGGCGCAACATTCCCAGCCAAATCACGGAGTCGCGTTCTTGCAAACGCAGGCGGCGCACCAGGCGGCGAATTCTTTGGCCGGCATCGGAGACGCGTCGCAGGTCCAGGAATCCGCTGGTCTGCAGAGCCTCGAGCAGGAGTACGGTGATGCGCTCCAGTTCTTCCGCCGTGGCCGGCTTTGATCGTTCCGCAGCCCGCTCCTGCCTGGAATCGCGAATAAGTTCGTAAAGACAAACGGCGACCGCCTGGCCGAGATTCATGGAAATATTTTCTTCGCACGTGGGGATGCGGATCAGCCAATGACAATGACTGAGTGCGTCATTGGAAAGCCCGAATTTTTCCGAGCCGAAGAGCAAAGCGACATTGCTGGAAATCAGCCGCCGGCGGATCAAGCGCGACCCATATTCCGGGCGCCTGACCGCGTGCTGCAGGTCGCGAGTGCGAACCGCCGTGGTTCCAACGACCAGCGTGCAATCCTCAACGGCCCCGGCTACGGACTTGTGCTGCATCGCGTTCGCAAGGATTTCCGATGCGCCAACGGCGGAGCGCGCTTCGCGAAACGATGGCGCGTAGGGATTCACCAGGCGTAGCGATTGAAATCCGAAATTGCTCATAGCCCGAGCGGCCGCACCAATGTTTAGCGGGTTGCGCGGGGCGACCAGAACGACGCGCAGGCGGGTGAGGTCTTCGGGAGTCGGCACGGGTTTTCTATTGTAAGGCATGGTGGCAATCGCGCCACCATGCGGGGGAAGATGGCCGAAAACTTATTGTTACCATCGAACAGATGAATTGGACAGATGGGCCAAAGAGGATTAGGATAGTGGGAAATTCAGAGGGTCACTTGGAGTGGCTAGGAAGGGACTCCTATGAACCGTATGTACGATCTGTTCGAGAAATTCCCCGATGGCTCCTCACTTTGGCGGGCTTGCGTTATTGGACTCGAAGACACGCGCCAACATTTGTTCGACCTGGCACGGCGCTCCTCAAACCAGTTTTACGCTATGGATGTGGCGAGCGGAAAAATCGTTTCGCTCAATCTCCAGTCTGGCATGTTCAACGCTCCCCCTAAGATGGGGAGACGGAGCAGGGCTGCGGTAGCCTAGAGCTGGTATCGGCTCGCCCACCTGTCAGTTGAATTTTAAGCTGTGGTGTGCAGGCGGTTTTGTTCGCTTTTTCTTCGACAGCGTCGCTCATAAAAAAAGTGGAACGATTTTGCCGGCTGAAGGCAATACATGACACCGATGAGCCTTCCTCCGACAGGCTCATTCAGGAGGGGTGGCCGCGCTTGCGGCGCCTCTCCTTTTTTTTGGTTTGGAGGCCCCGAAATGCCGAGAACTGGATTGCGAGTGTCGACCTCACGAAGGGCAGTAGGCCCCGGTTCTACATGAAAATGGGTATTATCTGAAAAGGCACAGATTTGACGTGTCGCTGGACTCCCATGTGCCAATGGCATACTTTGTATGCGTAATTAGATTAGAGAATCCTTAGACTTCCACCCGGTTTAAAGGATCAGGAGTGATCGCGATGCAAACTGCGGTGAAAGAATGTCGCTTGACCCCTCGAGAGACATTGTCCGAACCTGTCCTGGTTCGGCCCTGCGATCCGCTGTTTCCCGAGGAAATCTGCACGACGGCCAACGTGTCGCGCAGCGGGCTGTATTTCGTTTCTGCCACCAAACACTACTTCGTGGGGATGAACGTCATCGTGATGCTGAACTTTGGCCAGGATGACCCGATTCATCGCGAGCAAATCGGCGACGTAGTGCGTGTCGAGGAATTGGACGAAGACAGGTGGGGCGTCGCCATCCGAATCCTCATGCACAATAATCCGGGAATTTACTCCGGCACATAGCTTTTCACCAGCCAGGCGCTCCCCGCCAACACGCCGATAGGTCCCTATCCCTAAACGAAGTTTTTGAGTGTGTGTGCATACGTGCAGGCATGTGCTCGCGCGCTTCCCGGCAGCCGCTGTTCGGTGGCTTCATTGAAGGGGAAATATGTAAAATCTGAATTGAACGAGACTCCAAGCGGCCGTGATACAAATCATTTACGATCCAAGCGGCATGGGATACAAATGGGAACGGGTGAGCCCGACTGGAATATTCATGAAGGGTGCGGTTGACAGTAGCGCGCCATTGAAGTTCCTCTTCCGATCAGGGCGCGGTTTCACAGTGGGGAATGAAGACCGGCCGAAACCCTTACGGAGCAATGGCACATGAAAATCCTAATTGCGATCGACGGTTCCGATTTTTCTCAGGCAGCCTTGCAGAGCGTGACCGCAAGACCTTGGCCCGCGGATTCGGAGGTTAAAGTCTTGCACGTTGTCGAGCCGCCTTCCCTGCTGTTGGGACGGGAAATGGGAGGGTATGACCCGGAATTCGAGGCGGTTTGGAAGGCTCTGCGGGAGCAGGCCAAGGATTTAGTCATGAAGGCCGCGGAAAAGTTGCGCGGGGCAAAATTAAATGTTTCAACGGAATTAGTGGAAGGCAATCCGAAGTCGCAAATCATCGATATTGCCAATGAATGGCATGCGGACATGATTGTGCTCGGATCCCGCGGGCGAAGCGGCCTCAACCGTTTCCTGATGGGCAGCGTTTCGCAAGATGTGGTTCGCCACGCTCATTGTTCCGTGGAGATCATTCGGACTGCGACGTAGCCCGAAGCCGCAAGCGAGGTAGAAATTCTAGATTGAAGCAGCAGCTTTCTGCGTTGGATAAGCTTTGGGCAACTCAATCTCGATCATCCGGCCTTTGAATCTTGCGGACACTTCTGAAGGGTCAATCTCAAAAGGCAGTTCAAGTGTGCGGATAATTGAATGACCGTCTGGCATGAAGCCCGCTGGCTCCGTGACCGTTTCCGGGGTGCTGTTACAATCCATCCCTGAAATCGTGAGATGCCGTGGCTCGAGGCAAATCTCGATTTCTCCCACGCCGAAAGTTGCCGCATCCGTGCTGAGCTCGATGCTTTGGTCCGAAACCAGGAACCCACAATTAAGGGTGCGAAGTATTTCCGATTCCGCCTGCCGCCAGTCTTTCAACTCATGGCCGGGTTCGCACCCGCGAGTTTCACAATTCTGAGCGACTCTTCTTGCCACGGCATCTCGAATCATTGCGGCTCGTTCCTCTGGGGTTACTTGCCTGATTCTCAAGTGCCTCCCGTTCGAGGATTTCACGATAGAAAAAGGCGCATGCATTGGCCGCCTCCTAGCTCATCTTTGCATTGGACTATAGGCATTGCGAGTGGCCGCCGATAGGACAAACGTCACAACGTTTCGTGACCAAGGACACAGAAGCCCGGGCGCGAGTTGAATGATTTTAGCTGTTTCAGCCGCGACCATCGGGAGATCGGTGTTCCCGGATGTGATCACCTGTACTCATTCTGGCCTTTCGGGTAGGTAACCTAACCGGGCCTTCTGGTCCATTATTAACCTTACAAGGAAATTGGGGGTCCACCCGGGGGACGGCGTCATTATCCTGCCTGGCCTCACAGTCGCTTCAGGGCTCGAATCTATGATCACAGCCACAGAGCGGGAAAAGCCATCGCCATCCGAGCTGAAGAGCTTGGATAAGCCCAGCCGCAGAGACTTGCGCGAATGCATCGAGAATCACGGTTCCTGGCTCGATTCCGGCGGCGAGACAGGCATTCGGGCAGACCTGTCCGGAAAGAATCTTGAAGGCGCTGAGCTGGTCGATGCCAGACTCAGGGACGCTCTCCTGCATAAGACAAACTTGAAGGGCGCCGATCTGACGCTGGCGGATTTTCGCGCAGCGACATTAGTCCAGGCAAACCTGGCGGAAGCGAACCTGCTTGGCACACAATTTCATGAAGCAAATCTTCAGGCCGTCGATATGAAGGACGCGACAGGACTTCTCAGCCCGCAGTTGGCCGGAACGAATCTGTTCGGCGCCGTCCTTCCTGGAAGCATTTCCCCATTCGACGGGTTGAAGCTTGTCCGCGGAACGGCTGGCAAAGGCGGATGGCTGATGGGTCTGATCTTGCTTCTGAACGGGCTGGTATGTTTACGAATATTCACAACACCAGACGCGCATCTGGTGAGAAATTCGTCAGCCTTGCCGTTTTCCTCGATGCAGGAGATCTTGCCGTTCATTCCGTTTTATCTTTTCGGCCCGGTGTTGATTCTTTGTCTGTATCTTTCTTTTCATCTGTACATGCAGCGGCTCTGGGACGGGATTGCGCAATTACCCGCGATCTTTCCCGATGGCAGGAGACTCGACGCGTGCCTGCCCTGGTTTGCCCGATGGTCCGCGCGCAGTCACTTCAGATGGCTCAGAAATTCTCAATCCCCGCTGGCATTTCTCGAAGCGGCCATCGCCATCCTATTGCTGTACTGGGTCGCGCCCGCAACGGTGCTCCTTTTTTGGGGACGATACTTGACGCTCGACGATTTGCGCGGCACAACGCTGCACATATTGCTGGTCGTGGGCGCCATTGCCGCGGCTATGAATTTTCCAAGATTGGCCGGAAGAGCGTTTGCAACCGATGGCGCGCGACTCAGCCAAGCAGAAAAGATTTCCAAAAAAAGAATCGCCATGATTCTCAGGGGCGTTCCCCCGGGAATCGGAGCCCTTCTTTCCCTGCTCTCGATCGGAACTTTTCTGGGAGTTCCCCATGACTATCGCCCGGCCGCAGATTCGCCTGGACTGGGGATGAAGGCATGGGCGGCCGACGTCCTTTGGACCGTTGGCTACAACCCGTTCGCGCAACTGACCGAAGCAGACGTCTCATCGAAACCTCCTGGCTGGACGGGGCGGGAAGATGAAATCGCCCTGGTCAACGGGGCCAACCTGAATGGGCTCAGTTTGCGTTACATTCAGGCCTATGGCGCATTTCTGGTGAAAGCCCACCTCTGGCGAACCGACTTGCGGAGCGCTTATCTATCGGAAGCGGACTTGCGGGAAGCGAATCTCCGTCAGGTGAATCTACGGTACGCGGTCCTGGACCGCGCCAGGCTGACGCGAGCGACTCTTCCGGAGGCGGACCTGGAAAACGCCAACCTGGACCGGGCAGATTTGCGGGACGCGAATTTATCTTTTGCGATTCTTTCCGAGGCGACGCTGCTCGATGCCACACTGGACGGCGCCAATCTCTACAAATCGGACTTGCATTCCGCGCTGCTGCAAAGAGCGAGCCTGAAGAAAGCGGACCTGCGGGAAGCGAATCTGGAAAACTCCAATCTCACGATGGCGAACCTTGGAGAATCCTACTTGATCTCCACAAAACTGAGCGGCGCTCGCCTGAAAAATGCGGATCTTTCCAGGGTCATCCTCACGGATGCCAACCTGCGGAAATCGGACTTGAGCGGCGCGATTCTACAGGGCGCAGTGCTTCGCGGCACGGACCTGGGCGGCGCAAATCTGCAGGGCGCCGATCTTCGCGGCGCGGAAGGCATGACGGCCACGCAGATTTGCTCCGCGGCAAATCTGCGGGAAACGCAAATGGATGCCAGCCTGCAACAGGATGTCACAACGCTCTGCGGAAATATGCGCTGACTCTCACCGCAGGCGATTTCCACCGGCAATTAGCGGGGCCCGCGAAAAAATTGCGGGATATAAAACGCAGGCGGCTTTAGAGCTAACTACCCGGTCTTTTCAGGAATCATCAACCAAGCGACCACGGCGCTGACCAGCGACAGGCTCGCACAGATTATCATTACGATTCGGAATCCAAAGATAAAGGCTTGCGAAATTAACGCCCGGATCATCGTTGCCGTGCCGGCCTGCAAGCCGGAAGGCAGCTCCAGACCGGCAAGCTTGATTTCATTCGATTCAATGGAATGGAGAATATCGGGCGGAAGCGGCAGGCTCGCGAGGCTTCGATCCAAATTTAAGCTGAACGCTTTCACCATTACGATCCCCATGATTGCGATGGCCAGCAGGCCCGCAACGCGCGCCACCGCATTATTAATCCCGGAGGCGGCGCCGGCGCGTTCCTCGCCTACCGAATTCATAACCACCGTGGTGAGCGGGGCCACGCTCACCGCCAATCCCAAGCCGAGAACCACGAACGCGGGGAAGAATGCTTTCCAGTAGCTGGCGCCATTGCTCGGCGCTGCGAAAAGCACAAATCCTGCAGCCGTGATAATTGGGCCGACGATCAGGGGGGCCCTCGAGCCGAAGCGCGTAACGAGCCCGCCGGACCAGCGGGAAAGCAAGAAAATCAGCAGGATCAAAGGCAACGCCGCAGCGCCCGTCTCTGTCGCCGAGAATCCCTGCACCTGAATGAGGTTCAACGGAAATAAGAAAAAGAAGATCCCCAGCGCGGCGTAGAGAAAGAATGTGAGCAAATTTGCGCCACTGAAACTGTGGGACTGAAATAGCGCCGGGGGAACCATAGGTGACCGTACCTTGGCCTCAACGAAAAGAAAGGCAATCAGGCAAAGCATCCCGGCGATGAATCCTCCGAGAACCCACCTGTTCCCCCATCCCAAAGTTGCGGATTCGATGAACCCATAGACCACGCCGCCCAATCCGGATGTCGCGAGCAACGCTCCTATCCAATCCAGCGATCCACCCTCCGGGTCACGGCTTTCAGGAATCTGCCACAGGGAAATTACGATCACGGCAGCCGCGAGCGGAACATTGATGAAGAACGCCCAGCGCCAGGAAGCATGTTCAATCAACCATCCGCCAAGAACCGGCCCGCCCGCCGCCGTGATCGCGCTGAATCCGGACCAAGTCCCAATCGCTTGGCCTCGGGTAGCCTCGTCAAAGTATGCGCTAATGATGGAAAGGCTGCCGGGCACAAGAAAAGCAGCTCCCACACCCTGGAGACTGCGTGCGATTATTAACTGCTCGATATTCGCTGCAAAACCGCAGGCGATAGAGCAGATAGCAAAAATTCCCACGCCGGCAAGGAACATCAATCTGCGGCCAAACAGGTCGCCCAGCGAGCCGCCAACCAGAATCAACGCTCCCAGAAACAATCCGTAGGATTCAACGACCCATTGCACGCCGGTGACATTCGCGTGCAGGCTTGCCTGAAGCGCTGGCAAAGCCACGTTAACGACCGTGCCATCGATAAAGGCCATGCTGGAACCGAGGATGGTCGCCGCCAGCACCCACCACCCAGCCTGCGTTGTGCGGGAACCGCCGGCAATTCCCGACCGAACCACAGCTTCGTCGCACGGCGGCTTCATGAAGACTGTGATCCCATATGTAAGCAGAGCGAGTCCTGAAATGGATCAGAATATCCGTAAGTCAACCGGTTGCGGCGCATTGCCCTGCTTGTACCACCGAATCCGCATCCATGCCATCGCGAAATCCAACGCGCGACTAAATCAAGGGCCTCCCACAATTCCAGAGGAAAAGGTGCGTGGCTTGCAGGCAGCATTGCAAAATTTACATGAAAAATTCTGGCAGAGCGGGCGGTATTCGGGCCCACCGTCGGGTTTCCCAGGCACTCGCTTTCGAAGCGAGCGCTTTCAACCGCTCGGACACCTCTCCGCAATTGTCGCTCATTCTAGGGAGCCGCGAAGCGAAGGCAACGCCGCGCAGGCTGGCTGAAATCGTGAAGGAACCTGCGTCAGGCCGCGCTCATTCTTCGCCCGACCTGACGCAAGTCGAAATGGTTATCTTTGGCCGATGTGATAGACGATTCCGAACGAGATGCGCACGCAATTCGTGGTGCCGCCATTCGCCGTCATACCGAAGTAATCGACCTCGGGACGCAATGAGACCTTGCTGCTACCCAGTGCCACTTCGGCACCTCCGCCCACGCTATACGTAAACGGATTGGTCGAGCCGCTAAAGCCACCGAACGACGCCGACGCATGCGACGCGCCGAAGAGCGCCTGCGCAAAAGGCACAACTTTGCCTGACTTGCGGTAAGAGAAACGCGGGCCGAATGTGTATGTGAGATCGGTTACGCTCACACCGCTCGGCGACCCGTGATACACGCCCAGATCGCCCACCACTCCGAACCAGTTATTGGCATTATAAACAGCCGACGTGTTGAAGCCGTTCAAATTTACGCCGTTGGAGCCCCCAATTCGGAAATAGGAATATCCGGCCGAGACATCAGCGGCGGGAGTTTCTTGCGCCTTGGACGATACGGCAAAAAAGGCTAGAACAAAAGCTACCCACATGAATTTCTTCATCATCCCTCCATGGTTTGTTTTGATTTTACAGGGCAACATTATTGGTGCCCAGCAGCGCAGGTACGTAGGTAATATGCGCTGGTATGAAAATTCGCTTGTACCTACGGTAAGGGAGGCGTGCCGTTGCGTCAATTTCGGACCCACAAGGCCAGTTCTTTCGCCGCAACTGTACGAACGAACAGGGTCTTCTCCTCCGCGGACGCGTTTGATGACAGAAAATGGAGGCCCGTCGTTCCGACGCAAGGTGGCGGAAGCAGCCGCAAGACTTGTGCGCTTCTTACGTGAGCAGGAGCCTGTATGCGCGGCCTGATCCGGTCTTCAGGTATCTTTCAAAACTTTCCGCAATGCCCTCTCTCTACACTCATCGCTTACCCCGCCTTCCGCGCATCCTTGCGGAGGTTGGGGGGAACCTGATAGTTCAGAATCTGTAGCAAACCGAAACTCTGATCTCACTCTCATTTCCACTGCCGGCGAATAAAAAGTACTTTGGATGGGACTACTTTAGATATGGCGGTGAGAGTGGGATTCGACCCATTGAATGCGGAGCTTTGTTCAGGCACAGGAAAGAAAGCATTTATCGCGATTTCGCCTTCCGCACGATCTTGTCGATGTGTTCTAAACCCTAATTCGCACGGCGGATGTAGCACGGCGTTGGAAAATGTAGCATGCGACCATAATTCCGCTACATTCCAATCTTCTTGCTGAGTTTCGAAGTCATTCCTCCCAATTTGTCGGACCGCTCAGCGATCCGCTCCATAATCTCTCGGTCCACTTCTGTTTCGTCGGAGGGCAGGAAGCGATACCCGCGGGCTAACTGCTCTTTGTCGGCCTCCTCGACATCTTCGAGTGTCGGGAATCCTTTCACTGCTGCACGTTTGTTTGCCGCTCTACCACACCTTAAAAATGCAAACGCCTGCGATGCTTGGACGCTTTTGGAACCTGAGAAACGACGAATGCCCAAATGAGCGCAGGAGAAAGACCTGGCCGAATCGGCATCTGCCATTAGCTTTATCAAAGGGTTCGCGCGGCGGCCTCAGCAAAACATGGAAAAGATTAGATGTATATGCAATGATTCCGCGTGTTTCAAACCGGTTCTCCTCGTACAGTTGCCTTCGAATTCCCCCATTCCGACAAGAGATGTCGGCTCAACCGGTCGATGCAACACCATCTGCTATAAATCGTTTCTCTGAAAGGTGGTGTTTATGACGCACCGGAGACGGGTTAGGCTCTCCGCGACGCAGAGGACGGACATGTGGAGCCGTTGGAAAGCGGGACAGTCGTTGCATGAGATTGGACGAGTCTTTGGCAAG
>Ga0210401_10000322_pt1 | contig 58757 bp, 62 predicted proteins | sample IncBWH32MmetaG_FD_150866 | JGI IMG/M metagenome (GOLD analysis project Ga0210401, IMG submission 150866) | Forest soil microbial communities from Barre Woods Harvard Forest LTER site, Petersham, Massachusetts, United States - Inc-BW-H-32-M | ecosystem: Environmental > Terrestrial > Soil >...
TTGGCCGGATGCTCGATCCCGCTCCTGAGGGCCTGAAGATCCTGGGTCCGGCGGAGGCGCCTGTACCGAAGCTGAAGAGCGAATTCCGCTATCAGCTTCTGATCAAGGCGATCGATCGCAAGCGTCTCAACGAAACTCTGCGCGAATTGCGGCGCTTCACGCAGGATAGGAAGTGGAGCCCTACGGCGCTGGTAATCGATGTGGATCCACTGACGTTGTTGTAAGAGGCGTCAACGTGCGCAGCAGCGTACTGACGCGGGGGCCGGGGAGAATAATGCCGGCCAGGTTCAACGGGTCGGAGTTCGGGATTACAACATTTTCGTCGGCGGATGTTTCGGAGCGGCGGACGGCGCGCAATAGGTCGAGCGCTTCGGGACGGGCAAACTGCTCGCCGCTGAAACCGGAGACGAATCGACCTCCGCGGATTTCGCCTTGTGCTTCCTTGCGGCGCAGGATGGGCAGCAAGTCGCGCCAGGGCGGAGCGAGCGTCTCGCGTGCCAGCAGATCGCGGAAAATCACGCCCCAGCGGAGCAGCAGCTGATCGGCGAAGGCAGCCGCGCGGGCGTCGGTAGTGGCCAGGTTCGCGGCATGCCGGACGAGCGCCCAACGGCCGGCGGCATGACGAGGCCGCAAGTGTCTTCCCCGCCCTTCTCCACGGCGGCGCTTGGGATCGACCAAAGATCGTAGGTTCTCGAAGCCGTCGGCCGTGACGATTCCAGCCGCCACCAGCTCCCACAAGCCGTCCTCGACTTCGCTGGCCAGGCGGCCGGTGGAGCGGACGAGATCGTTGAAGAAAGATGCGCCACGATCGCGCAACTGGGCGAGGACTTCGCCGGCTGGATGGGAAAGGGTTGGTTGTTGGGTGCCGGTTTCGAGCCACTCGGCGCTTTCACGCAGGAAGATGGCGATGGGTGCGGTACGTGTAGGCCGGACGCGTCGCGGCTCGGGATCTTCGAAAGCAGGATGCGGCGAGAGCCGGGCCCACATGACCTCGCCCGATAAGCATAGGCGATCGAGAAATTCGGGCTCGTAGCGGGCGACACGTCGCGAAAGAACCTCGGGCTCCCAGGCGGCCGCGGATATTTCGTAGCCCTGGAGCTGCTTGATGATTTGCAGGGTGCCGTCGACACCATGCAGCCGGCTGCCGGGCACCAGATGCTGCCAGCGGATGAGGAATCGCTGGAATTGGGCTGTGGTCACGGGCTCGATTTCGCGTCGAAGGGTCCCGAGCGTGAGGCGATGAATCCGGGTGAGGATGCGGCGATTGCACCACTGGATTTCGTCGGGAAATTGGGATTTGAGTGCACTGTCCCTAATAAAATGGCCGCGCATGACCTGGCCTTCGGTTTCAAGCTGGAGCAAAGCCTGGTCGACGGGGAAGCCGAGGGTTTCCGCTAGGTGGGTGGCGGTGACGGGTCCGATGGAATCCATCCAGCCACGAACGATCGGAAGCGGTTCATCTTTCAAGTGCAGGCGCTCGGTCGCGATCCAAAACCGTCCGACGTGATGAGCGCGACCGGACGCGGCGAGCTCGCTGAACCAAGAATGCCAATCCTCAGCGGGCGGAAGCAGGATCAAGGTGAGCATCGCGTCGTGCAACTCGTCGGCGTTGCGAACGTCGGGCCAGGACTCGGCCGCGACCTGCTCGATGGCGGCTGGATCAAGGATACCTGCGCCGCCGGCCACGTCGGTTCGCAGTGTGCGCCGCAGCTGAACCGCGCGGGCCCGCCGTTCTTCGAGCGGGGCATCGTCGAGATAGGCGTAGGGATTCGCGTTCAGGATCTCGTGCGAGAAAGGCGACGGCTCGGCGGCGTCGATGGCAACTTTCTGGATGGCGCCCGACTCCATCGCTTCCAGAATGCGCTTGAGACCATCCAGGTCCATGGCTTCGTGGAGACAGTTGTCGAGCGTTTCTTTGACCAGAGGATGATCGGGAATCTGGATGGGGCCGGTCAGGTTTTCTGCGCAGGCCACCTGATCGGGGAAAACCGAGGCGAGCAGGTCTTCGGAGCGCATGCGCTGGATGGGCGGCGGCACCTTACGGCCACCACGGAATCGGAGAATGGCGAGCGCGCGCGATGCATTCCAGCGCCAACGCGCGGTGAACATCGGCGCGTCAAGCAGGGCCTGAGTGAGGACATCTTCGACGGATTGCGATTTCAGAAACTCGAAAACCAGTTCGAGCGGGAAGGCATGCTGCTCAGTGAGCGAGATGTTGATGCCGTTATCCGTGGCTGCGGCCTGGAGCTCGAAGTTGAACGATCGGCAGAAGCGCTTGCGCAGCGCCAGTCCCCATGCCCGGTTGATGCGCGAGCCAAAGGGAGCATGGATGACGAGCTGCATCCCGCCGCCTTCGTCGAAGAAACGCTCGGCCACGATACGTTGCTGCGTAGGCAACGCGCCGAGCATGGCCGTGCCGGCACGGACGTAAACCAGCGCTTGCTTGGCGCCGGCCTCGTCGAGACCGCAGTGCTCGGTCAAGAACGACAGTGCTTTGTCGGGGTCGCGATCGATCTCTTCGCGGACTTCGGAGACGGCCTGCGAAAGCTCAAAGGTGCGGCCGGGAGCTTCGCCATTCCAGAACGGGACCGAAGGCGGAGCGCCATGAGCATCTTCAACCCGCACGCGGCCGGGCTCGACGCGCTTGATCCGCCAGGAAGTGGTGCCGAGGAGAAAAACGTCGCCTGCCAGGCTTTCGACGGCAAAGTCTTCATCCAAAGTACCGACCACCTTTTCCTCAGGTTGGGCGATGACCGCATAGTTGGCGGTCTCCGGAATTGCGCCGCCTGAGGTGATCGCGGCCAATCGCGCGCCACGGCGGCCCCGTATTCTTCCGTTCACCTGATCGCGATGCAGGTACGCTCCGCTGCGGCCGCGCTGGGTCGAGATCCCATCGGACAGCATGGTGACAATCGCGTCAAATTCGCTGCGCGGCAGGTTGCGATAGGGGTAAGTGCCGCGGACGAGGTTGAACAGATCGTCTTCGCGCCAGTCATGGGCAGCGGTCTCGGCCACAATCTGCTGAGCGAGAATGTCGAGCGGCGCGTTCGGAATCCCGAGGCGGTCGAGCTCACCGGAGCAAATGGCGCGAACGAGCGCAGCACATTCGATCAGCTCGTCGCGCGTGGTGGCGAAGAAGCGCCCCTTGGGCATGGCTCCAATCCAGTGGCCGGAGCGTCCGACGCGTTGCAGCGCGACAGCAATCGATCGAGGAGATCCAATCTGACAAACGAGGTCGACCGTGCCGATGTCGATTCCGAGCTCGAGAGAAGCCGTGGCGACGACGGCGCGCAGCTCCCCGTTTTTCAGGCGGGACTCGGCGTTCAGCCGGAGGGTGCGAGAAAGGCTGCCGTGATGCGGCAGGACGACGTTTTCGCCGAGGCGTTCCGCGAGGGCGTGGGCTACGCGTTCCGCCAATCGTCTCGTATTCACAAAAACCAGAGTAGTGCGGTGAGCGAGGATGAGCTGGGCGACGCGGTCGTAAATCTCGCCCCACATCTCGTTGCTGGCCACTGGCCCGAGTTCATCGAGCGGGACTTCGACGGCCAATTCCATGGCCCGCCGATGGCCGATGTCGATGATGTGAGCGCGCGGACTCAAGAAGTCGGCGACTTCCTCGATGGGCTTGACCGTGGCCGATAATCCGATGCGCTGGGAACGGTATCCGGCCTCGGCGGTGAGGGCGTCCAAGCGGGCCAAAGAGAGCGCCAGGTGTGAGCCACGCTTGTCGTCGGCGACGGCATGGATCTCGTCGACGATTACGGTGCGGGTGGTCCGCAGCATTTTCCGGGAGCCTTCGGCGGTCAGCAGAATGTACAACGATTCCGGCGTCGTGACCAGGATGTGCGGGCGATGCTTGCCCATCTGCTGTCGTTCATAGGCGGGAGTGTCGCCGGTGCGGACGGCGGTGCGGATCGGGTCGAGCGCGATGCCTTGGCGCGCAGCCAGTTCCGAGATTTCGGCCAGCGGTAATTCAAGGTTCTTGTGGATATCGTTGCTGAGGGCCTTAAGGGGCGAGACGTAGACGACCTCGGTTTCATTGGCTAGTTGGCCGGCGCGGGCGGCTCGAACCAGACGATCGAGACAGATCAGGAAAGCGGCCAACGTTTTGCCGGAACCGGTGGGAGCGGAAATCAGGACGTCGCGACCGGCTCGAATCTCGGGCCATCCGAGGATCTGAGGCTCGGTGGGACCGGCGAAACGGGTGACGAACCACTCGGCGACGAGCGGATCGAAATCCGCGAGTATGGGCGCAAAACCGGCGGGCTCAGGTTGAGATTGGGAGGACACCTATCTCTATTTTAAACGGGTCGGCGATTCCGCAGTCGACCGGCTCTTATTGATTGGAGATTAGGGGTAACCCTGCAGCCTTGGGGTGCCGTGCTTCCACTCCGTAGGAAGAGCAAACCCACCACTATTCGGCATTTTGACCTTCGGGAGACTCTGTTGATCCATCACATCGTCTTCCTTGATGACGTTATTCTTGTACAGCAGGAAGGCGGTGATGGCATACACCTCATTGGGTGTCAGCGACCCTTCTTTGCCCAGGGGCATGCCGCGATTGATGTAATCCCATATGGTCGTCGCGAAGGGTGAGTGAACCGACATGGTGTTGGAGTCGTTCACACATGGCGCGAGACAAGGTACCAAGGACTTCGCCTGAACGTCATGGATACTGATGAGCGTGGGAGTGTGACCTCCGGATGACCCGGTTGCACCGTGGCATGCCGCGCATCCCTTCCGCACATAGAGTCCCGCGCCTTCCTTGGCGGTACCCTGCCCTTTCGGAAGCTCTTTTCCAGTCGGGCTGATCGCAATATCCCAAGCCCGGATTTCTTCCGCGCTCGGGGTCCTCCCGACGCCGTAGGTGGGCGACTGTGCCCAGACAGTCGGGGCAATCGTGAGCACCGCCGTAACGAAGAAAATTTTAGGAAAGCCCATTGTGAACGCTCCCGTCGCTGGCGACTCTCCACGGCTGAACTGTGTTGTCGGCCCCCCGGATCCGGACTTTGTCCTCGGATTCGTTCCAGTATTTCGCCACCTCGGCTCGCGTGGGTTGAACCGTGCCCAGTTCGTCTGTGCAGCGCGACATCAGCACAGATTCTTTTCCGTCCCATTTCCAGTGGTAGCCAAATCGCGTATGCGCCATTGGATAGGCCTGCGTCCGAAGCTCGGCATTCTTCCAAGTCACGCCGGCATCGGTGGATATCTCCACGCCGCGGATGGCGCCGGATCCGGACCATGCCAAGCCACTAATCTCGTAGAACCCAGGGCCGGACAGCTGCTGCCCACCGGAAGGAAACGTGATGACAGACTTCGGTCCGATCATGTGAGTCAGCGCGGCCGCTTTCGGGTCAGGATTAATATGGCCGTAGTCGTCGTAGGTCATGTAGTAGCGATCGACGACCTTGATTCGCCTCAGATATTTGATCTGATAGATGCCCTCAAAGCCGGGAACCATCAGCCGCAGGGGAAAGCCCTGCTGCGGACGGATGGCCTCGCCGTTCATGCCGTAGCAGACCAGACAATCATCCATGGCCTTGGCGAGCGGGATGCTCGAGGCGCCCTTCACTTCTTCGGCGCCTTCGGCGACAATCCAGGACGCCCCGCTTTGCACGCCGGCTTCCTTCAGGAGCAGAGGCAGAGGCACGCCGGTCCATTCGGCGCAACTCGTCAATCCGTGGGTTTCCTGAACGGTCTTGTGAGACGGCCTCGCCCGGTTTCCCAGGCACTCGACGAAATGAATCCGAGATACGTAAGGAAGACGCTTGAGCTCGTCCATGGTGAAAATCAGCGGCCGGTCCACCATCCCGTGGATCATGAGGCGATGCTCCCGCGGGTCGATGTCGGGAACAAAAGCGCCGCGGTGCGTGGCCGTATAGAAAAGCGACGAAGGCGTGATAATCCCGACCGAATCCTGAAGCGGAGCCAGGACGTGAAACGTGAGGCCGAATTCATCAGGCGAATGCCTGTCGGCGACGGGCATGCGAATCGCCGTCTCGAAGCGGGAGCGGTCGCCATAGGCGATCAACTCGTCGATTTTCTTGGGAGGCGTCCCTTGTGTCTGGCCCTTCGCAACTCCTGCACCCCCCGCGCCCAGACCGGCCAGTGCGGCTCCCCCTTTTAGAAATCCCCTCCGATTGGGTTTTTTCGAATCCATGGGTCTCCTTGAGGATTATAGTTGTCCGGAATCAGTTCTTTGGTTCCGGTGTTTGAAAGTATAACCCATTTGAATCCGACGAGTTCTTGTTCGAAAGTTAATAGATCGGCGGATCACCTTCGGGGCGGGTTTTCCAGCGGCGGTGGATCCACAGCCACTGGCCGGGATACTCGCGAATGACATTCTCCAATACTGCGTGCAGGCGGCGCGTGTCTTCGACCGGGTCGCCGGTCATTTCTACCGGCGGGTAGAAGCGCAGCACGTAACACCGCTCGTGATCCGACCACAAGGCGAACCCAGGGATAACAGCGGCGCCTGTTCGAGCGGCGATTTTTGCAAACGCCGTGTTGGCGCAGGCCGGCGTACCGAAAAAGTTGACGAAAGCGCCCTCCTGGAGCGAGGTATTCTGATCCATCAGGATTCCGACCGCTTCGTTCTGTTGCAGGGCCCGCAGAATGGACCGCGCGCTGTCCCACTTCTCGATCAGGTGATTCCCGGAAAGCTGTCGCCGCTGTTCCACCATCTGATCAATGCGCGGATTATCAAGCGGCCGGATCACGACATGCATCGGCTCGGTCATCAATCCGTGGGCGAAGGCGCTCAGTTCCCAGTTGCCGAGATGCGCAGTTGCGAACAGGACGCCGCGGCCGCGCTTCTTCGCCTCCGTGAAATGCTCCAACCCCTCGTAACGAATCCAACCGGAAATGTTCTGGCGATTGATTTGGGGGAAGCGCGCGAAGGCGTAAAGCAGCCTGCCGATGGAGCGGAAGACTTCGCCGGCGATTACATTCCGTTCGGCCCTTGTTTTCTTGGGATATGCCAGCTCGAGGTTGCGCATGGCGACGCGACGCAGCCTCGGCAACGCGAGATCGAGCAGCTTGGCGTAGAAAGTTCCCAGCGCGGGCGGCGAATGCGCGAGCGACCACAGCACCAACCTGGCGACGAGGTATTGGATGACTGCTATTCTATCCACCCTCCACCGAGCACCAGATCGCCATCGTAGAATACGGCGCCTTGGCCGGGTGTGACGGCGCGCTGCGGCTCATCGAAGTGGACCTCGATGCGCTTGGGGGCATCGGCCGGATATAGCGTCGCCCAAGCCGCGAGGTGCTTATTGCGGATCTTGACCTGGGCACGGACTGGCGCAGCGATGGGCGGGATGGAGATCCAGTTAACATCGTTGGCTATTAACCGCGCGCGCAACAGGTCCTCGTTGCGCCCGACGATCACGCGCTGCGATGCCGGCTCGGTCGCGATCACGTACAGCGGCTCGCCCGCGGCAATCCGGAGCCCACGCCGCTGGCCGACGGTGAAGTGATGAACGCCGAGGTGCTCGCCCAGAACGTGGCCCTCGCGGTCGAGGATCTCGCCGCGCGTGTGCTCGGGCGTAATTCCCTGCTCCCGAAAATAAGCGTCGATGAAGCCCGCGTAATCGCCATTGGGGACGAAGCAGATCTCCTGGCTATCCGGCTTCTCGGCTACGGGCAAGCCGAGCTCGCGCGCGAGCTCTCGTACCTGCGGCTTGGTGAATTCGCCTAGGGGAAACAGCGTCCGCGCCAACTGCTGCTGCTCCAGGCCGAACAGAAAATAAGTCTGATCCTTGGCGGCGTCCACGCTCTTGCGCATCTGATAGCGGCCCGTGGAATTGTCGCGGGAAATTCGCGCGTAGTGGCCGGTGGCGATCATCTCCGCGCCCACGCCAGCGGCCATGTCGAGAAACTGATCGAACTTGATGAAGTTGTTGCAGAGCGTGCACGGGATGGGCGTGCGCCCGGCCAGATACTCATCGATGAAGGGCTTGACCACCTGCTCTTCGAAACGCTGCTCGAAATTGACGACGTAGTATGGAATGCCGAGATGTTGCGCGACATAACGGGCATCGTAGACGTCGTCGAGCGAACAGCAACGGCCGGTCGGCCCGCTCTCAGAAGTCAATTCCGGCAGCCGCCGCTGGTTCCAGAGCTGCATGGTCAATCCCACGATCGCGAGACCGCGGCGATGCAGCATGCCAGCGACAACGGAGCTGTCCACTCCGCCCGACATGGCAACGGCGATGGTGTTTTGAGAGATGGTGTTTTCAGACACTAGCGGTGTAAGTAGGAGACAACTTTCGCAACTGAGCGACGGATTCGGCGACGGCCGAGATCAGCGCGTCCACCTGCTCTTCATTGTTCGATTGGCCGAGTGAGAACCGGAGACTGGCGCGCGCGCGTTCACGCGGCAGTCCGATGGCGATCAATACATGCGAGGGCTCGACGGCGCCACTGGAGCAAGCCGATCCGCTGGACACCGCGAATCCCTTGAGGTCGAGCGAGATTACTAGCGACTCGCCTTCCAAACCGTCGAAGTAGAGGTTGGTGGTATTGGGCGTGCGAAGCGAGTGCGCGCCGTTCACGCCTGATGAAGGCACGCTGGAGAGAATGCCATTTTCCAGTCGATCGCGTAGGGCGGCCAACCGGGATGATTCTTCGTTTAGCTCGACGGAGGATCGCGCGGCCGCTGCGCCCAACGCCACCGCTCCGGGAACATTTTCAGTGCCGGGCCGGCGCTCACGCTCATGCTTGCCGCCAAACTGGATCGGCGACAAACGCGTGCCGCTCTTGACATACAGCGCGCCGATTCCCTTGGGTGCATACAGCTTATGGCCGCTGATGGAATAGAGGTCGATGCCCAACGCCTTCACGTCGACCGGGGTCTTTCCCGCAGCCTGAACACCGTCGACATGCAGCAATACATTGGCCTCGCGCGCGATCTGAGAAATTTTCTGGATGGGCTGAATCGTACCCAGCTCGTTGTTGGCGTGCATCACGGAAATCAGGACCGTTTCCGGACGCAGCGCGCGGCGGATGTCCTCGGGATCGACGATGCCATCCGAACCGACGGCTGCATAGGTCACGTCCACGCCCTCGCGCTCCAGTTCCCGGCAGGGGTTCAAAACAGCGGGGTGCTCGATGGCCGTGGTAATCACGTGCTTGCGCGCGGCGGGGTGAGTGCGGACAGTCCCTAAAATCGCCAGGTTGTCGGCTTCGGTTCCACCGCTCAAGAAGACGATTTCCTTGGGATCACAGTGCAGCAGCGCGGCGGTCTGGCGCCGGGCCAACTCCAGTTTCTGCTTGGCCAACTGGCCGTCCTGATGGATGCTGGACGCGTTTCCATACACTTCAAGTAGCGCTGGAAGCAGTACTTCGAGTACCGCTGGAGATACGGGCGTCGTTGCGTTGTGATCGAAGTAGAAACGCTGCACTTCGACTATTAGTTTAACAACGTGGAACGGGCTAAACTGAAACGAGGAGAAAACCGTGAATTATTCCCGCCGAGATCTTGCACTTCTACTTCCAGGAGTGGCCGCGGCCAGTGCCCAGGCCCAGACAGACGGCCAGGTACTTCCCGCCCGCGCCTATAAGTACGAAGACCTGCCGGTGAAGGTCAACAAGACCAGCAAGGGTCGCGCGGTAATGAGAGGCGATACCCATTCCGGATACCCGGTTGAGCTGCACCTGACTGAGCTCGACCCCGGCCAGGCCCCCCACGCGCCGCATCGTCACGTTCACGAAGAGATTTTCATGCTGCGCGAGGGTACGGTGGATATGACGATCAGCGGCAAGACTACGCGGCTCGGGCCGGGCTCGGTCGCTTACATAGCCTCGAACGAACTGCACGGGTTGATCAACAGCGGAACGGAAGTCGCGCATTATTTCGTCATCGCTCTGGGCGACGATAAGACTTGATTACCAAACCCGCTGTTTGCCTGTTGAGCGGGGGCCTGGATTCAGCCACCTCGCTCGCCTATGCTAAGCGCGAGCGCTTCGAATGCTTCGCACTGAGCTTCGATTACGGGCAGAGGCATCGCATTGAACTGGAGGCGGCCGCACGGGTTGCCGCAAGCTTGGGCGCGGCGAAACACCTGATCGTACCGATTGACTTGCGGCCCTTCGGCGGCTCGGCGTTGACCAGCGAGATTGCGGTTCCAAAGACCGGGGTGAGCGAAGGCATTCCGGTAACTTACGTTCCCGCGCGCAACACTATTTTTCTGGCCCTCGCTCTCGCTTGGGCGGAGGTCCTCGGATGCTCCGACATCTTCACCGGCGTCAATGCCATCGACTATTCCGGCTATCCCGATTGCCGGCCCCAGTTCATCTCCGCTTTTGAGCGCATGGCGAATCTGGCAACGAAAGCTGGAGTGGAAGGCCGCACGCGCATTCACATTCACACTCCGCTAATCAAGCTCTCCAAAAACGAGATTATTAAGTTGGGCAGGCAGCTTGGCGTGGACTTCCGATTGACGCACAGTTGCTACGATCCCGACGAGCGCGGCCGGCCGTGCGGCTTATGCGACTCCTGCCGCCTGCGCCTGAAAGGTTTCGCCGAGGCAGGGATCGAAGATCCGCTCGAATATCGCCAGTGAAGATCGCTGAAATCTTCTATTCGGTTCAGGGGGAAGGCATGCTGGCCGGCGTGCCGTCGGTCTTTGTACGTACCAGCGGATGCAACCTTCGCTGTACGTGGTGCGACACGCCTTACACGTCATGGCAGCCGGAAGGGGAGGATCGTTCCATCGAGTCGATCGCCGAAGAAGTCGACCGGTATGGCGCAGAGCACGTCGTGATTACTGGTGGCGAGCCGATGATTGCGCCCGGGATCGAGGAGCTGACGCGACGGCTTACGCAGCACGTAACTGTTGAAACCGCCGGAACCGTGGATGTCGCGGTGCGGTGCGATCTGATGAGTATCAGCCCCAAGCTGGCCAATTCCACGCCACGCGATCGAGATGGCGGCCGTTGGGCGGCCCAACACGAGCGGCTGCGGCATCAGCCGGAAATTCTGAAGCGCTTGATGGAGCGCTATTTTTATCAGCTCAAGTTTGTCATCAGCGATCCAGGCGACCTGACCGAAGTGCGCACCATCGTCAACGAACTTGAAGCGTCGAAGGACCGCGTGCTGCTGATGCCTGAGGGCGTTGATCCGGCGCTGCTGGCAGAGCGCGGCCGCTGGCTGGTCGAGGTTTGCAAACAAGAGGGCTTTCGTTTCAGCCCGCGGCTACACATTGAATTGTGGGGCAACCGGCGTGGGGTGTAGGTCTCACGTACTCAATTCATACCCGCGCTCGGCGATCCGCACCCAAAGTGTCTCCGATTGATGGCCGTGCGCGGCGAAGATCTGCCGCACCAGATCGCAGACGTCCTCATAGCCTCGTTCGTAGAACACCAGGATCGACGGGCCGGCGCCGCTCAACGCGCAGCCGAGCAATCCCGGCGCTCGTAGCTTTACCATTTCTTCCAACCCAGGCACCAGAGCGTAGCGATAAGGTTGATGCAGGCGATCCTCGAGCGCGGCCGGAAATGCGGTGGTGGTTCCGGTGGCCAGCGCGGCGATCAGCAGAGTACTGCGTTGGACATTGAACAGTGTGTCTTCGCGGGAATAACAGTCCGGCAATACGGCGCGGGATTGGGCAGTCGACAGGACGAAATCCGGCACCACCACGGCAACACCGTAGCTCGAAGGCAGCTCCAGCCGCACCGCGCGAGCCACACCGCCGGCATCGATGGCGGCCGCGACGATCGATCCTAAAACGCAGGCCGCGACATTATCCGGATGGCCCTCGATTCGCGCCGCTTCGTCGAGGATGCGATGCGCTTTCCAGTGCAGTCCCAGCAAATAATCGGCAATCACCACTCCCGCGGTGAGCGCGGCGGCGCTCGATCCGAGGCCCTTTCCAATGGGAATATCGTTTGCAATATCGAGAGCAATGGGCGCAAGCTTCTCGCCGACATCCTTGGCCACGGCGAGGGCGGTCTGCCAGATCAGGTTGTCCTCGCCGGTCGAAATCCGGCCAGCGTCACGGCCCGAGGCACGGATGGATAAACTATCGGCGCGCTCGAATCGACAGGTCAAATAAATCCCCAGCGCGAGCCCTAAGGCATCGAAGCCGGGGCCGAGGTTGGCGCTGGATGCGGGGATGCGAACCTGCATTCGGAGATGGCCTCGGGCTAGAGCCGCACTGCCGTTCCCTTCCGGCAGGACTCGTAGATGGACACTACGGCCTGCAACGCACGGTATCCATCTTCCCCTGACGAGACCGGCTTCCTGCCAGTGCGGATGGCGTCTCCGAAATCGAGAAACTGCCGTTCGAAGGGCGCCATCGAAATCGCCATGGGGTCGGATGCGCCGGAGGCAACCTCGCGCTCCACCGGCGCAGGATCGCCGGAATCATTTTCTACATTCCAGGTAGTGAGCTTGTCGCCCGAAATGATGGCTGTTCCTTTGGTGCCATGAATCTCCAGCCGCTCGGTGTAGCCCGGCCAGAACGCGGTGGAGGCCTGAATCACACCCGTGGCGCCCGAAGAATACTTGAGCACCGCAGCGACGACGTCTTCCGACTCGATCTTATGTAACGCCGCCAGTTGCCAGTAGCCGAAGACCTCAGCGATGTTGCCCATGAGCCACAGCAGAATGTCTACCTGATGGATGGCCTGGTTGATCAACGCGCCTCCGCCTTCGGTAGCCCAACTTCCTTTAATGGGACGCGAATAGTAAGCGGCGGTGCGAAACCACTTCACGTAGGCGTCGGCTTGAAGAAGCTTACCCAGCCGTCCACTGGCCAGCGCGCCCCGCACGAACTGGGTGGAATCGTCGAAGCGGTGCTGGCTTACCACGCCCAGCTGGATGCCCGCGTTGCGAGCCGTATCGATCATCTTCTGGGCCGTTTCGAGATTGGTCGCGATCGGCTTCTGGACCTGCACGTGCTTTTTCTCTTCCGCGCAAATCTGAAGCGGCTGCAAACGAAAGTCCGGAAAGGTGCAGACGTCGACGTAGTCAACGCGCGGATGGCGGCAGACCTCCTCGTAGGTTTCGACGAATTGGCAACCGTAGCGCTTGGCGAAGTCGCGGCCACCTTCCGCATTGATATCGGTACACACCACCAACTCGAAACCGATCTTGGCGTAGACCTGCGCGTGTTTGTGCGAAATCGCACCCGTGCCGATGATTCCTACCCTCATGCGAACTTTTCGGGCCCTCCTGGCTCCTGGATTCTTGGCTATTGGCTTCTGGTTTATTGTACGAGACCGTTCTCGCTTCCGCAGATACTTACTTCCATTCCGAGATTGCGGAACGTGGCGGCCTTCACTGCCAAGGCTCGGTTCGCTGCTGCAGCGCCGGGCGCATAAGCTATCTGGATGTGGTTGGCCTTGTGACGGGCCATCATCTGATCGCGCGAGACGCCGTAAGTCACCGCGTGCATGATGGGCCATTGCGGAGTGGTAATGCGCCATCTTCGCTCGGTCTCTTGGCGAGGAAGATCGCGCACACCCGCGCGCCCCAGGTCGGCCTTCAACTCGCCATCTTCGACGAATACGCGGCTCCAAACGATTTCGCCCGGCTTGCTGATGCCTTTCACAGTTCCACCGCCCAGCCGGAAGTACATGGGCGGCTGGCGCTCGCTGACTGTGCCTTTATAGCCATCGATAAAGTGCTGCGGCGGCGCAGCGCCGCTGATCTCGAACACCCAGACGAACTCGCCTTGATAGTCTTCTCCGTAGCGCACATCATGCAAGGTGGTCTCGGGATCGTAGCCGAGCTTGGTCCAGATGCGATTGGTGATCAGCGCATCCAAACCGGCGCATTCATCCACTTCGTTGAAGTGCGGCAGCGCGCGGCCGGAATAAAGCTCACCGTTGTCACGCGAGAACACGGGCGGGCGGTCCACATTGTTGAGCAAGCCTTCCGCTAAGTCGGATGCCGGCGCCAGATCTTTGAGCCCCTGCTGATATTGAATGCCGATCGCGTCGCAGCCGAATTCGTCCGCAATTCGCATCGCCGCGATATACATTTTGCACTGCCCGAGAATCTGATCCGCGGTAAGGTCGGTGTCTGGGTCCGTGCCGGTGATGAAGCGCATACCTTTTCCATCCAGCCACCAGCGCACGGCCTGGGCCTCCTGATCGGAAGTGCGCTGCATCTCGGCGTACAGTGCCGACTGGCTGAGCCGCTCCTTGAACACGCCGGTGGGATGCAGCAGCTCATCTGGAATGATGGCGTTGTACATGCCCATGCAACCTTCGTCAAACACCCCCAGGATCGCTTTGTTGCCCTGTAGCTGGCCGGCCACTTCGCTTGCGGCGGTCTCGACCTCATCCGGGAGCTTAAAATCCTGCAGCGGATGAACGTGGCGCGTGGTGTGACCGACCGGCTCGCCCTTCAGCCAGCGATCGAGTCCCTTAAGAAAGAAGTCGTCGGTGAAATCGACGCTCCACAGCGTGTCGTAACGAATGCCGGCTTTTGTCAGCGATCCGTTGAGGTTGAGCATGCCGACCAGGCCAGGCCATTCGCCGCTCCAGTTCGCGATGGTCAGAATCGGCCCTTGATGCGAGTACAGCCCGTGCAACAGATGATGCGTGTATTGCCAGACGGCCTCCACCACCACCAGCGGCGAAGTGGGCGGGATGTTCCGAAAAACCTCCATGCCGTATTTCTGGCTGTCGATGAAGCCGTGCTGCTTGGTTGGATCGTAGGAATGGCCACGCCGAACCTCGCGGCCGGACCGTCGAATGGCCGCCATGACCGCCGCCTCTACGCGTTCTTGGGCCGGCCAGCATTTTCGATTGGCAGAAAGTCGCAAGTCTCCATTTGCGACTATAACGATAGAATTGGGCATTAATCCACATTGTTACACGCCGCGAGATTGTTACACGCCGCGAGATTGGGCTCGCATCATCTTTTGTGGCAAGCTATGTTATGTTGAGAGAGCAGACCTTCCTTGAGCAGCTCCCGGGCCGGTAGCTCAGTTGGTAGAGCATCGCACTTTTAATGCGGTGGTCGCGGGTTCGAGCCCCGCCCGGCTCACCATGTTTTCACACCGCGTTTTAACAAGGGCAATTACAATGCTGGCTTTGGGGAGTTCGCTCGTGAAGACCCAGACGCGTCCTGCAGTCGCGTGTGCTCGATTCCGATTTTTGGGGAATCTCTGTGCTGTCGATCAGTCTCGGCCAAGCTCAGGTCGCGAACGGCCTGCTGATATCCGGGCTCGAATTCGGCCAACGAGAGGTGCCTGTAGACCTCCATCTCGGTCGCACTCGCTCTGACAGCCGGATCTGAGCCCGCGCCGTTTACCTCGTTTACGTCAATAACCGTGAGCGAGTCGGGCGCGCGTTCCGCTGCTGATTCGAGCGCGCCCGTTCTTCAGGTCTTACTCGGCCTACCTCCTAGACTTCCCGGTTTTATGGGGTTTGGCCTGGTGATGCGCACTGCCGGAGCGATGCGCACTGCCAGTGTGTACGACAGTCGTTCCGCCCCCGCCAGTGGCGTTCGCGGCGGCTCCAAATGCAGCACCTGCTGCCGCACCCTTCGCCACCGGATGGGTGTTGTGTTGCTCCTCGGCTGGCGGCGGTTGCTGCGCTGGCGGCGGTTGCTCTGCTGGAGGCGGTTGCTGCGCTGGTGGTGGTGTTTGCGATGACGCTTGCGGCACCATCGCAGTCGTGACGGCCAGTGCCGTCACAAGAAGTATGAGTGTTTTTAAGGCTTTCATTCGGCCTCCTATTAGGTTAGCTCCTCTGTTCCGGCAGCAATGCGTCCGGCGAGGCCACTATCCCACGTTGGTTATGATGCTTCCTGTTGTCGCGAGATGCATTGTCGGGACAATTCCACATACTATGAAGAAGGAATTGTTGCTTGCCCTTGAATGCCGCACTGCAAGAGCACACCAAAGCTCCAGACGTATTGAAGCCTACCGGATGGCCTAGGAGGTTGCTGAAAAAGTCTCTCGCAGGTCGGAGACCTGCGCCACGTGTAGAGCTAAGTCATTGACCTGGAGTTGTGGAGCAGGTCCCCGACCTGCCAATGTGAGCTCTTGAAAGACTTTTTCAGCAACCTCCTAGAGGGGCGAGATCCACTCAGGATACTGCAACCTGCCCATCCGACTCAGAATCAGATGCGGGCTGGAATCAATCGCGTGTTGAGAAATCTTGTTCGGTGCGTCGGAGTGCTTTGAAGGCAGTTGCAGCAAGTGGGGACGGAAGAACGCAGCATCCTGGCTGTGATGCCCGCCTCATCCAGCCAGGACAATTTGCGTGTCTGGTCGATTGAAGAGGATTGGAGTGTGCTGTTCGCGACACTGTGATCTGCCGGAAGTCGATTGGCGTAAAGGCCTGGTCACGCTGCTGAATTGCGCGGAACCAGTCTTCGCAATCGCACTATCTCGTGTGGTGAATGCCCGGTTCTGTCTTGCAGTCCTAGAGAGTGGGGGCTATGCTGTGATCGGAAAGCCCCTGGACCGGCAGAGCCCTGTGGGCTTGGTTAATGGAGCTTTGCGACTGGAAGACTCCATCGATTCTTGCCGGGTTTTCGAGCAAGTTGACCGCGAGATGCGGGAGGCTGCGGCTGGAGTGATTTTTCGTATGAAATCATGGCCGGATGCGCTGGGAAATGCTTCGCGTGAAGCAGAATGATACGGTCGTGCCGAGTATCATCGAATCTCACCAGCACTGCTTCAAGCGATGCCCGAGGATCGTCCCGTGCAGGACCGTGAGCGGCATCTATCTTTCGCACGATCCCCGGCGCATACATTCGGAAGGTGAGTTTCGAATGCGGAACTGGTCCGTTCAGGGTACGCCGGGATTCCTAAAGTTGTAAATCCAACCGACCCCCGCACCAGCATCTCGTCCATGCCGTTACTGAAGCGATGTTCGGGGGTCTTGAGAATTTCTTCCCCCGGATTATTCCTCTGTGCCCACTAACTTCCCGCGTGTTTACCCGGTGGTTCTCCCGCCTCTAGATTTTCTACCTACTGAAGTTCACTCTCTCCCGCTTCATGCTGCTCGTGGAGCAACATGAGCCGGTGCCTGTTCGAGCAAAGCGCCACGCTGCATTCCGTGAGCAGCTTTCCCGGGAACCCGGCGACGAAACAAAATGAAGTTTTTTGAACCAAGCAGGCCGCACCGGCATCAATTCCGCGAGTACCGAGAGGCTCCCTTCAGGACGGCTATGCCTTCCCGTCCCAACCTCCAGACCCTCTCTTCTCGGTACTGCGACGGATCGTTCCACAAGCGGCAATTGTGGATGCTCCTACTATCATGTGCGGAAAGCCGTTTAGGGCTGACCCGGCTGTCGATGCACAGACGGCTCATTGTTCGACGATCGCTGAATCTCAGTATGCCTTCGCTCGGTCTTTTGAATTAACTGCGCAGTTCCCTCCCAGGGCGCCATTTGGACCCCAGCGCAGTATTTGCAGCCATATCGAGCGCCAGAACGACGAACTCGATCGTCGAAAATCCACAGATCACAGACCCGCAGCGGCGAAGTGAGTTTTCGGACAGCGTGGGTCTCTCCGGCAGGGAGTTTGTCACGAACAATCTGCCCGACAATGCGCGAACGTGATTGACTTCTGGCTTGCACTGCAAGGAACAGCGCCTTTCCCTCGCGAGCAACGAGACCGGCCGCGAGCCTGACTTCTGAAGCGCCGCCTGAATCTCCGCTGGCGAGCGCACGGGCCGCCGGTTCACCTCCAGAATCAGGTCACCGGGCTGAATGCCCGCTTCGGGGCTAGCGGGATCGACATCCGCACGACTCCTGTGGTGCCCGCTCAGAGGCCGAACTGTCTGGCCAGATCGGGCTTCCCAGCGGCTCCACCGTGATTCCAAGCTGTGCGTGCTCATTGCCTGATCCATTTCCAGGCGAAGCGCCGCCGGCGTTATCGCTGCTTTCGGACAATGAAGTCAGCCGTGCGTGGACCTGCTGCTCATGCCGATCCCGCAGAATGTTGCGCGTGACCTCGGTTCCCGGGGTGTGCTGGCGATGCGATTGCGCAGCCCGTTAAGGACCATCGACGGCGTTCCCATTCAGGCGCCATTCGATGGAGAAGCGGTACGTGTTGAAGCCAAGGTTGGCGACCAGCTTAGCCTTCGGCGTAGTCGTGGGTTTGACGGTGTTCGACCGACCAGCTATCGCTGTTGGTGTTGCTGTCTTCGACCTGGTGGGCGGCAGTGGTTACCCCAAACAGGAAGCCCTTCGGGAAGGCATTGGGGGTGGCTGGAGCGGCGCTCGCGGCGATGCCCGTGGCGGTCGCCGGCGGGAACCTGGCGGCGAGTTGGCCGATTCATGATGCTATTGATAATTTAGCTTAAGGTTTAATTCCGGTGAGGATTCTCCTGAAGCCGAAAAAGCATTCGGTGATAACTGCCACACGACAAGAAGGAGACTCCCGAGGCTGTTCTTCGCCCGCTAGGCCTTTGCTCGTGAGCTCGCTCTGGCTTTCGGCTGGGTAGCGCCAGGTTCCCCCCGTCCGGCTGTTGGGTGGACCAAAACTGCAAGCAAACAGGCGAATGCCGTGTAGGCTTGGCGATTGGAGGGATCCCGTCCCTATGAAATCGGCGTATCCTACATGGAGTACACCTTCTTCTGGCCCCGTTCGTCTAATTGTTTTAAGACTCGATCCTAGCAAGAGCGCTCGCAGCCCCCTATCTCTATCACGCCGTTTCAACGAGGTGGTGGACTCGGAGGCGGTCAGTCGTTAGATCGAAGTTTCTTGGGCGGGTCATCCTAAGTTATTCTGTGCATTCTGCTTCGAAACCATCGCAAAGCGTATGATTGGCGCTAGAAGTCTTTTTTCCAAGCTATTCGGAAGCCTGCGACGGGTGCCCAACACATTTTTGTGCGTTCTTTTGAGTGGCACTGTCTTGTCGGGTCCCGTGCTAACAAGAGCCCCACAACCGGTTCAAGATGTGTCGAGAGCCACGCTGGACAATGGTCTTCGCGTGGTCATCGTACACAACTCCCTCGCCCCCGTGGTGACTACAGTCGTGAATTACCTGGTTGGATCGAACGAAGCTCCACCAGGATTCCCTGGCACCGCCCATGCGCTTGAGCACATGATGTTCCGCGGCAGCCCGGACCTGTCCACCGATCAGTTGGCCGACATCGGCGCTGCAATGGGGGGTGACTTCAACGCGGACACCAAGCAGTCCGTCACACAGTTTTTTTTCACTGCACCGAAGCAAGACTTGGATGTGGCGCTGCATATCGAATCGATACGAATGAGGAACTTACTCGTTACAGACGCGCTTTGGAAACAGGAGCGCGGTGCCATTGAGCAGGAGGTCGCAGGCGATCTTTCGAATCCCCAGTACGTTTTCTATTCAAAACTGCTGTCGGAGATGTTCCGGGGAACCTCTTACGAGCACGATGCGTTGGGCACGCTGCCATCCTTCAATGCGACCACGGGAGCCATGCTGAAGAAGTTCCACGAAACGTGGTACGCGCCGAACAACGCGATCCTGGTAATCGCCGGTGACGTCGATCCTGTGACAACGATGGCCAAAGTGAAGGATTTGTTTTCCGTCATTCCCAGTAAGACGCTCCCCGCGCGTCCGCAGGTCCAACTGACACCGGTAAAACCCGAGACTTTACACCTCACGACGGACCTGTCATTCGGGCTTGTGGTGGCTGCATTCCGTTGGCCCGGCTCGAACAGTGCCGACTTCGCAGCCGCGCAGGTTCTTGCCGATGTACTCGGTAGCCAGCGCAGCAGCCTCTACAATCTCGTGCCGCAAGGCAAAGCATTGAGCGCTGGGTTTTCTTTTGATAGCTTGCCCCAAGCGAGCCTGGGTTACGCTCAGGCTGCGTTTCCAGCCGGCAAGGATGGCACGGCGCTCCTCAGTCAAGTTCGTGAGGTCCTTGAAGACATTGCGAAAAACGGAGTCACTGCTGATTTGGTCAACGCTGCAAAGCGGCACGAGGTCGCAGACGCGGAGTTCCAAAAGAATTCCATACCGGGCCTCGCCATGCTTTGGTCTGATGCCTTGGCGCTGGAAGGACGGCATTCTCCCAACGACGACGTTGAAGCAATTCAGAAGGTCACGCTCGAAGACGTGCGCGACATCGCGCGCCGCCTTCTGAATCAGAAGGAATCGATATCAGCAATTTTGACACCGCGACCCTCCGGCCATCCGATCTCATCGGCGATATTTGGCGGAGCCGAATCTTTTGCGGCCACAGAGAACGCGGCCGTTCCGCTTCCTGCCTGGGCGAAAAAGGTGAATCAGCTCTCCATCCCGGTTTCGACCGTGTATCCGGAAATTACAACACTGTCGAATGGATTGAAGCTGATTGTGCAGCCGGAGACCATCAGCAACACGATCAGCGTTTTCGGCCATATAGGAAATGATTCTGATCTGGAGATTCCTGATGATCAAGAAGGTGTCGATCAGGTGCTGGGTGAGCTGCTTTCCTATGGCACTGTGTCGTTGGATCGCGTGGCGTTTCAAAAAGCGCTGGACAACATTGGCGCTAACGAGTCCGCCGGTATGGATTTTTCGCTCGAAGTGCTTGCCGACGATTTCGATCGCGGCGTTTCGCTGCTCGCCGAGAACGAATTACATCCGGCTCTGCCCGCTAGCGCCTTCAAAATCATCCAGCGTCAGTTTGCCGATAGCGTGGCGGGAGAACTTAAGAGTCCCGCCTATCTTACGCAACAGGCCTTGCAATCGGCACTGCAGCCAAAAAACGATCCTGATCTACGCCACGCCACGCCTGGCAGTGTTTCCTCGCTATCTCTTGCTGACGTCCGCAATTACTACAAGCGCGTTTTTCGACCCGACCTTACTACAATCGTGGTCATCGGTAACGTCAGACCCGCACGAGCTCGCTCTGTGATTGAACATAACTTCGGAACCTGGAACTCTCATGGCACGAAACGTAGCATTTTTCAGCCTCCGGTGCCGACTAACCAGCCATCGAACACGGAAGTGCCAAACGCCAGCCGCGTGCAAGCCGATGTCACTCTCGCGGAAACCGTGCCGGTGACCCGTTCCAACCCGGACTACTACACTTTGAATCTCGGAAGCCAAGTGTTGGGTGGAGCAATCTACGCGAGCCGGCTGTCTCGCGATCTTCGGGAGAATACCGGACTTGTATATTCTGTTTCCTCGACACTCGAAGCGGATCCAACCGGAGCCTCGTACATTATCAACTACGGGTGTGATCCTGGCAATGTGTCGCGGGCCCGTGCGATCGTGGAGCGCGATTTGAAGGAGATGCAGACGAGTATGGTGCCCGAAGAGAGGCTGAATCTGGCCAAGGTCGAGCTGCTCCAGCAGATTCCCCTTTCAGAATCCAGTGTTGGAAGCATCGCGGAAGGTCTGATCTCGCGCACGACAAACGAACTTCCGGTGGACGAACCGGACTTGGCAGCACGTATGTACGTTAAGCTTAAGCCGCAGCAGGTTCAAGCCGCATTTGCCAAGTGGATTCGTCCACACGACTTGGTACAGGTAACCGAAGGCCCAAATCCAAAATGACGGCATCCCAACCGTTGGCATTCTCGATCGGCTGACCCCCGAGAAGGCCGATTTCAGCTTCGTGTCGTCGACATGACGGAAAAGAACGACGTTCGGTTCGTACCAGACACGCAGACGGAATGATGTCTTTTTACGAGACATGTCGTATTGCCATGGCGCTCCGGGGCAAGTGCCTGCAACCACGCCAACATCGGGCGCAACGACGGCAGCCGATCGCGGTGAGTGTTTATGGATAGCAAAGCCTGCCTAGGCCGGATTCGGCCTGGGAAACGCGCTAAGGGTCCGGCGACCCCAGTTTGACGTTTCCCGCTAAACCACCGGCTCATGTAGTAGCGTCACTCCTGCTTTATAGTTCAATGCCAATCCAGTCGTTGACAACTCCATTAATCTCCTTCGTGTCGGCGGATCTCTTCAGCTTGGAGTGACCACTCATCGAAGGATCTGTTCTCACTCCTCGAAATAGGTTTGTGCCCGTGCCGCTTGGGACTAAACGTCATGTTCTGGCACTCCAGTGCAGTCGCATCATCTACTTGAGCGAGAGCGCATGACGATTAAGACAGTTACTTCCAAGAAGGGCATTCTATGAGATGGCTTTTTTGCGGACTGCTTAGCTTCTGGCTGGTACCCGGTGCGTGGGCTCAATGGTATGGCGTCTACCCACGACACCCATATTACCCGCCTTATCCGAACCCAAATGTTCCGTTTCTTTATCCACCGCCTGTGCCTTACCCGCCTCCCGTAGTGAGGGAATCTCCGCGTATCGTAATACGTCAGTATCAAGAGGAATACTGGCGACCTCGACAGATCGGATATTTAATCGCATTCAAGGACAACTTGATTCAATGGGCGGATGCATATTGGGTGAGCGCCAACATCCTGTACTATGTGACACCGGACCATCAGCAGAAAGCGGCTCCCTTGGATCGCGTTGACCGGGCGCTCAGCGAACAATTGAACAACGAGCGGGACATTCCTTTTTATCTGCCAGCCCAGTCAGGAAGGGTCGCGTTGCGGCTGCTCCTTGAGCAGCAGTTGAACCTGGTACTTGAGACGCAAAACACATCGCGCGGACTGGTTGTGCGAATCTCGGATGTCCTCTTTCATTTCAACGACTTTACTCTCACACCCGAAGCACGCGAAAAACTCGCCAAAATCGCAGGCATTCTGGTGGCGTACGCCGGCCTCTTCCCCCGCCTGGAAGGATACACCGATAATGTCGGCAGTGATGAGTACAACCTGCAGCTTTCGCGGAAGCGCGCAGATGCCGTACGGGATTACTTAATATCTCAAGGCGTGCCTCCTTCCAATGTAACCGCCGCGGGTTTAGGTAACACGAGCCCGGCGGCACCTAATGCAACGGCTGCGGGTCGTGAGCGAAACCGGCGAGTTGAAATGTTGATACCGGGAGACGTTATAGGAATCACGCTCACCTCCGCGGCGGAATAGGACTTGTCGTGGCGACGAGCGATACAGATAGGCGAATGACCGTTTTTCGTCTGGATTGTCGCGATGGTCGTTATCCGTTGGCCTACGCAAGAAAGAGGATCCGACCTTTCACTTGGCCTTAGGCGATCTCGCAAGCTCCTGTGGAATGTGGCTTGTTCCTGCTGATTCGCTTGCTCCTTCCCAAACAGCTCGCTCTGTTTCTGGGGATGCAGAAGCCTCGACGTTCGACCGCCGCACGCGCGCTCATGGTCTTGCTCTCCAGGTTCCTTCATTGGCGTGAAGCTCTGGTCATTGTCGAGCCTCAGACATTCCTTAATGGCATCGCACCGCGTTCCGGACGTTCTGGAGATGGAATTCTCGACGGTGAGGCCGGCCGCAACTGCCAGAGAACCTGCGCGAATTGATTCGCGAGATGGCCCACGACAATCCGACCTGGGGCGAGTGAAAGGATCGCTAACGAACTGAAACTCAAGCTCGGCGTCCGCCTCACCGCGGACCGTCAGGAATACTTGGGTAGAAAACGTCCAGACAGAGGTGCCACTCAGCGATGGGCCACGTTCGTTCGGAGAACGACGATCGTGGCTTGTGACTTCTTTTATAATCCGTGTCCTGCCCTTTGCCGGTCGAAACGCGGGCATAGATTGCCGCGCCGATGGGGGCTTACGCGCTCCGACTTGTAGGCTCATGATCTCGTCTAGCGTGCCAGAATCCGGAGACGCCCGGTGTAACGGATTCGACCGAATCCTGATTCTCTATCGCCCTCATCCCGAGGGTATCAATATTCTCAATGACTCGTTAAGGTTTACGCTGCCATGGGCGAACGTGGCTAGGATTTCGGCACGATCAGGTCGTCCTTCCAGTCCTTCTGCAAGCGCTTCCACGCCTTCGCCTGTTCCGGAGTGAGAATCGCGGCGATCTGGCCGTTGTATTTGTCGTGAATTGACTTTAGCGACTCTTTAGCGTTCTTCTTTGAGGCATCGCTCTTGTCGCTCGCCCTGTATACATCTTTAACCTGGCCCATATAGACACATTTAGATTGGAGAAGCGGCTTGATCGCAGCTACCTGATCCGGGCTCAATTTCAAGGTCGTAATGGCCGTATCGAATCGATCCGTCGCCAACTTCATCATGTCCGCTCTGCTAAACTGCGCCCAAGCTGCAGGAGCAGTCAATAAACACATCGCCAAGGTGAATCTTCCTAGAATCATGGTTTCTCCTTTTAAACTGCGCAGAACTCACACGCTTGGGTGGATGCAATTCTTGAATAACTCGTTCAAAAAGATTCGACTTTGGGCCGGCGCACTTGCTCAATCGGATTGAAATCTGCCAATCGAGTCCGATTGCGGTAACGTCCTGCGTAACCCAACAGTCGGAGAATCGTCAGTTCTAGAAGCCACTGCCCGCGATCCACAATTGATGCCACGGATATCCGCATCGCTCCGCTCGGTCCGTGCCGGAACGCGAAGTTATACATCCAGCCGACCCGTGAGTGCATCTGGGGCATGGAAGGGTACCGAGAGGTTTTCGCTCCGGACACTTTGCCTCCGAAGTCACCTCCGATCCTCTCGGTACTTCCTTATAATTTCCACAAGCCTCGTGGATAGGTCGTTACGCTATCATGTCGTATGTCCATTGGCGACCGCAGACGAAGCGGAGTATTCACGCATTCCGGTCCCCTGCCCACGTAGTCGTTATCCCCAAGGCTCTATCCTTCGCAATGTCCGCAACGAGTGCCGAACCGAGTTATCGATTTCCGATCGCTGTGAATTGCACGGCCCTATCGATTCGGGACCCATACACGACGCCACTGTCATAGCGTCATCATCGTCACGGAATCGATTCATTTCCTTGATCCGTCTTTTCCACAGGATCGTTCGACAGGGCGCTGAGTGCCTCCTAAGGTACTCCAGCCTCGCCGTGAATGCGGTTCCGGCGGATCGCTTGGTTGACTCCACATCCACGAAGTCTTCGACGACGCCGTTCACTGAGGCAAGGTAGTTCGACAACGGTAATCGAGTCAATGCTTCATCTCGGCGTTGTAGTTGGTCACCAGAGCCAATGGCTCGGTCCCGAGATAACGGTGTGGGGATGCCCAGGGCCGGAAGTATCGGGCGTAACGCGATTAATTGGCTTAATGGGTGTCGGTCTTGATCGGCGCGTGGGGTTCCGGTTGCCACTCGGCCCGTAGACTAGGAGGTTGCGGGTCTTCGCATTAATTAGCCAAGGATCGACCGCGGTATATATTTTGCCTCCGCCGCACACTAGCGTGCATCTTTCGAACGCTTCTAGGGACCAGGCCGAAAGAGAGAAGCCCGCCATGTATAAAGTGCGATGCCCGTGGAGCGTAGTCGGAAGGGGCTATCTGTTTATCGCCTTATTCGTGAGTTTAGTATCGGCACGAGGGCAGAAGTATGAGATCACACCCCTGATTGGCGGCGCATTCGGAGGCACAATGAAACTGGAGCAGGCGTTAATCCCGAACGTCGAAGCACATGTCGCTGACAGCTTCAATTTCGGTATAGCCGGTGGCATCCGTTATGAGGGCGACGAGGGTGAAGGCTATAACGCGATCGAGTTCCGATGGATGAGGCAGGATACACACCTTTTCATCAAACAAGATCCTCTTGTTCCCACTCCTTCGGTTGCAGCTTCATTCCGCCCGGGTGTCACGTTGGATCACTTCCTCGGCGATTTCACACACGAGTGGAATTTACAAGACGCCAAGATAATACATCCGTTCCTCACTTTAAGTGCGGGCGCAGCCCGCATGTCAGCCCCGGCGTCCAGCGCCACAAGGTTCGCGTTTGGTATCGGAACCGGCGTCAAAGTGTTTCCGACGAAGCGCTGGGGATTCCGGGTGAGCGTGGAGTATTTGCCAGTCGTGATGCACGCTGAACTTCAGAGATTAGTCTGTATCGACGGCTGCGTCGTCGTACTGAACGGCGGAGTCATGAACCAGTTTGTGTTGAGCCTCGGGCCGGGCTTCCGATTCTGAGTTGGAAACAGCCTTCGTGCCCCGTCGCATCAAAATCGTTCCGCTTGTCGAATTTCCAGCCATGCACGCGGCTCGAAATAAAATGCGCCGATGCCGCGGACAGCAGCATCTACACTCCGAATCTGGATGCCCAAGAGCACCATTCTCGGGTAATCCAGGGCACGTAGCGGACCGCTGTGGCGTCAACGCGGGAGGCATGATGCGCCTTACTCTCCTTAGTTTCACTCTTGCAGTTACTATCTCGTCCGTGTGCCAGGCCCAGCCGTGGGAATTGGGTGCAATCGGCGGGTACGGGTGGTATCACGATTCGTCCATCACTAACGGCCTTGGATCAGCGGAGGCGGGCATTCCGGCGAAAGCTGCTTTCGGCGTGACCTTGACTGAGAACATGTACAACTACGTCGGAGGCGAAATCCGCTATCTATTTCGCTTTGGAGGACCGGAACTCAAATCCTCGGGGATAGAGGCCAACCTCGATGGCCACACCAACCTCGTTACGTACGACTTTCTGTTTTACACATCGCCTAAGGAATCCAGCATTCGTCCTTATATCGCCGCGGGTGCCGGCATTAAAGTGTATACGGGTTTGGGACCACGCTTTCTCGGTCTCAATCAGCCGCTCGCCAACTTGGCATTGCTGAGGCCGGTGAATCAAGTGGAACCGGCGATCAGTGTTGGGGGTGGCATGAAATTCCTTTTGCCCAAGCGGACGCAGCTGAGAGTCGACTTCCGGGCTTACATGACGCCACTTCCTGACCAATTGTTCAGGCCCATCGGCCCCTCTGTAATACGTGGTTGGCTGTATGATTTCGTGCCTTTGGCCGGGATCAGTTACGTCTTCTAGCCGTTATCGAGCTCGCAAAACTTTCGTCCTCTCCATTGCAACGACAAGATCTTTAGTACCTGATCCCCAATGAGAGACCGCCTTGAGAGCGCTTGTGAAGGGGACGTCCAGCGGGTGTACACGATCCGGAGTAAGAATATAGATGGCTCCAGCGAAGGGAGTCGGTACCGAAGGGACGAAGACTGTGAAACGCCCGTCCTCATGTTCTTCAATGATGAATGCGGGGACGAGGGCCTCCTCAATCTCGGCCAGCGCCGGCTTCCACGCTTGGTCTTGCGCCTTTCCAGTCAATTGCTGAGTGAGACTTCGAAAAAGTCCGTAGCCAGGAATTCTTTTGAATAGAGAGTTCTCCATTCGCTCCCAGCCCGTTCGCCCTGCCGGAGTGCGAACCATGAGCCCGATGAGGAAGCATACAATCAACACCAGCAGCAACGAAAGGATGTGTTCAGCGGGCAGCCATTTGGGAAGCAGCTTCGCAAACGGCCGCGCGATGGCAGCGAACGATTTCATTACCTTGAGCAAAAGCAAACCGGCGAGATAAATCGGGGCGACGGCGAGCAAGCCCACACCTAGCCTGCTTAGGATGAATTCACTGATCTTCTTCGCAACATGATTCCGTCCTTTGGGCCCGGGCTTAGGAGTCGCTACCATACTTAGCATCCGATCATTCTCCGGGCACTTCGATCTTTTATTTTGTTGATTCTGTTCTAGCGGCACACTGGCATCGACGACATTTAAATGAAGTCCAACTGCCAAACGGGAGTCTCATAGTGTGCAGAGAGTCTGAGGGCGGAAAAGTTCCGGTGCTTCGTTTTGAAACGCCGATCAGTCTTGATTTGTTGGGCCAATGGCAAAGGAAGGAGTTCAACAATGCAATTGTCATTACCGAAACGTTCCGTCGCCGAATTTGTGGGAACATTCTGGCTTGTCTTCGGGGGTTGTGGAAGCGCGGTTCTGGCAGCAACCTTTCCCAACGTCGGCATCGGCTTTCTAGGCGTCGCGTTGGCTTTTGGTCTTACATTGCTAACGATGGCTTATGCAATTGGGCATATCTCAGGATGCCATTTGAATCCGGCGGTGTCGATTGGCTTGGTCGCGGCCAGGCGTTTTCCCCTTTCCGAGTTGCCTGCATATGTATTCGCCCAGCTTGTAGGAAGCATCGTTGGCGCCGCAGTGCTCTACGTGATCGCGACCGGCCGAGAAGGCTTTGACCTCTCTGGCGGTTTCGCGGCCAATGGCTACGGAATACACTCTCCTGGAGGCTACGCTCTAGGCGCATGCTTGACTGCCGAAATTGTCTTGACTTGCATGTTCCTGCTCATTATTTTGGGAGCGACCGCCCCCCGGGCACCTCAGGGATTCGCGCCCATTGCCATTGGATTTGGATTGACAGTGATTCAGCTGATCGGAATTCCGGTCAGCAATGCGTCAGTCAATCCCGCGCGAAGTACAGGACCTGCGCTCTTCGTAGGCGGGTGGGCTCTGGAGCAACTGTGGCTGTTTTGGCTTGCTCCCATAACGGGTGCTGTATTCGCCGGACTGGCCTATCGCGCATTCACGCACGAGTCGACCCTAGAAGCTCACCAAGCTGAACGGGCGCCGCAATACGGTTAAGCGCAGCGTGCGTCCGACTTTGAACGGCGGGTCACGGAGTGCCGCCGGGATGTTAGAAGTTGAACATCCACTGAAGCAACGGTGACCAACCTGTGAAACCTGAATTGTATGGAGTAATGATCGATGCAACAGGGGACTTGACAATGCGCAGGCCCTCCGCGACTACATAGACACGATAGCTCCTGAGGGGATACCACTTGAAGCCGGGAGCGTACTCGTAGGAATTGCCGAACTGGCCAAAGACGAACGACGTGCGCCCATACAGTTCCCACTTCTTTGGAACGATAAACTGGCTCACCACCGTCTCGAAGCCATGGTCGAAGGTCTCGCCGATCGGAATCGGTCCGTCGGCACGGAAGTTATTCAGCCAGCGCAAGAAGTATTGGGCATTGACGGCGAGCCCGCGCCATTTCACGCCGCCGTCGACGGCCAGCATGCGGTAAGTTACATCACTCACAGTCACACCAGGGGCAACCGCTCCTGTAGCAAAGGTGTTCACGCCATCGGAGTTATATAGCCCAGTGTTCTCGGGGTTGCCGTCCTGAATTTGGGAAAAGCAGTTTTCTTTTGATTTCGTAAAACTGGTTCCAAATCGAACCACGGGCTTTTTGTTGTTTTGGTAGTCGTCGTACATACTGCGTGCCCGCATGCCGGGGATTTCCGTATATCCCGAGCGGCTCCCACCACACGCTGCCGGAATATACGAGGTGCGGGTCGATCTTGCCCGTAGGAACAGTCAATGTGTTCAGGCCGTCGCCGGCGAACAGCTCGTAATGAAACCCTTTCCAGGGCTCCCCATCGATCCATGCCCCCTGCGTCAAACCGGGTCGAAAGAACTGGTCCGCCATGCTTCGCTCGGGCTGCACAAAATACGGGAATGATCCCGGTAGGTGTTCGGCTACCTGGAGCGCCCCAATAACCTGAATACAGGGTGATCGCCTTGTTGAATCTCCAGTTTACGTAGTCAGAAATTAGCGGTCCCGAGAAGCGTACTGTACGACGACGTTTGCCCAGGACGGCGCGAACACGCACGCGGCTGGTGAGCTGATGCTCACCGTGATCGGAATACCCGCGACAAAGCTAGCGTTAACCGGCCCTGTGTCGTTCGCCAAGGTCGCCAGCGAGAGTGTCACGCGTGCGGTGCCATTGCTGACGGTGACGACTGGGTTGACAGAGCAGTACTGCCCAGGCACTTCGAGTTGCGCCTGCACCCGAGTCACCGCAATGTCCCCGTTTGGCGTAAGCGTGGAGGCAGTATACGGGACTGTGAGGTCGGGTACATAAATAGCCCAGATCAGTGACGGCCTTACCGGGTGCTCAGCCGAGGGTGTACCGGTCAGGTCACCAAGTAAGAACATACTCGCGGCCAACCATATCCGCAGGTTGCATCCCGTCATTTCTGTGGTTCCTCCGTTTTAATACGAGTGTTCGATGTGCGGCTTGCCGCTGAAGACTTATTTTCTATCGATGCTATTGCCTCAGAACCAGGCATGATGGGGAACTCCCGGCGCAGCGGTCATCTGAGCTGGGCACTCCCGCCGTGAGCAGAAGGCCAATCGCGGCATTTTGCTCCCACAATGGGAAGGTACCCCAGCGCGACACTTTCCTGCGGTTCCGGCTGCCCTGTTCCACACCGCGATTACGAACTTTTGGAGCGCGCGCCTGTAGGGTCCGAGTGACGGCCCCCAAGCCCAACAACCTCAGCTTCTCTGCGATCTGGCGCAGGGAGAGCCCCTGGCGCCGCCAGTTGGCAACACCGTGCAGGATAGATGGTCGTTTTCTCCTGGTTCGCGGGGAGCTGCATGAGTACCACATCCACATCGGAAGCGGCAACGTTCTGATGGAGCCGGGCAGTCGCTACTTGTGTGTCGTGCTGGGTTCCGGGGATACGGCTGCGAATCTTCCCTTGCCGTTTGAGGGCGATCGCATCCTGGGCGTAGTTCTCAGTAAGGCGCTTCTGCTGGTGAACGATACTCAGATCAAGGATCCGACGATCGCGCAGCAGTTGTCTCAGATATCTCGTCCTCGACTTAAAAGTTCGAAATGGGTCTTGTGTGCGGAGCCGCGGCGAACCCATCGACGTCGCCGTCCTCGTCTTCAAGAAAGACGAATTATCCCGGTATAACTGGGGATACAAATTAGCACACTCCGGCGTTTCATCGTGCGCCGTCTTGCGCTACTTCTCCGCGACCTATGGGCGGACCGCTTGAAGAGGAGTATCAATGACACAATGGCTGTCTTCACGGGCATTCTCTTCCAATGGCGCAGCCCGATTTCAAAAAAAGAAAACGCAATTGGGCGAATGTCAGAAACTGACGACGGTCAAAAAGCGAGGAACGCCTGCAACATTGGCACCCAGCCGGTCAGACCTAAGCTATACGGAGTAAATGCCCCGCTATAAGGAGATTTGTTGACCCGGAACACCTCTGCGTTGACCCAGAATCGGTCGGTCCGAACGGGAAACCACTTTGCCCCAGCGCCATACTCATAAGAATTGCCGAACTGCCCGATCACCCACGATCCACGGATATATGGCATCAACGTTTTCGGCTTGGCAAAATAGCTCGTCGAGAGCTCGCCGCCATGGTCGAATGTGGATTTGAGCGGAAGCGGTCCGTCGGCCACGAAATCGTTAAGCAAACGCGCGAAATATTGCCCGTTGACCGCAAGCCCGTTCCATTTGATGCCCCAGTCAGCCGCCCACATCGTATACGTGGCCAGGTCGAGCGTTACACCCGGCGCAAACGCTCCGGTCGAGAAGGTAAGCACACCGTCGGAATTGTACAGTGAAGTGTTGTCGGGATTTGATTGTTCGAGATTTGAAAAACGGTCCTCTCGGGATCTTGTAAGCGCGGTACCAATTCGAATGCGAACTTTTTTGGAGGCGAAATAATCATCGTACATGTTGCGATCTTTGCCGGGTGGCCCATAGGGTCCCAGCGGTTCCCACCAGACGCTGCCGGAAACCGCCAGATGCGTATCGATCTTGGTTGCCGAGATATTCAGGGTATTGAGACCGTTGCCGAGGAACGCCAAATAATTCAGCCCCTTCACGGGTTCTCCGCTCGCCCATACTCCCTGAGTGAACCCGGGGCGGAAGAAGTTGTCAGCCATGCTCCTATCGCTTCCCGTAAAAAATGGGAACGTGTTAACCAGTGATCGGCTGCCTGGAACGCCAGTGTAACCTCCAGTAAGCGTGAGGGCCTTGTTGAATTGCCAGCCAATGTTGCCGGCTACGACGATCGAGGCGGCCCCGGCGGACGTCCAGACGGTCACGCTATATCGCAGCCTGTTGTCAAAAATGTAGCCGCCTAAGATGAACATTGAGCGATTTACCGTGATGTCGTTGCGCGTATTAACCTCGCTGACAACTCCCAGGTGGTCGGTAAAAGTCCCTTTGCTATCAAGGGTGTTGAGATATCGGACTTGGGTATTGACGTTGAATTTCAGCAGAAAAGGCACCTTAGCGTGTTCGCGGGTTTCATAGATTACTATTCCATCTCTGTAATGATCGTCGTCTGTCTGTGATGCCACAACGGATGTCTGCGGTACGGGAGTACTTGCTGAACCTGTCACCGCCTGTGGGGTATTCAACGCGGCATTGGCTCCTGGCGCCGAGGCATCTGCCGCTGTCAACGGTACAATTGGCTTGCCGACGATCGACACATTCGTTGCCGTGCCTCCGTCAAGCAGTCGCTGCAGTTTTCCGATGAGTGCCGCTAAGTCCTTTTGTTGTTCATCGATACTCTTTTGGTGCTCATCTAAACTCTTTTGCTGCTCCTGGATTTTCCGAAGCAGCTCGCGGACATCGCCATTCTCGGCACGCATCTCCGTAACTTCGCTCACCAGGCTGGTTGATGGCGACTCCTGATTCTGTGCACGCGCCGAACTCGCGAATGACACCAGGGTCGCCAATATGAGTGCGGCGGAAGATCTACCGGCTAAGGGGCGAACCCACATGGCTGATTTCTCCGTTCAGGTTATTCGCATTCGTACCTACGCGCGGGCCGTTGACCCCTGCTTCCGAAGCCATCGTGGCATTGAACGAGACGGCGAGACGGGGTATTTGGCCTGCGTAGGGATGAACCCAGTGATACAGCCAGCTCGGGAATACTACTAGTAGTCCGGCTTGCGGTCGAACCCGAACGGGCTCGCCGTACGGATCGCCTGGCGCAGTCACGGCGTCTACGCCCGCCCGCGGATCGAGGAACTCCAAAACACCACTGAGCGGCTGATCCGGGTTGTCGGTTCCGGAATCCACGTAGTACACTCCGGACCATGCGCTGTCCGGATGAGAATGGGGCGCATGGTACGAACCCGCGCGACAGATGGTCGCCCACGCCGCAACAGAAAGCGTGCCCTTGAACGCATTCGGTCCTGCAGCGGCATCGATCATTCGGCGCAAAGCCCAGGTGAGCCACGCCGTCAATGCAGACACTGCTGGATCCCGGCGGCTAAGAAAGTCGAGACGCGAGTGCCACCCTCCGATGTTGCTGCGACCTAGGCTCGAGTATTCCGCCTCCTCCGCAATGATGCGCGCGTGTAAGTCCCGATTGATCGCGTCGGCGTCCGGTATCCGCAAACGGCCAATGAGCGTGGGAAATGCCGATGTAACCTCGAGTTCCATGGGAGCACAGCCTCGATCAGCAGAGCGTCACGGAGAGGGCTAAGCCGGCCTGACTGGTTTCCTTGTACTTACTGTTCATGTCCTTCGCCGTCTGAGCCATGGCCGTGATGGTCGCATCCAGATCCACCCGGTGCCTCGATTCGATTTCGTTGCTTGCAATGGCCCATGCCGTCCAGGCCTTCACGGCGCCGAACGCGCATCGTTCGATGCATGGAACCTGGACGTATCCCGCAACCGGGTCGCAAGTCATGCCCAAATGATGTTCCAGCGCCGATTCCGCTGCATTCTCGATAATTCGCGGGCTCGCGTCATATGCCGCAGCGACTAACGCAGCCGCCATCGCCGATGCCACGCCAATCTCAGCCTGGCAGCCGCCCTCGGCGGCGGAGAGAGTCGCATTGTGCTTGCACAGGTACCCGATGGCCGCCGCTGCGAGCATACCTTGACGGATCTTGTCCTGCGAAAGCTTGCGGCCCCCTTCGCCCAGCCCGTAGACGAGAGCCGGCAGGACTCCAGCCGAACCCCCGGTGGGCGCGGTGACAACGAGGTGCCCCCGCGCGTTTTCCTCCGACCCCGCCAGCGCGTATGCCGACAGGATCCCGATTCCGCGGTCCGACTGGAACTGGTCATCCTGGGCACGCTTGTAGACGGTAGCGGCTTTCGATTGCAGCTTGATCGGTCCGGGTAAGACGCCGTCCGGCGCATTGAGACCAGACTTCACAATCGCCACCATCGCGCCCGTGATCTTGTCGATGAAGGCATAGACCTCATCCTGGCTCCTGCCGGGGATGGACATCTCGTTTGCCAGCAGTACATCGGAAATCGACAGGTTGTTTTGTTCCGCGTGTTGGCGCAGCTCCTTCATCGTGGCGAAAGGGTATTTCGGCTGGTTCTTCTGGGGAGGCTTGTATCCCTTCCACTCGATAAATCCACCGCCCACAGAGTAATACTCCTGCTCGAGGATCGGCGTCTTCCCCGCCATCAGCCGGACGGTCATGGTGTTGGGATGGGGGAAGTTGCCCTCGGTAGCATCAAAAATAACGTCTTTGAGCGTGACATCGACGGTCTTAGATCCGAGCTTCACTGGGAACGACTGATCCGGCTGATCGCGCAAGCTATCGAGAAAGGCTGGATCGACGGTTGCGGGCTCTTTTCCGACTAATCCAGCGAGCGACGCGCGCTCCGTCCCATGACCTTTGCCCGTGGCGCTGAGGCTGCCGTACAGGTGAACCTCGAACGCCGTTGCTTTGGCGAGCTGGTCCGCGGGCAGCTTCGTGCAGCGCTGGTAGAAATCATAGGTGATGCGCATCGGTCCGATGGTGTGCGAGCTCGACGGGCCCGGTCCCACTTTGTAGAACTCGTCCAGAATCGTCATTACGGGGCCCTTTTGCTCCTTCACTACATTTAGAGCCGGAGAGAGCTGCGGCGTAGGAGGCGTTCCTCCTATGGCCCTGGCCGCTCTCAGTTGTGCCGTCACGGGACGGTCCATCATGATTGCGGTGGCGCCGATCAGAGCGCTACGCATCAAAAAGGTTCGCCGATCTGAACCATCAGGAATCTTCTGCGAGGCTAACTCGTCGACAGATCCTAGCGGATCGATTTCACCTAACAGGTCTAGCGGCTTCAGACGATCATCAGACATTTGTATTCTCCTTATGTCTTCAACTTCGCGTCACACAGGTTACTTCTTCGCGGTAGCGGTAATCTCAATGTTTCCCGGACCCACCAAGACGGCGACCACTACTGTCGTCCTGGTGGGTCCCGCATCTTTGAAATAACTTCTGTTGCCGCCTGGTTTAGCCCCGGGCGGCGAAATAATCTTTTTGTCGCCGCCGAATGCTGCTCCGGCGCAGACGAAAGCTACTAATGCAACGGCGATCCTCGATTGGCGCATATTGACTCCGCAAGTGTAATGAACAAAGTGAGCAAGTTATTCGCGTGGGTATTTATTGATGTAATAAGTCACGCTTGCCTGTATCCTGGGCGCAATCCACTTGAAGCCGTCCTTCCTCTCGAGTGATCCATAGATATACTCCGCACCAAACAGATAACGGATATTCGGCTGAACGATGAAATTTACCGTAGCGTAATTGCTGACATGGTAAGTGGTCCCCGGATCACCTGCAGGACTGTTGATTCTCAAATACCCATAACTCACCGTGCTGCGGAGGATCTTCGTCCAATTGTGTGTATATCCGAATTGGCCCGAACCTGTGGGCGTGGCCACCAGGTGTCCGTTTGCCGCGAAGCCGACGTCCGTTCCCAGGCCGAAGTTATCGTTATAGTAATTCGAGATTCCCTTTCCAAAAACTAGTTGAAACACCACATTGTCGCTCCGGCCTCCCCACACGCCCGAAAGCGATTCGCCGAATGCACCTGTATGCCGTGACAGGTTTAACACGTCTTCGTTAGGCACCATGCCGCCGACATTTCGGAAGAGAGTGGCTGCGTGAAGGTGGCCGTGATTGTTTTCATAGCGATAAAATCCGATCAGATCCGGAAACTTGGAGGTGCCGATCGGCACGCCGAACTGGGTGCTGAATGGGGTATCGACGCCGGACTTCTCAATGGAGACACCGATGGAATGGTGTTTGCCCAGCGGTTGGGTGTAACGGAACTGAGGAAACCGGGCCGCTATCATCCCGGGCGGACCTTCAAATTCGAGCGTATCAGGAAAGGCATCCGGGTCGGAGAAGGCGCTCCATGCCTGACCGGCCAAGAAATTCTTGTACTGCCCGTAAAACTGCCGCAGTCGTATCGAGTTCCGGTCGTAGTTGCTCAGGAAGTCAAACTCGAAATAGACTTTTACTTCGTTTCCGCTGTTATCGAGAGTTCCCTGCCGGGTTTCCCAGGTGAATCTGGTCGGCCGCATCGAAACCGTCGAATTCTCCGAATGCGGCGTGGTCGACGACGGAAAGCTGGAGGGAACATATGCGCCATAGTATGTACCGGCATAATTCAGATCATAGAAGAGATCTGTTTTTACAAAGCCGCCAAATTTCATGTAGGTATTTGTACCTGGAAGATGGAAGAACCCTCGCAGTGCTGGATCTAACGGCTCATTATCGATACGCGGTGCGCCTACTTCGTTTTCTCCTGCCGTTTCTCTGGTCCGAGTTTCTGTGCCGTAGTACTCCACTGGAAAATGTACTACCGGAACTTCGGATGTCGGGGGAGCAACCGGGGAAGACGGCAGTGCACGTGGGGTCGGCTGTGCTTGTTGCAGAGCGGCTATTTGGGCCTTGAGCTCTGCTATTGTTTTTTGCGAGGATTCCTCGAATTGCAGTAGCTTGTTCTGCAGGTCCTGGAGATTCGGAGTCTGGGCGCGAGCTGTTGAGACACCGAGCATGCATGCGCAAACAAGTCGCTGACGAGTAGTGGCGATCACTTTATCTCCATTTCGTTAAAAAGATGCAGGTCGATTGCTGCGGGACTTAGAATAATTCGGCGCATTCCTTGCGTCACGGCGTAAGATTGTGCCCTTCGGTGCAGAAAGTATTGTCCTCTTGGCCGCGATGATCTCGATCCGTGATTTAAGTGTGCGGACTTCGACAAGGAAAGAGAGTGTTGGTCGCAGCCTTTCGCCATCAGAATGATTTGGCGCTGTCGCCGAAGGTATTGGTGGCGCTCATACAAGAGCGGAAAACAAGCAACACAGTGTTGCGACTTGTCATCAAGATGCTAGCCGTATTGCTGATCTATCGTCGGAACGTTGATGCCATTTCTGCGCAGGAAGACGTAAAAAACAAGGGCTGCCATCTGAAGTTGCTATCTGAATACGAAATTTAGCAGACGTGCCGTACAGCATCACGACGATTGGTGAGCGGGAACGAGCGGACAATTTACCGAAAACAAGTGTGTCGGAAACTCAGGGGCGCAAAGCTGCTTTTTGGACCGGTCGTTGTTTCATAGCGGGTCTGGCGGCGATCACCACTCTTGCGATGCGACTGATTACGCCACGAAGCAGAATATAGGGAACAATTGCTAAGGTCACTGCGGTAATCAGCAGTTCCATAGTGTAGACTCCTCTGTGAACGATGAGTTGGTAGACCACGTCCAGAATCGCGGCAAGAAGAAAAACCTTCCCAACATCCTTCCGTCCCTGTCGCAGCAATTCGCGTCTGTGGGCCGGGTTAAAGAGAACTGTCCATAGGAAAGCCCCTCGCTTTTCACGTGCGTCCCGGAGCCCGGCACGAATAGCGAGGATGGTTGCAACCATCGGTTGTATGATCAGCCGTAGATTCATCGGCCCCGTCAATCGGGCGCCGAGGTTCTGCCATACCCTTGCAAAGATATCGTCCATGAGCCGACTCCTCTTTCGAGAGCGGAGGCCATGCAAATGCGCCGCCGATACCGCTTTCGGATCGCTACATGTTTGAAGATGCCGCCGGCAGGCCACCAGACGGAGAATACCTTCACACTGTTTCCGTTTTGTGTTTGACCGGCACAGAATTAACACGTTGCCATCGAAGGCGATCTTTCAATACGGCTGTCAACACGGAGGACCCGATGCCGGAAGAACGCACCGCAAAACATTTTAAACCGAGTAGGCTCTGGAAACATCAACCCTATGGAGGATTTCCGGAGTGTCTCTGTTAGAAACCCATGATTGGACCATGCCGCAGGCGCTGGCGATCCCTAAAGAAGGATATTTCAAGCTGGAAGAGGGAAAGTACGGACCGGTCTTTCCGAGGACACCGGCATGTCACGGCTTTACGATCATTGCCAAAATCAAGCCGGGCAGAGAGCCGGTGATCCGCGAATATGGAAAGACGCTCGAAAAGGCCCTGGAGACGGATCCTTATGTCCTGGCCCCACTCAAACTTCACTACCTGCGATGGGTGCTATTCGACATCGGCAAAGATACGTACTTTATGTACCAGGGAATTTTCGACACCGACTTCGACAAGTATACCGACGACGCGGTGGCGCTTTTCACCCAGAGCGGCATCTCGACGACATTCGAAAACTTGGAAGGCTTTCCAGAGGACTGGAGGACCAATGTGCCGGGGTTCATCAAGTTCGTTCGTGAGCATCAGTGTCCCAGTTTCCTGGAATATGGGGAGTATCCATACGTCACTGCCGACGAGATCAAGAAGGCCCTGAGGCTCAAGAAAGCCTTTTCGGAAATGCTCGACCAGATGCAGTGAGCTTTTGCGATGGCAAGGGACGCCTCGATGACGGATAGGTATGAATTCGCCGCCATCGGCTCCGGTCCCGCCGGAGAAAGCGCGGCCGAATTGGCTGCCTTCTTTGGCCACCGTTCGGCTGTGATCGAGAAGGCGCTGCCAGGTGGAACCGTAACCACGACGGGTGGAGTGCCGACCAAAACACTTCGTGAGACAGCTCTCTACTTCGCCGGGATCTGTGAAGGAAGCACATATGGTTTGCGCACCGCGGCGCCAGCGGAAGTCGCGATCGACATCATCCGCAAGCGGACCTGGGAAGTTTGCGGCCTGCTGCAAAAAGGAACGGCTGAGAACATCGCTAAGAATCACGTCGACTACATTGAAGGGGAGGCGGCCCTTCAGCGAGACGGCACCGTCCTGGTCGCCAGCGAGAATGGAGCGGGACGTAAGCTCTATGCAAAAACAATCCTGATCGCAACAGGATCACGGCCCCACCGACCGAAGAATATCTCATTCGACATCCCAGGCGTCTGTGATACGGATACGATCCTGGATCGCGGGCGCCCTCCCCGAGACATCCTCATTGTTGGTGGCGGTCCAGTCGGAGTGGAGTTCGCCACTATATGTCATGCGCTGGGCGCAAAAGTCGCCATCGTCGACCTTGGAAGCCGGTTGATCCCGGCCATGGATGGCGAACTCTCCGGTTGGATGGAAGACCTATTCCGCCAGTGGGACGTCACTATCTATCTCGGATCCACTGTAGAGAACATTGAAGTATGGAACGATGCGCTGCACGTGAAGCTATCCACATGGCAAATGCTTTGCCCGGACACGGCTCTGTTCGCGTCGGGACGGATCGCCAATACAGAAGGCCTCGGCCTGGACGCCGCCGGAATCCGCTGTGACACCCGCGGACGAATCGTCGTCGACCGGAATTTTCGAACCACCGTGGAGGGCATCTACGCCGCCGGCGACGTTGTTGGACCCACCCTCGCTTCCATAGCCATGGAGCAGGGACGAGCCGCTGTCTGTCATGCCTTCGGTATTCCTTTCGAAGGAACCGTCGATCCCACTCCGGTCTCAGCTGTCTATGGAATGCCGGAAGCCTCGGGTGCGGGTCTCACCGAAGAGCAATGCCGGGAACAAGGCCTTGACTATGAAGTCGGCCGGGCGGATCTCGGATGCACGCCGCGAGGCGCCATCGTCGGCAGGGGTGGATTACTGAAGTTGATTTTTCAGAAACAGAACCGAACGCTGCTTGGTGTCCATTGCATCGGCGACATCGCCTCAGAAATTGTCGGGATCGGGCAGATGGTTATCCGATGCGGTGGCACGCTGAACACCATTGCAAACATGTCAATGAACACTCCGACCTATGCATACGCCTACAAGTACGCGGCGTTTGATGGGTTGCGCCGTATCGCGGCAACTGGAAAGGAATCGCTCGATGAGTCAGCCAAACGGCCCAGCCCGATCTTATAACCACCTGCATACGGCCCGAAAATACGCCGCGGGCAAACGGCGCTTCAGCGTCTATTGGACCTGGAGCTATCCTTGGGAGGCCAATCGGGATACGACCGAGATGGACAATCGCTTCTCGACGATGACTGAGGTTCGCCGGGTAGCTTGGCCCGCTTATGAACCGGTGGCGTTTTCGCAAAAGATGTTTCTGCAGGGCATCGCTGGAACACTGGAGCTGTTCCATCTCTCCATCGTGAGATTCCAGGAGGTCGTCGGGGCTGTCACCGGGTCGCCGGTCGCAGTGTTTCAGCGGATCGATCAGGCCGGCCAGAGATTACCGCTGGACGAGCGGATCCTCGGCGATTCCGACACAATCATGGTCTTCGGCCTGGATCACATGGTCACCGAACAGGAGGCCTCCGAGGAAGAGATCGAGGCGGTCCGGCAATTTCTCCGGCGCGAAGGAACCTGTCTCATCCTGGGACCTCATCATGATGTCGGAAGTTCAACCGATTTGACGGAGCGCGCCATGGAGTACGCGCATCATGGCGATCCCCTGGTTCCCAGACAGCAGCGCTTCGGCAGGTACACACGATCGCTCATCAAGGGGCTCGGTGTGCCGGTCGAAAACCGTTGGGGACTTCGCCCGGCCACGGTTCAGGGAACGAACCGGCTCGTTCCGCTCAACACGGTCAGGGATCTGGATAGCCGGGGTTGGCTTATCGGCGTTCCCACCTTCAACTTCCATATGCATTTGCCGCATTACGCAGTCACCACGAACGATCCGAAGGCGATCCACGTGTTGGCTCGTCAACCCCTGGACATCTCTAGGCCCCATCCGTTCGTGGCGGCGGGAAACAAAGAGTTCAATATGTTTCTGTGGATGCCGCCCGCCGGAGACAGGGCTGGGGACATTCTCCTGGCCGACTCCACCATCTTCACCACCCTGTTCGGGGGCGACGAAAGCCTGGAGAGCTTCTGGAAGAATATCGCCACCAGGTGATCGGCAGAACGATCCGGCACGGCAGCGTGCTGCCGGTTCTTGTGGCTGCTTGCATGTGGATGACAATCCCGTCTAATGCTCAGAATCGGGGTGTTTATCCCCTCGGCATGAGCGCCATAAACTCAGGCGTGATGCCGGAATCCACCTTCACGTATTCGAACCAACTCCTTCTTTACACACGCGATGAGGCCAAGGACAACCAAGGCAAGACTCTGCCGGTGACAGGAAAACACTCCGTGATTCTGGACATGAACACAATTACCTGGGTGAGCGAAGATATAATCCTGGGAGCCCGGTATTCCGCGTCCGCCAGCCTCCCTTTCTCGAAGAACGATCTGACCTCTGACCTGCAGGGTAACCTCAGCGGGGGCAGTGGACTTGCGGACTCTTATTATCTGCCGGTCATCTTGGGTTGGTCCTGGACCAGGGCCGTGGTTCGCGTGATGTATGGCTTCCTGGCGCCGACAGGGCGATTCAGCGCGGGGGCGCACGACAATGTCGGTTCGGGTTATTGGACGCATACCTTGTCTACAGGGCAGACCTTTTACCTGACCGGGAGCAAACGCCTTTCGCTGTCCGCATTTCAGATGTACGAATTCCACACCGTACAGGAGGGCACTGGCGTGCATCCGGGCGAGACCTTCGACCTGGACTATGCGCTCCTGTATTCGCTGGCCCGCGCCCGCCGCTTCCAACTCCAAGCTGGCCCGGCCGGTTATGAGCAGCGACAGACAACCGCAAGGACCGGGCCCGGCATCAACCTGGCGGCGTCCGAGGAGCGGTACGCGATCAACGGCTTCGGGTTTGCCGTGCTCGGCTTGTTGCCGAAGCGGACCAGCGTTGGGGCCAAATACTTCAAGGAATTCGCGGACCGGGCGACGTTTCAGGGATATTCGCTGCAGGTCGTGGCGTCGATCGGCTTCTAGGAATCGGGGAGATTCATGATGGGGAAGAAGATGCTCGAATTGGATGACATTCAAAGCGGGGTGTTGCGACCGCGGCCTGCTCCCTATGCTGCGGCGTACGTGCTGTTTCGCATCGACAACGGCAATGCCGGAAGAGAATTGATGCGCCGCATACAACCGGTAGTGGCGTCGGCTGCGCACCCGGTGAGCCCCGCAGCCGACACGTGGGTGAGCGTCGCACTCAGCTTTCAGGGCCTCATGGCATTGGGTGTGCCACGAGCATCTCTCCACAGTTTTTCGCCGGAGTTCCAGCAGGGCATGGCTGCACGCGCGAGAATTTTAGGTGACACCGGCGAAAGCAGCCCCGAACATTGGGAGAAACCTCTTGGTTCCGCTGACGTCCACGTCGTCCTCACTGCGCTCGCTCCGGATACGGAGAGATTGGAAGCAGCTCTCGCACGGGCGCGCCACGAGTACCAGAAGATCCCCGGCATTACGGCGATCTGGAGCCAGAATTGTCATGCCCTGCCGAATGAAAGAGAAGCTTTTGGATTCAAGGACGGAATCAGTCATCCTGCGATTGAAGGGTCGGGCATTCCTGGCACTAATCCCTTTGAACAGCCCCTGAGGCCGGGCGAGTTCGTCCTTGGCTACCCCGACGAGATGGGAGATGTGCCGTCCATACCGACGCCGGACGTTTTGGGGCGTAATGGAAGTTACGTCGTCTTTCGCAAATTGCACCAACGGGTCGCCGCGTTCCGCCAATATCTCAAGGCGACCTCCGGATCCGAAGGCGAAGAACTCCTGGCCGCGAAGATGATGGGACGTTGGCGTAGCGGTGCACCCCTCGCCTTATGTCCGCTGCACGATGATCTTGAACTCGCCGCAGACCCACGGCGAAACAATGCCTTTCTCTTTAGGAAAGACGACACGATCGGCTATCAAACACCCTGCGGCTCGCATATTCGCCGGATGAACCCACGCGATGCGGACGTGGCGGGTGTAGTTCGTATCCACCGCATGATCCGCCGTGGAACCTCGTATGGACCGCCTCTCGCGGATGGGGTTATTGAAGACGATGGCCTTGAGCGGGGATTAATGTTTGCATTTGTCGGAGCCAATCTCGGGCGGCAGTTCGAGTTCGTCCAATCGGAGTGGATGAACGATGGCCGCTTCTTCGGAGGAGGCGCCGCGAAAGATCCCGTCGCGGGAGCGAACAGTGGCGCAGATGGCTATAGTTTTCCGAGGCGTCCACTTGCCATGCGCCTCAAAGGATTGTCTCGATTTGTTGTCACGAGGGGCGGCGAGTATTGCTTTCTACCTGGCCTCCGCGCATTGCAATGGCTCGGAGAGCTTGAGTCTTAGGCACAGAACATATATATCTGCCCTTCACGCCAATAGAGCGCCGTGGCTGCCCAGAATTGTCACCTTCCCGGCGGGTGCCCAGAGTTCGGAGCGTTATCCGGCCAATAAAGCTGGCGATTCCAGAAGGCGTTTCCGGGGCTGCGACATAGAACTGTGAGTTGGGGCACGTCAACCGGTTTCGTCGATCCGCATCGCTTTCTACATGATCCGGATGCGGTCAACGATCCCTCCGATCGCTACTGACCCGACAGGGATTTCTGTGCCGGTCGAATCGAGAGACTGGAAGATAGAAAAGAACCGGTCAGGTCAGTAGCAATTGATGCTAAGCGACGTGTTTGTTAGGCGTGTTACTCAGCCTACCTGGTAGCCCTCCTCTACTCGCGACGGTTAGGGCGGGTATGGATACCGCCGGCTACGCCTCCGACTGCGGCGCCGGCTGCCGCAACCTTGGCCCGGCTGTGAGTGTTCTTCGGTTGCTGGGTTTGCGTGCCATGCGAAGTTGTTTGCGTCGCTGGGGGTTTTGTTGGCTGCGTTGGCGTTGACGATTGGGCACCACCACAGTCGGCATAGTGAGTGCTATTGCAAACGACATAACTCGGCTTGAATGTTTCCTATTGACCTCCTATTAGGCTGCTCTGTTCCAGTCCCCACAAATTCTACGCCCGCAATGAACGGCGAAACATCCTCATTCACAAGGGAGTATGTGACCTACGATGCCCGGTCCTTAGCGCATCTCCTCACTAAGGCCGGGTCTCTTTCGCTATTAAGTAGGAACCTTCTACACTTCACCTCCCCCAGTCCACTTGGAGGTATGGACGCCAATGGCCGTGGTCCAACAATGCTGAGTTGGTCGACATCATCGTCGTCGGCGGAGAGTCCGCCAAGCGCCTGAACCGCCCTGGCATGGCGCGGTTGCGCGTACGCGTAGACTCCGGCGAAGTGCGGGCGGTTATCATCGCGAAGCCCACCTTGAGCGTGAAGGATTTGTGCACGCTGCTGGGGCGCTTCGAGCCGCGCGGCGTAGCCGGTTGGAGACTCTTCAGGTAGAGTCCGTACTACGTGTTCTTACTACGCCGGCGATCTTTGTTGGATGAAGGCGACGATATCACGTTCGACGTGGACACGCTGATATGTGGTGCCTTCCTGGCCCACTGGACGGTCGGTGCCCTATAAATCAAGAGGGATCGCACTGCAAAGTGGCGTTTGCTGCGGCGTGTGTTTTCCATTTTTGGCCTCTATCCACCTGATGCTTGTATGCCTGGCGGTCGTCCAAGTAAATTACCCAACTTAGACGGAGCTGAATTCGCGGTCCCAGCGGGATCGACCTGCAACCTGCACGATGTGCGATGGCTGAGCGGTTGCTCGAACGGATCGTCGATAATCCAGAACCTGAAAATTGGCGCCCGAAGCTTTTCCGTCAGTGCCACTACGGCAAAGACGCTTGGCGACTTACAGGCGCCTCTCTGGTATTGCAACATAGGTGCCGTCAATGGCTGCGACTGTTTGCGTGCCGCAGTTTGCCATCACAAGCCGCAGCTCGCCTTGAAGAATATCGAGCACCCGTTCGACTCCCGCTTGGCCGAACGCTCCCAATCCCCACAGGAAGGGGCGGCCGATTCCCACTGCCGTGGCTCCGAGCGCGAGCGCCTTGAACACGTCCGTTCCCCGGTGGACGCCGCCGTCCAAAAACACCGGAACTCGACCGCTGACCTCGTTCACAATTTCGGGCAGAGCCTCGATGGTCGATCGTCCTGTGTCTGTAGACCGGCCTCCGTGATTGGAAACCAAGATCTCGTCCATGCCATGCTCGACTGCAAGACGGCCGTCCTCCCTTGTACCGATGCCTTTGATATAAAGCTTCAACGATGTCGCTTTTCGCAACCGGTCGACAAATTCCCAGGTCATGCTAGGGTCCTGCATGGCGACACCAGTCATGTTGATGCCGTCGTACATTTTCCGTCCCTTGACCGTCTGACCCAGTCCGCCTTCATGGCACGCTAGGCACGGTCCAAGGTCTTTTGGGAGTGCGCGCCGGTAGGTTTCACTATTTCGGCCGGTGGTGTTATCGACGGTGAGGGCGATCACCGGACACCCTGCTGCTTCGACGCGCCGCACAAGTTTTTTCGCATGCCTCCCAAGCGGTGGGAGCGTAGAGTTGGTACCACACCGGCCTGCCGTGCACGGAGTTTACATCCTCGACTGCGGTCGATGTGGAAGTGGAAAGCATCTGCATGGTCCCTCGCGCTTTGGTGGCGCGGGCTACTGCGAGTTCGCCATCCGGATGAAGAAATTTCTCGCAGGAGGCAGGGCACGTGAATATCGGGCTGTTGTACACCGTACCGAACAGGTCCGTCCGCATATCGACCTTGCTCTCGTCGTGAAGCCGGCGCGGTCGCAACTGGATGTGCTGAAACCCTTCGCGGTTGGCGCGGAGAGTAGCATCGTCGTCCACTCCGCTCGCCAGGAATGCCCAGTGGACCGGATCGACCTTGCGGCGCGTGGCTTCCTCAAAATCCATCACGCTTAAAGCCTCTTTCGGATCGGCCATGATGTCGGCGATCTCGGGCGCCCGCTCCGCGAATGCACGGGTTCCGCCAAGCGCGGCGACGTCGGGGCTCCCGGCCAGATACTTAAGAAAGGTCCGGCGGTTATGGGTAGAAAATGCTGGACTCCTCATGTTACTTTGGTTGCGCGGCAAGCTCCTTTTCGAGGGCCTGATCCTCGCCATAGATATCCCGGAAAAAGTGCACCTCGCCGTTGCTCATGACCACAGCGGTCGCGTACATTAGCACAACTTGAATCGGGCGCTTGACCTTGACAGAAATCGATTCCATCCCCTGCATCGCTTCAACCACGCGATCCCGCGACCAGCCGGACTGCCCACGCAGGACCCAATCCGCCAGGTCTTCCGGCTTTTCCACGCGGATGCAGCCGTGGCTGAGATCGCGGCGTTCCCGATCAAAGAGCCACCGTGCAGAGGTGTCGTGCATATATATACCGTATTCGTTGGGGAACACGAACTTCACCAATCCCAAAGTGTTCTTCGGGCCTGGTTTTTGGCGCAACTGCAGCTTTCCCGTGCTCAATTCCGATAGCATGTCGTCCGAAACCTTTCCGTCCCCGGCCACCTCACCCTGCCGGGTGACCATCTCGAAATGGTTCGCCGAGACCCACGAACGGTCTTGCTCGATTTCCGGTAGCAGTTCGATACGTTGGATGCTGGCCGGCACGTTCCAGTACGGCACGAAGATCACGGTCTCGAGCTGCGAACGCAAAATGGGACTTTTGTGATCGGGAGCCTCGCCGACCACGACCTTCATCTCGATCTCGGGATCGTGTCCTGCGGCGTTGGCCCCACCGAAGGCACGCAATCGAAATTCCGGGACGTTCAAAACGATCGCCGGCCGAGCAGGATCGTACGGACGCCGGCGCCAGCGTTCCAAGGCCAGTTCAAGTTGACGAACTCGGGCGCGGAGTGGTGTGTTCAACTGCTCAAGCGTCGTTGTATCGAGGCGGCCGTCCGGCGCGAGCCCATGACGCGATTGAAACTTCTTTACTGCTGTGACCAGCTCGCCTTCATACATCTCCGAATCGTCGGGGACGTCCCCCAAGGCGAGATCTCCAATCCGCGATAACAGGCGAATGAGCCGCGGTGTGTCCGCGTAGTGATCGCCTGGTTCTACCGGTTCCTCGGTGGCCTGTAGGAATGCTCCGTCGTCCTCGGATGCCAGAACCCGATATTGGTGAAGTGCACGCAACGTCCTTTCATATTCGTCCACTGGAGCCGTCAGGGATGGATCGCGCGCCTGCCCCAGACGAAATACAGTGCACCCAAGTGTAAGCAAAATCAGAGTCGTTAGGACGGGCTTCAAGCTCATGATCAAAGAGGAGGCATCCGTCGCGCCGATCTACAAAGCGCGCCAGGAGTTTATCCTTTCACTCAAGTTTTTGACATCAGCGCCAGAAAGCGTCATCAAAACTTGCGATGCTCAACAAGGCCCCGGCGTCGTCAAATAGGGGGTGTCAGCACAAACCGGGAACGATAGTGGCACCGCGCCCGATAGCACCGTTCGCTGAAGCGCGCGCCACCCCGCCCGCCTATAGTTCTACCATCGTCGTACCGATGAAATACTCAGTTGTTCCTGCAAATCCAGGCAACCAAACCCTTGCGCTGCCCCGGACCCGATCCAGACTTTTCCTGTTCTGGATCGGGTTACGCCGTAAATCACCCGCCTGAATCCTGAGCTGGCATCGTCCAGTTACGGACTTTTCCAGCAACCGCGTTTCTGGCCAACATGTCCATTGGTTTGTGGACGTATTCCTTTGCTCCCGGCGATAGCGTTCATTCTTTGTCGGGGGTACGCTGGGATGCTGGAGTTCGCTCCGCGACTCGTAACTGATTAGGGACAACCAGTCCAATTCAGCCTATTTCGCAAGCTCCAATTTCAACTGGGCTTTAGCCAGTTTCCAATCACGCGTCACACCTCTGTGGGAATCTTGAGTACCTCCACGGTCTCTTCGACGCTCAACCCCTCGAAGAAGCGCAGCTCAATGACCCGACTTTTGCGAGGTCCATTCCGTCAAGGATCTTCAGCGCCATCAATCGGCCGCCAGTTCACAATCGCGCCCTGAGGAAACGTCTGGGATCTCATCAAAGATTGAAAGTACGTGTAACCTGCAAAAGAAGCATTTGGTTATTGCATCGCATCACTATTCATGCGTAATGGCTTATCCGCGCCACAGCCGGTATACAAAGCGAGGTACTGTATGAAGTTCGACGGGAAGACTTCACTCCTCAGATCTGGGCTAGCGATTCTGTGCACAATCATTCTGGTGCCAGGGGATACGCAGACTTATGCATCGCAATCGGCAGCACCGGCACCGCCAAATGGTCAGACCGTCAAACTTTCGCCTGAACAACTGGATTCTCTCGTCGCGCCCATCGCGCTTTATCCAGATCCGTTGCTGGCTCAGGTCCTGGCCGCATCCACATATCCCCTCGAAATCGTGATTCTGCAGCGATGGCTGGAGACGAATAAGAACCTGAAAGATAAACAGCTCGCGGATGCCGTGGCCAAACAACCCTGGGATTCAAGCGTCCAGGCTCTAGCTCCTCTGCCGGAAGTCGTGAAGCTACTGGGAGACAACATTCAGTGGACTACTGATCTCGGCAATGCCCTCCTTGCTCAGCAGAGCGAGGTGATGGATGCAGTTCAGCGCATGCGCAGGAAGGCGCAGGACAAGGGCGCCTTGCATACTACGCAACAGCAGACAGTGGAAACGAGAGTAATTGAAAACCAAAGCGTGGTTGTGATAGAGCCAGCTAATCCCGAAGTTGTGTACGTGCCTTCGTATGAACCGGCAGCTGTATACGGTCCAGCGGAGTATCCATATCCGCCTATTTACTATCCGCCCGGCTACTACGCGGCAGGCGCCGCGCTCGCTTTCGGCGCGGGAGTGCTGATGGGAGCGTGGTGGAGCGGCGGTTCGGGTTGGGGTTGCGGCTGGGGCAGTGGCAATGTTTATATCAACCACCACAACAGCTTCAATCGCAACACTCTCTCCGGCGGTGTAGGTAGACCCGGTGGCGTAGGTGGTGTCGGCGGTGTAGGTGGTGTGGGTAGGCCCGGCGGTGTCGGTGGCGTAGGTGGTGTGGGCAAGCCCGGCGGTGTCGGTGGTATCGGCGGTGTCGGTGGTAACCGGCCCTCGACTCTACCCGCTCAGGGCGGCCTTGGACAAAACGGACTCAGCAACTGGACGCACAATCCCGTACATCGCGGTGGCACGCCTTATCGGGATCGGGCTACGGCAGACAGATTTGGGGGAAGCGCTCGCGGTGATTCACTTACCCAACGCCAGGCCGGTGCCCGGCAACAAATTGCTCGACAGGGTGGAAGGCTCAACAGTAAGCCTGCTGCGGGTGGTGGTTTAGGCAACTTTGGAGGGAATGCAGGCCTCGGCAACCGCGCGGGAGGCGTTGGTAGCCCAAATCGCGCCGGTGGTGCCGGTCTTGGTGCGGGCGGAGCCAATCGCATAGGCGGTCGCAATCTTTCGCGCGGTGGTGCAGGTGACCGGAATGCCTTCGGAGGTGGTTCCAGGGGATTCAATGGATCCAACGCACGCAGCAACAGTAATCGTGGTTTCTCCAGCATGGGATCTCGCGGTGGCAACTTCAGCCGAGGTGGTGGAGGTTCCCGCGGCGGCGGCTTCAGTCGTGGTGGTGGAGGCCGCCGAGGTGGCGGCGGTCGTCGCAGGTAAGTGCTGCGAATCGTAGTACGAAATCACAGGAGCACGGATATGAAATCGATACTCGCGAACACAAAATCTTGGAGACAGGCTTCCATTTTGTCTGCGGTGGCGTGCGCATGCATGTCCGCGACGGTCCTCTTCTCCGCTCAGCGATCGACGGCGAGAACGGTTCCGCGGCCTCCCGCTGCGACAGCTGCAGGGGCCAAGTTCTTCGACACTCCGCAACAGGCTGCCGATGCGCTGGTCAGTGCGGCCGAAAAGTTCGACGTCGCCGCGCTGACGGAAATCTTCGGTCCGGACGGTGACGACGTCGTCTTCAGTGGTGAATTCGCCCAGGACCGCAAGCGTGCTGCTGATTTCACCGCCCAGGCTCGCGAGAACACAAAAGTTTCTGTGGAACGAAAGAGCAGGAATCGCGCATTCGTGCTCGTGGGAAATGAGGACTGGCCTTTCCCCGTACCGCTCGTGAAACGGGGCGAGAAATGGTTCTTCGACAGCAAGGCCGGCGGGCAGGAACTGCTGTATCGTCGCATCGGCGCCAACGAGCTGGATGCAATTGCAATTTGCCGCGGATACGTGGAAGCGCAGGATGAATATGCTCTTCAGCCACGAACAGGGTACGATACAAACCAATATGCTCAGCGGATCGTCAGCACTTCCGGGAAGCAGGATGGCTTAGCGTGGCAAGACCCCGATGGCGCGTGGGGCGGTCCGATTGGTGAAAATATCGCCCGAGCAATTGAGCAGGGCTATACGAGTGGCGCGGAGCCTTACCATGGTTATTTTTTCAAGATCCTGAAAGGACAAGGCCCGGCGGCGCCGTTCGGCGAAGTGGATTTTGTGGTGAAGGGAGTCATGATCGGCGGTTTTGCACTTGTCGCCGCACCCGCTGAGTACAAAGTAACGGGTGTGCGGACCTTCATGGTCAGCCACAACGGCGTAGTTTACGAGAAGGATCTTGGACCCAAAACCTTGGACGAATTCAAGAAGATGGAACGTTTCAACCCCGATGCATCGTGGACGCCGCTTTCCAAGGAAGAGGACTAGACTAGCGAGCGGCCCGTCGCCATACCCTGCCATTCCGAGGCCGACGCATTTCAGCACGAAAAGTGCAGCTTTGAAGTCGAGTTTAGATGGTGTGTGTCCTTTGGCATCCGTCTTTCGGGCGGCTATGGCCGCCGCGCTGCGAGGTCTCGATGACCGATTCGTATCACTTCTTGGACGGTGTCGCTAACTCTGGCTCGTTCCTGACCGCAATCCTAATCCCAGCGCGCAGTTGTATGCGCCCGGCGACCGAGTTGCCACTTCAACGGAACGTTGCTAAAAAAAGGGCACGATTCAGGTGTTTCAAAGCCGTGCCCAGCTAGGAGGTTGCTGAAAAAGTCTTTCAAGAGCTCACATTGGCAGGTCGGGGACCTGCTCCACAACTCCAGGTCAATGACTTAGCTCTACACGTGGCGCAGGTCTCCGACCTGCGAGAGACTTTTTCAGCAACCTCCTAGAGGAGAGAGTAGGGACATTTCTAGTCTCGATGCACGAAATCCCAAGAAATAGGATGGATTTCACAGGACTCGTCGTATCAGAGCCTATCGCTCACCGAACGTAAAGATGAATCCAGTAGAGGCCATTAGTCCGTTCTGGGTGCCACTATTCCCGGTCACGAGACTTGGGAAAGTAGTCAGTACATAATCGACTTCGATCGGCCGGAAGGCAAAGCGCTTGGAAATTCTCCAGTCAATGCCGCCGCCCGTAATCATGGCAAAGCCAGTTTGTGAAGCGCTCACTTTAGCCGTTATCTCGACGCCGGGCCCAGGAAACAGATTATGTGGCGTTACCACGGGAAACGCGGGCGTGTCGGGATCAGTCACGACGCTCACTTGCTTGCTCGCCGACCGCTCCGCTGCACCGAACAAAATTTGAAAATAGGGGGTGAAGCGTGACGACGAGTGATGTGATAGGCGCGGTCCAAATAGGAAAAAGGCTGTCCTATTGTCGATATTGACCACACCGACGTTTCCTCTATTCACCGCGCCCAGATCGGCTACGAAACCAATCGTTTTGTTAAAGTTGTAGATGAACTGGGCGCTGCCACCATCCATGGAAAAGCTACCTATCGACCGGCCCAGTACGTTGTCGCTTTGCAGGTCCGTCCGCATATAGGTAAAGCCCAGGAAGGTTTCAAATTTCGGTACATCCTGTGCACCTGCCACTAATGTGAACAGCAGGACTCCTACAACAAACGTGATGCTCTTCTTCATTCGTAATCTCCTTGGATGGGGAGTAATCACATACGAGTCTTTTCTCAATTCTCGACTCACGAAAAGAACCGTACTAACCCCTACCTGCGGTTGCTGATTGAATCTCAGCCAGGACGCTTTACTTTTTGGGGTGAAATCGTCAATTAGGTCTTCTGACTTACTTTTTCGTAACTCGCGGCCGACTCAAATATCACGTTCGGTCCGCTCAAGAAAACGAATTCGAAATCAGGACTGATTTTGCGTGGTGCCCAAATTGCACGTAGATTCCTGCTCCTAGCTGCCGAACGGTTTACCCGGGAGTACCTCAAGAAAGTCTTCTGAACCATTAGCTGTGCAGAGGATCAAGGACTCGCTTGTGTGACCTGACCGGAATTTCTGTAACGGTCGAATCGAGAGAAACTGGAAGACAGGTATGCATACTGCCGGCTACGGCTCCGACGACCACGCGTGTAGTCGTTTGCGTCGCTTGGGGGTCATGTTGGCTGGGTTGGCGTTGACGATTGGGGCACCATCACAGTCGGCGTAGTGAGTGCCATTACAGACGACATAACCCGGCTTGAATGTTCCTATTGACCTCCTATTAGGCTGCTCGGTTCCGCTCCGCAATGGGTCCGGCGAGGCCACTACCTGCAATTCATGATGCTATTTCCTGCCATGGTGGATACTTTTTAGAACGATTTGACAAGGTGGCTGCCCAAGGCTGAGCAGGCCGACAATGTAGACATTTTCAAGCTCATGATGTTCGAAAGGTTAACGACGATTGTTATCGGAGAACTGTCTAACGGATCATAAGACTGATGTGCCGCTGCAGCTCCACTGTTGCTCATCCAGATGATGTTCTACAATCGCGCAGGTAGCCGTTAGATTAAAAAATCCTGCTGCAGAAGACCATCATCGCTTTGATCAGAGCCGCTTGATTCCGGCTCGCCGGCTGTTTCATACATCCGAGACCGCGCCTTTCTGAGTGGTCTGAGAGGCTGCATACAAGTCTGGCGGGGAGGTTAAGCATGCGCGGCTTCAAAAATCTGCTGCTCGGTCTCCTGATCATGCTGGGTAGCGCCATTCTGCAAGCAATGAAATTCCCGCAAGGCGGTACGGGGACGATAGAAGGCTTCGTTCTCGATGAGAAGGGCGCACCAATCGCTCGAGGGTCCGTTCAAGCCTTAAACATTATGCATGGGGGGGCAAGCACGGCATCTGCCCAGGCAAACGGGTTCTATCGGATCGTAGACCTCGCCGGGGGCAGGTACTCCCTTTGGATAGAGGCCAAAGGGTACGCCTCGGAGCAGATTCCACTGGTAGTTGTAGAGGAGGGCCAGGCGACAAGGAAAGATATCCAGCTCAGGCGTGAGCCTACACTGAGTAAACACTCTCGACATCAGGGAGAGCTTACACTGCGTGATTAATATAGGCCGGCACGACCCCGACGGCGTCTTAGTGAAGTGAATTTGCTTCCGTTGGTGATCGTCTCTCTCGTGCTTTTTCGGAGTGCGCCTGCGCAAACGCCCACCCGAGTCGGCCCCCGAGTTCCGAGCTGCTCGAAACCTGTCTCGCAGACAAACTCGCCTTTGTGGAACGCACGAAGCGCCTGATTCGCGAACATCTTCAGGAGAAGGTCGCCGCCCTGGCGGCGAATCGTAGCGGTTAAGGTCGAGGTGCGCAGAAACGCCCTCGGGAGGCGCACTCCAGGGCCAACCTCATGACTGTGGGGGCCATCGCTTCGGCTACGGTTGCAGCACCTCGCCCACTCGCGTCACCCACACGCCCAGAAGTGACGCGGCCCGTTTTCCAAAGCCGCCTCCCGCTCCCGAATCGCCGAATGCCGGTACAACGGAGTGTCGTCACAATCCTGCGACACCACTGTGACGATCACTCCTGTATTGAACTGTGCGGAATGCTATATCGTCAATAGGCTGAGCCGAGGCTCAAGGGAGCACTCTTGAGGTTAAGGGCTTACATTTCGCGGATCATACATCGCGTCACCCGGTTCATCGGGCTTCGAGGTTCGCTTGCTGCCGATCCAACGGCAAGAATGCTGCACGTTCTGCTCGCGACTCTCCTCGTGTGGCTCGCAGCCGCCTTCGTTGCCACGATACCGTTCGCTCCGATGAGCTTCCCACGGATATTCAATACGGCCGTCCAGGAAACGTGTTACGCCACTGCACTAGTGCTGCTCCGGCTCGGCCACTTCCGTCGCGCCACTCTGGCCTACCTCGCAGGCACTTGGATCTGGGCGACGCTGCGGCGTACACAGCCCTGGAGCACTGCTCTACGTGTCCTTGCCAGCTTCGGCGGCATGGCTCCTCGGATCCACAGCCGCTATAAGGACAGCGGGTGGGTGGCTGCTCAGCGCGCTGGTATTTACGGTTCTGGAGATAATGCACGTGAGCCTTCCGCTCCGTAAGGCAACGCCACTGGGAATCTGGGCCTTGATCGTACAAGCCGTCCTGATCAACGCCGTCCCGGTGGGACAGATCATCGGTAGGCTGCGGGAGACGCTTAAGGAATTGCAGCGACACCGGCATCACCTTCAATCGCTGGTTGATCAACGCACGCACGAACTTATGCAGGCGCGTGACCAGGCTGAGTCCGCCAGCCGGGCCAAGAGCGCGTTCCTAGCCAATATGAGCCACGAACTGCGTACGCCCGTCAGTGTCATCCTGGCATCCTGCGAACTCCTGAGCGAGACTGACCCAACTGCCGATCAGGTTGAAAGCATCGGTGCGATCGGCCGCAGCGGCGAGCATCTCCTGGGACTGATCGACGACGTGCTGGATGTCGCCAAAATCGAGGCTGGCAAAGAGGAACTCGCGATCGCAGCCAGCGATTTTATCTCCACGGTGCGAACGGTCGTTGAAATGATGCGGGACGAGCGGAGGAGAAGCATCTGACGCTCGTTTACTATCAAAGTCCTGATGTGCCGCGCTACGTCCGCGTAGATGCGCCAAAGTTGCGGCAAATCCTTATCAACCTGCTCGGCAACGCCATTAAATTCACAAGAGAAGGAACCGTAAAGCTACAGTTGAGCGCCCAGCCGGCTCACGAACCCGGACACGCGCGGCTTCGTTTCGATATTGAGGAGTGGCGTGGGGATGCCACAACACGACCTGGGCCGCATATTCGAGCCGTTCGAACGAGTGCGCAATGCTGATCCACAACAGGGCACAGGTCTCGGCCTGACAATTACTCGCCGATTTGTAGAGCTTATGGGTGGGACGCTGCTAGTTGAGAGCGAAGTGGGCTGAGGTTCGCGTTTCGTGGTCGAACTGCCGCTGGAACTGACAAGGGAATCGGAGACTTACGACGTAGGACTGGCCCCACGGCATCCCTTCATCCTTGAATCAGGCCAACCGGAATGGCGTGTTCTGATTGTCGAAGACGACCCTGAAAGCGCCACGGCCTTGCGGAAGATCCTAACCCGCTCCGGCTTTCAGGTGAGGGTAGCGGAGAATGAAGCACTCGGGATCGAGGCGTTCCAGCAGTGGCGGCCGCACTTTATCTGGATGGATCTGGGTCTGCCACAGTTGAGTGGCACGGAAGCGACACGGCGGATGCGCAAGTTGGACGGCGGGGTGGAGATAAAGATCGCCGCTATAACCGCGGTTGCCGATGCCTCGGATCGTGATGAGGTGATACGCGCGGGCTTCGATGACTTCGCTTTCAAGCCATTTCGGCAGACAGAAATATTCTTCTGCATGGCGCGCCACTTGGGTGTGCCCTATTCTTCTTCGGAAGGTGCGGAAAATAAGTCGCACCGCCAAGCCGGGGGTCGTCGGGTGTGAGGTTTGGGCGGCGCTTCACCTTACCCACTAACCTTAAACCGACACCCCGATGACGAGCTGCACGTTCCCAACCTTATCGTTTCGTCCTGGGAGCCCTCCGATGGGTTGCAGGCCATTTGGCAGCGCCGGCATTCCAGACTTCTGCCGGGTCTGCCGCCCGGAAATAGGACCGCAGAATCGGGGATTGCTTCGGACGAGCTGGGTGATGTGCCAGCAAGGGTCGTGCTTGATTTTTCCCTACCAGTTTCGTTTTGCGCCGCGCTCTGTGTGAATGAGGGGTGAATCTGGGGACCAGCCGCTGATTTCCTTTTTGAAACCAGTTGCAGCTTCAGCAGCCTTGCCTTGTCCCCGGCCACGACATTAGGCGGTGTGGTCCAAACTGCGCCGCCGAAATGGCGGTATACTCGCTAACGGGGAACGCCGGCTCTCCATTTCAAGCTGAACCAGCACTGCTGTGAACCAACCTAGTGCTTCTCAGGCCTAGCCAAAGGTGGGGAGCGTTTTCTCGCGAGCACCAAAGCCTTTTCGTCCAAGACATCAGAAGCGGGGTTACCGGCCAAAATGAACTCTGTAGCTTTGGTGTACCCGCCGTACAGTACCGTGCACACAAAACCCGACATGTCGTCGGTAAGACGGATATAGGCTTTTTGTTCGATGAGCGTTTTCATGGCCTTTGCCTCCTGAGTTGCGCCCTCTTCATGTCGTATGCAGTTAGCATTCCACTCGGGAGCCGTTCTTGCGGTAGATTCTCGCTTCAGGATCGGCTTTGATCTTCCCGGACAAGTCTGGCGGGAGGTTGCAACGGCTTCAAAGCCGACCTGAAGGCACACTTTGATCGATATTGCGCGGCATATGCAACCTCGTCGAAGTTGCTGCTCGTTCGGTCCAAGATCGTGCGTCGCTTGCAACTAACTCACGAGTACCTATAGCCGGGAGATCACAGGCCCGATGGCTGACGCACAGGATCGCTTAGCCTTCAGGATCTAATGGGAGTAGTTAGAGAAACATTATCTGCTCGGATGCAGGCCGTGTCTTCTTGAACCTGACTGAATCGCGTTCATGTCTTGGAACCGTCATCCGCTGACGGTGCTGCGGCAGACATTGGGCAGGCGTTTGAACAATTTGCCAGCCATCAGATGCTCAACTCGTCCGCATTTGCGTCAGCGGGGGGGCGAAACATCCAAGCCCCCATTCGCGGTTCCGTGGTTTAATCCACCGAACCGCGAACGACAAAAGAGGCCATTGCTGAAGCGCCCTACGGTCTTATTGCGTGGCCCAGGAACGCCTTCGCCTTTGACATTTCGGCGTCCCACTGCGTGAGCTGTTGTGGAGTCAGGATCTTGGTTACCTGCTCGCGAATCGAATCACGCACTTTCCCGGCTGGAATGCCTTCATCCAGCTTGGTTTCCGCATTTTCGAACGCTGTCCTTAGTTGCGCTTTCTGAGTATCGGAAAGGTTCAGCTCGGCACCAAAACGTCGTACTTCGTCTTCTATTCTGCTTCTTACTTCTGGCGTCATTTTCAATCTCCTTTATTTCTATTTGTGAGTTTGTAACTCCTACGATCACATCAATGTAGACGGCCAGGCGTCACCTTTGCCGATGGCACCCCGGAGTTTCCAATGCAGGTTACGCCACGTCTCCGGACAGCCTCTTTTTGCTGGCCCTGAGATCGCGGGACTTACGTTGCTCGGGGCATGAGATGCCCAGAAGGGCACCGCCGGTTCAAAACATTCATCGCTGGCACTGCAAGCGCGTGGACGCGTCGACAATAATTTCTGCCGGCGACCGGAATCACTCGGCTTGTGTTTTCGGCGCGGCTTCCCCGCGGCCTGAGGCATATTGCCAAAACTTTCTTCGATTGTGATCACCGCACAAGGCACACAAAGGCCGAAACGCCATGACTTCTGGCCTTTGTAGAGCCCCACCGGCCACCGAGTTATTGGTCCACGAACCGCGCCGATTTTCGTAGCAGTGCTCCGCTGCCACGAAGGTCTTCGGCGAGCATGCGGAGAACTCTGCCCCTATGGCGAATCTTGACTAATGGGCCCTCGTCAATATTGCCGCCCACAAGAACGATCGTGGCTCCTGCTGGAATGGATATTACTATCCGATAATCCTCCTCAGACAAAATGGCTCTGCCGCGAGTTTTCAACTTGAAGTCGTTTCCCACGATCCGTCCCGCTCCTTTCATGCCGGATCGGAAGAGATGCAGACCAGGCAAAACTAGATGCAAGAAAGTATTAACGCTGAAGCGCGTTCGGATACTTCCATTTCTTCAGAAAGTGGCGTATGATTTCCGAGGCGGCATGAGATACCAGCGATCCACACTGCGTCATCGAGTTTTTCCGTCTTCCTTTCGTCCGCAACATCCTGCAGAACAGTCACAGGTTCGGTATCCAACCAAGATGCTGTGGTTCGTGACCTGGCTCGGGGCTAGTCTTTTATCGCTGCTAGTGCTCGGTGTGCTCCTGGAGATGCACTGTTAGATTCCCGCAGGCCAGCGAAAGCCGTGAACGGAAGGACGTGATTGCCAGACGTATCGGGTCGGCCGACTATCAAATGACAGCGGGCGTGGATTCGCGGGATCTTCCGAAATCAGCCGTTGAAAGATGTTCAGCCCCAGGCAGAGCGGTTCCTCGACGGGGAGGTCGATAGTCACAAGGTTATCCCAACTCCAATGCAACCCCATAGACTCAGTAACCCGAAATCAACGGCCCGAGCCGTCCCCAGTCGAGACAGAAAACTTGACCAAGCGAGGGTGCCCCACCTAAGCCGATTGCCCCAAGACTCGTTGGCCACGACTACGAAGGTCAACCGCGAATATTGATAGAACCTTATCCTCGCAACGAACTCTAACAAACCCGTTTGCTTCGGCGTCTCCATCTACGAGAGTCACAAGGGCATTTGCTCCGATGGTAACTATACGAGGCTGAGCGTTCTCGTTCAGAATCGCTATCGTGGAAGTACTCAATTTGAAAGTTGGTTGCGGCATTGTCGTTCCTCCGTGTCCGTTCGCTCTTTTGAGGTTGTGTTTTCACGTCAAACTCCGACGTGATAAGTCAGGATGTGGAGGGGTCCGATCCTAAGCCGATTCCGTAGCGAAGATCCTCGGGGCGGATGAGCAAAAGTTTATCGTCATAGCGAATGTTGATAAAGCTGTCTCGCTCGACGTCGCCGCCCACAACAGCCACAGACGCACCCACTGGAATGAGAATGACGCTGCGATGATTGTTCCTTTCAAGGAAAATGGCTAAGGTGCCATTTCTGAGCTTGAAGGTACCCGCAGCGATCATCTTCTTCTTTCCTTTCAGTTTGAGTGGAGAGCGAGATGCAAACCAGACAGACTTGAGTGCAAAAGATTTTTGACAGTGGAATCCCAGGTGGGATTAACTTGTCGCACAGAGTTCGCAATCTGTGACAAACATTCCGGCCTCGGCTTCGGACACGATTTCGAGGGCTTAGCAAGCCGCTCTTCCGGTAGGTTTTAGGGACACGAATCGCTGCGACCCACTCCCATCAGTTCGCACTGCTGTTGAATGCTGAGGCTGGGCGAGCAGATGCGCCAGCAGTCGGACACCTGAGGCCGCCAGGTGGGCTATCGATATCCGCTATTAGGAAGGCTTCGTCTCCG
>Ga0210401_10000323_pt1 | contig 58695 bp, 60 predicted proteins | sample IncBWH32MmetaG_FD_150866 | JGI IMG/M metagenome (GOLD analysis project Ga0210401, IMG submission 150866) | Forest soil microbial communities from Barre Woods Harvard Forest LTER site, Petersham, Massachusetts, United States - Inc-BW-H-32-M | ecosystem: Environmental > Terrestrial > Soil >...
GCTCTCCGACGAGGACTGGCAAAGGATACTGGAGGTGAATCTGCTCGCCGCCGTCCGCCTGGATCGCGCTTTCCTTCCCGGCATGATCGAACGAAAGTCAGGAGTCGTCATTCATATCTCCTCAATCCAGCATCGTCTGCCATTCTCCAATTCGACGCTGGCCTACGCGGCGGCCAAGGGAGCCTTGGCTACTTACAGTAAGGGGCTGGCCAAGGGTGTCGCTCCGAAAGGTGTGCGGGTGACGATGATTTCGCCCGGCTTCATCGAGACTTCAGGCGCAAAGGGAATGATCGCCGACATTTCAAGAGGCAGCGGTATCAGCGAGGACGCTGCACGTCAACGGATTATGGACATGCTTGGAGGCATTCCCATCGGCCGGCCAGGCCGACCCGAAGAAGTGGCGGAGCTGGTAGCCTTCCTCGCCTCAGACCGAGGCGCGTTTATCAGCGGCGCTGATTACGTTATCGACGGTGGCACGATGCCCACGACTTGATGGTTCGTCCGGGCATTCGGACAATTTCCACAAACAATTCGACGCACAGCAAACGCTTCGAACCAATAACCCGGCCAGTGGAGCTACGGCCAAAATGTGAAGCAAGTTGGTCACGGGTCGCGAATTCGGATTCTGCGTTCGGAAGCGAATTTCTTCTGGGAAACATCCGCAGATCGCTTGCCTCCGGATTACCCGCGACTCGAGACTCATCGGCTAATGCTGCGTCGAGCTTCCCGGGCGCGCGACTTTGGAGTTTCGCCTTCGGCGAGGGTTTTGCGAAAATTCGAGCAACATCGATCTCTACTGCGAGGACAACGGCTCCGGTCAGGCGGTTATCTCGATTCCCTGATATCCCCTGGCTTAACTGAAGACTTTTTCTTGGCTACTGGACAGCGTTCGGCGCGGTTCAACCCGAGGTCAGAGTTTGCGACTTCGCTGCCAGTCTTTGGGTGTTGCGCCCGTGGCACGGCGAAACGTCCTCGTGAAATGGCTCTGGTCGGCGAAACCTGTTTGGAGCGCGATAAACGCGATGGGTTCCCTGCAACGTAACAGAAGTTCCTGTGCGCGTTTGATCCGGGCGTTGAGAGACCATTTATATGGCGGCATTCCGGTCGAAGTTTTAAAGGATCGGGCGAACTGTGACTGGGAAAGCCCTACCAGTTTGGCCATCTCCTCAAGGCTTATGTCCTGTGTCATGTGGGCTTCGAGGTACTCCATCGCTCGACGCAACTGCCATCGGGCAAGTCCGCTTGTCCGCTGTACCTGGGTGTTTCGGCGAGTAAACAGGGTAGCCGTCAATGCTGTCGTCAGGCTCTCACCGTAGAGGCGGCCACCACTTGAGGGTTCTTGACATTCCTCCGCCAGAAGCTCCGCGCATCTCGCCACCCTGTTGTCATACAACAACAGGACCGGCGTATCGGTTTTTGCCGAATCCAAGTCGTCGCCAAGCATCGATTCCGGGACTTTCGGAGCGAAGCTCAACCTGAGTTCGCGAACTGATCGAAGTCCGTCGGTATAGGCCCACACAGTCATGTCCGCGGGCACAAAAGTCGTATGCCCTACATCAAAGCGAGATCGGGGAGTCGGACGGTTGAGATTCAGGCGAGACTCGCAATATCCCCCTACCTGGCCGAGAACAATCGCAACGGTTGTTTCGTGTGAAGAGATGTCATGCCAGGCTTTTCCGGGATCAGGATAGTGCACGATATTACGCACGGTAATCCCATTCCAACTGCGGGTCTGGCTTTCGATCTTCCTGATCCCGTGCGGTGAACGAAATTCAAACGGTTGCGATTGGCTCATATCTCTTTCCTTGGCCACCGGGCGAACAGAGAATTAGATGAACCCTTCGAAGCAGTGGGCGCAGATAAAGAATAGCAAGATCACGGAAGACGTGAAAGCGGAAACAGACCAAAAACAGCCAAATCCGACAAGACGCAAGATTTGTGGTGGATCAATATTTGTTGTGTTCGGAAAGGATGACACCGAATGAGGTTTCAGCCAGCTTCGTTTCTAACATTGTGCTTAACAGGCTGCGGAAAAAGCACCTTATTTTGTCATTCCGAGCGAAGCGAGGAATCTCTCTTCGATTTGTCCCATGAAAAGAAAGAGAGATTCCTCGTTTCGCTCGGAATGACAATATTCTGGAGGTGCTTTTTCCGCAGCCTGTTAAGCGTGCCTCTTGTGCTCTCCGTCACGCAAGGCATCGATGGCAGTTTCGCGACCCCGACGTCGGTTGCCCGGATTGGCACAACAGCGTGGGTCAGTGAGGGCCAACTGGCATTCTTCTTCGATGCTTCGAAAAAGAACCTAACGCCTTCCTTGCCCTTTCGAATCTACCCCGTTCTAGTCAGGAAGGAAGACACCAAATGAGGTTTCGCCCCCTGTCGTATCTGACGTTTTGGTTGAGCCTACCCATTGCGCTCTTCGCCGCACATGATGTGCATGCTCAAGGCGTGCGTGTTGAGTCGACGCCTTACCCAACGGTAACGGACGAACGGCTCCTGCACCCCGATGTCGGCGATTGGCTCATGTACCGGCGAACCTATGATGGCTTCGGATTCAGCCCGCTGAAGCAGATCACACCGAGCAACATTGGCCGTCTGACGCTGGTCTGGTCGGTAAGCACCGACCTGCTGGGAGCGCATGAAACGACGCCAATCGTCAATCGCGGCCGGATGTTCATCACGACGCCTCAGAACAACATCATCGCTCTGGACGCCAAGACCGGAACCCAACTGTGGCGGGATGCCAGGAAGTACCCAGACGGCCTGTTCCAGCTCCATCCGACAAACCGCGGCGTCGCTCTCTACGGTGACTACGTCTACATGGCGACGACCGACTGTGCGCTCGTGGCTCTTGACGCCGCGACGGGCAAGGTGGTTTGGACCGTCCCGCTCGATGATTACAAGACAGGGTGCTACGCGACGCTGGCGCCGCTTGCGGTGCGCGGCAAAATCATCGTCGGCTACTCGGGTGGCGAGCTTGGCGTTCGGGGGTCAGTGAGCGCCTTTGACGCGCTTACCGGAAAGCGCTTCTGGAAAACCTACACGGTGCCTGCGCCCAACGAACCAGGTGGGAAAAGCTGGAAGGGCGAGACCTTCAAGCGAGGGGGCGGATCGACCTGGATTACCGGGGTCTACGATCCTTCCTCGAACACGACCTATTGGGGCACGGGGAATCCGGGCCCCTGGGTTGCAGACGACCGGCCCGGCGACAACCTCTACACGGACTCGACGCTCGCTCTCGACGCCGACACCGGAAAGATCAAGAGCTATCACCAGTACACGCCGCATGATTCGTTTGACTGGGATGAAGTCTCGGCACCTCTCCTGATCGACACGGAGGTCGACGGGAAGCTCACGAAGACAGCCACACACGCGGGTCGTAACGGCTACCTTTGGATCTTGGATCGCGATGGCCTCAAGTTCCTGCACGCGTTTCCATTTGCCAATAACAACGTGTTCACGTCGATTGACTCGAAGACCGGTCGTCCCACGATCGACGAGTCGAAGCGACCGGGTGCAAAACAGGGCGCCGAGTTCTGCCCAAGCATTGGAGGCGGCAAAGACTGGCCGCCCGAGGCTTGGAGCCCGCAGACGAAACTCCTGTACGTTCCTGCGAACAACAACGTCTGCGCGTTTCTCCCGAAAGGCGAGGTGCCAGAGGCTGACTCGACGGGGTTCTATGTGGGGTACGACACCGACAGTATCTTCGGATCGGTGCGCACCGGTCCAGGCGCCGCCGATCACCTCGGAGAACTTCAAGCCTGGGACCTAAACACCGGCAAGCGAGTTTGGCAGCACAATTTCAAGACGATCCTCTGGTCGCCACTTCTGGTCACGGGCGGGGACATCCTCTTCGCCGGCGGGACTCCGGATCGCTTGTTCAGAGCGTTTAACGCCCGCACTGGCGATCAATTGTGGAGCTTCCCGCTTCCGTCCGGGGCCATCGGTGTTCCCACGTCCTTTGCTGTCGATGGCGAGCAGTATGTCGCCGTCCCGGTGGGCTGGGGCCTTGACGCGCGAGGCCTTCAAAACGGCATCGACGAGGCCCAAGGGACAAAAACGGTTGTTCCCGAGGGCGGCACGCTGCTGGTTTTCAAGCTTCGATAAAGCTGATAGAGAGCGATTCCGGCGGTCGGGTGAAGTGACGGATTTAAAGGAAGATATGCACTCCAGGAGCAAATCATGAAGAAAGGCTTAGACAACAGGACGGGAGTACGGGCGCCCATCATGTCGCGGCGTAACTTCGTAGGTGCGGCTGCCGCAACCGGTGCAGCCAGTAAATTCTCACCGGGGTTGGTGCCGATAAGCACCCAGGGGAGCGCCGTGCAGGCTGCGAAGTTTGTGCTCCCCAACGTGACGAAGGACGTAACTCCATTCAAGGTGAATGTGCCACAGGCGGCGCTGGACGATCTGAAAACGAGACTTGCCAACACTCGGTGGCCGAACAAGGAACCGGTAACGGATTGGTCCCAGGGAGTACCGCTGGCCAAAGCACAGGCCCTCGTTGAATACTGGCGCACGCGCCACGATTGGCGTCGTGTTGAGAGCACTCTGAATGGGCTGCCGCAATTTCGCACGCAAATTGACGGCCTCGGGATCTACTTCATTCACGTCCGATCGAAGCACGAGAATGCCCTGCCGATCATTCTGACGCGCGGATGGCCTGGCTCAATCATCGAGTTCCTGCAGGTCATTGGACCTCTGACAGACCCGAAGGCCCATGGCGGCAAGGCCGATGACGCCTTTCATGTTGTTATTCCCTCCCTCCCCGGGTTCGGTTTTTCGCATAAGCCTACCGAAGCAGGCTGGCGGCTTCCGCGTATCGCGAACGGCTGGGCCGAGCTGATGGCGCGCCTCGGTTACAGCCGCTACGTGGCACAAGGCGGAGATTGGGGCGCGGGAGTGACGAGCTGGATGGCGAAGCAGCGGGATCCGGGGCTTGCCGCGATCCATCTGAACCTTCCAATCCTCTTCCCACCGCCACCACCGCTCGGTGGGTACACAGCGGCAGAACAAGGGGCGCTGGCGCAGCTCGTAAAGTATGGGAGCGACGGTTCCGCTTATGCGTCGATCCAGGGGACGCGTCCCCAAACACTCGGGTACGGTCTTGCCGACTCGCCGGTCGGGCAAGCGATGTGGATCTACGAGAAGTTTCAGGCATGGAGTGACAACAAGGGTGATCCTGCGGAGGCTATCTCTGTCGATCACATGTTGGATGACATCAGCCTCTATTGGTTGACCAACACGGCGGCATCTTCCGCGCGTTTGTACTACGAGAGTTTCGCGAAGGACTTCGTTCGAATGACCCTCGACATGCCCGTCGCCGTGAGCATCTTCAAAGGCGATCTTTTCGTACCGCCGAAGCCGTGGGGCGATCAGACCTATTCGAAACTTTTCTACTGGAACGAGGTTCAGAAAGGCGGTCACTTCGCCGCGCTTGAGCAACCCAAACTCTTCGTGGCCGAACTGCGCAAGAGCTTCGCGCAGGTGCGCTCACTGCGGGAGCGGGATTGCGTCGAAGCGTCACAATTGTTCGTGGAGCTAGACTGAAATGTTATCGTGCTGCCTGCAGCTTTGTTCTCGTCGCGTCGGCCGTTCTGGCGGCTTCACCCGCCATGGGCCAAACTCCGACACCGGACCCGGCGCGCAGGTATCCACTGCCGACTTACGACGAAAACTGGCAATTCCTGAGCGATCCGAATCGCCACAGCGATCCATGGGACATTGTCAAGTACGTGCAGTTAACTCGTGGAATGTTCGCCTCATTCGGCGGGGAGGCGCGCGAGTCGTACGAGAAGTTTAGCAACCAGGACTTTGGCTTGAGCGTGCCGAGTCCGAACGGATACTTCTTGCAGCGATACTTGCTGCATGCGGACATTCACGTGGGCTCGCGTCTGAGATTGTGGACCGAGTTTAACAGCTCGTTCGAGAACGGTCGCGTCGGTGGACCACAACCGGTCATCGATGAAGACAAGCTGGATTTGCATCAGGGGTTTGTGGAGTTCGAGATCATTCAACGACCTGGCGTAGCCGTGCGCGTGCGAGGAGGCCGCCAGGAGATCGAAGTCGGGTCCGGACGCATGTATTCACTACGCGAAGGTCCGAACGTTCCCTTAAGCTTCGACGGCGTGGGCGCGATCGCACAAACGGGAGAGTGGCGCCTCGATGCTTGGGTAGCGCGCCCGGTAACGACGACACCGGGGATTTTCGATGACTCGTCGCACCGCCAATTTAGCGTTTGGGGCGCATGCGTTACGCGGACCGGACTTGAGCACGCATCAGTCGACGCTTACTAACTCGGCTGGGATCGGCAAAACGCAAGCTTCGACAAAGGAGTCGCGAACGAACTTCGTCACACTATTGGAGCCAGGCTCTCGAGAAATGGACGGTGGGCGTACGACTTCGAGGGCATGTACCAATTCGGCAGATTCGGCGCAGGCAAGATTCGCGCCTGGAGGGGTGTGGCCGAAGCATCGCGCGGATTCGCTGGTCGATGGAATCCCCGCGTCAGGATTGACTTCGACGTCGCGAGTGGGGACCAGAACCGATCGAGTCCGAATCTCGGAACCTTTAACTCCTTCTTTCAGAGGGGTGAGTATTCGGGACGAGCTCAACTTCTCGGGCCGAGCAATTCGATTCGTCTCGAGCCGACACTGACGCTGGCTCCGCGACGAAATGTCTCCGTTTCGACCGGGTGGGGTTTCTACTGGCGCGAAAGCGAGCAAGACGGACTGTACGAAATTCCGGGGAATCTGATTGTTCCGAGCAACGGAGTCCCAGGACATTACGAAGGGAGTCGCCCGATTGTGGAAGTTGCATGGACGCTGAATCCGCACCATTCCGCGCATCTCAACCACATTTTTGTGTTTAATGGATGGTTTGAAGAACGGTCAATCCATGCAACAACCACTGAAAGCTACATCAGTCCATGGATTACGTATCGTTTCTAGAGAGGACGGCCATGGCAACACGTGATGTTAAACGTCGAGGCGGGCAACGATCCAAGTGTCGATCCATCGACGCCGTCTTCCTTCCCTCCGAGGATTCAAACTTCGTAGCCGGAATCGTGCTCTTTGCCAATGGCGGCATTCCACAGGTATAAGGAGGAATACATCACGCAAACGTTCGCAAAAGTTGGTCTCGACGCTCTTCTGACGCCGGAGAATTGCGTCCTTCTCCTCGTTGACCACCAAACTTTCCAGTTGGCAAACGCGCACAGTCACGAGCCGACAATGGTGATCAACAACGTCGTAGCTCTAGCCAAAACCGCGAAGATCTACGGCATTCCGACGATCCTCAGCACAGTCAATGAGGAGCGCGGCGGACTAATTTTCAAGCAGGTCCAGGCAGTGCTTCCGGATCAGAAAACCATTAATCGCACTTTCATCAACTGTTGGGAGGATCGGCGGGTCGTCGAGGCGGTGAACAAGACGGGCCGGAAGAAACTGGTCATAGCCGCGCTCTGGACGGAGATGTGCCTGGCAATGCCCGCTATCCATGCGATGGGTGACGGTTACGACGTGTACGTCGTCACCGACGCCTCCGGCGGCGTCTCGCCTGAAGCACACGATATGGCAGTCCGCCGCATGGCGGCCGCGGGGGCTCAACCCATTACATGGCTTGGCTTGGCGGGAGAACTTCAGCGTGATTGGGCGCGCACTGAGCGCCTCGGGGAAGTCGCCCAGCTTTTTATCGACCATGCCGGAGCAACTGGTTCTGCATTTCTCTGGGAGACACAGCTGCTAGGCGCCTCCCAAAGCAAGCGCGCATAGAGCTTTCCTGGCAGATGAGGCTAACCACGTCTGCGCTTCTCCAGGGCATCGGCTGAGAAAAGAAAGGAGGACCCATGATTGCGAATGATCAAGAGATGATGAAGATCGCTCGCGAATATTTCATGAGAGCTGACCAGGGACGCCCGGACGTTCTTGAACTGTTCCATGAAGATGCGGAAATTTATTTCCCTAAATTCGGATTTGGATTTGGACGGAATTCGTTTCTTGAAATGGTTCAAGGATTCGAAGGCGTTTTGGAATATATTCAGCACGATTATGACCGTTTGAATTTCATTCCTTCAGCCGACTCTCTCATTGTTGAAGGCACGTCACGGGGCAGAATGTCTGGTAAGTCGTGGGCAGGCGGCGAAACCCCTGGCGGGCGTTTCTGCAACGTCTTCAAGTTTCGAGATGGCCGAATATCAAGCCTGCACATCTATCTTGATCCAGACTATACAGGGGAGGATGAGGCACGGTTTCGATGGGGGAAGAACCGTAAGTGGTGAGGTTGATAACCATCCGTGAGACGATTTGTCGTGGTTTTTTCAAAATTAAGGAGACGAGCCATGTCCTACAGCATATCGGACTTAATGATTCGGAATCTACGCGACGTGTTCGGTGAAAACGATCCTGCGCGCCGGCGTGCGGCCATCGACGAGCTCTGGGCCGAAGATGGCGTGTTCTACGATCCGAACAAGGGCGCCATCCGTGGCCGCGACGCGATCGATCGCATCGCGGGCGCCGTCAAGGTGACTCATCCTGACTTTCGATATCAAGTGACTGCCGCTCCTCAGGAATATTGCGATGCAGGGATGGTTCCATGGATATCGGGACGCCCTGGTGAAGTGCCGGCTTACTCCGGGAGGGATTTCGTCATCGTCCGGGACGGCCGGATCGTAGCGCTTTACATGTTTTTCGACAAGCGGCCCTGAGCTCGAGTCTACCGTACGAGGGTCATCATCTGGTGCTGATGCGCCAGCGTTATGGCGCGGATGTCGCGATTCTCGAAAACCGGGCCTCGGCGCTCTCGTGTTCCTCCGACGACGGCAATCGCAACGAAGCGGGAGCCTATTCGGTGTAGATGTTTGAGCACCTGCTCACTAGGCAGGTGCTCTCTCCCAAGCAGGACGTGCGACTTGAAAGAGCTTTGAGGTCTAGCCAGCAATAACTGTCTCAAAATAGGGGTTCACTCCATCGGTTCGAGAACCGTCGGGTTTACTCCTACGTTGTTTCCTGGAACTCCTCAGACAAAGAAGGAGTTGAGCATGTCGATGTCGGAGATGAAGGTAGCGATGTCAGCCTCCGCAGAATAGAAGCCCATTTCAGGATCGAAGCTAACGGATTCGCGTCATCTCAATGAGATATTCTTCGACACCCTTTAGGTTTTTCGATTTTACGCTCATGATTCTCTCAAGCCATACGCCATCCGCAGCAAGCCTTACGACACGAAGCTTGATTCTCGAATCAGTTTTCGAATGTCTCTTTAGGCGTTCGCTCAGCCAATTATTCCAAACCCATCCGACCTGATCCTTAGAGGCCATCAGACTCAAGAGCGCGCCCCAAATTTTACGTTCAGCTGCACCTTCGGAGAATGCGGCCCTTATGTATGCACGAGTAAAGCATCCGTCGGAATTCTTTTCCTCCGCCATCAGTCGGTCAAACTGCTTGTCCAATCGGGTCAATAGCATCTGCATCAGCTCCGTCACCAACGTCTCTTTGCTATCGAAGTGATGAAAAAATGCCCCCTTGGTAACGTCCGCCAATTTGCTCACTTTGTTGACCGTGACATCAGCCATGCCCTTGGTCGCGGCGAGTTCAAAGGCGGCATTTAAGAGGGATTCTCTAACGAAGAGAGGGTCCTTCTTCTTCATGTACGCGTTTTTTACTTTAGTCGCCTTCATTTTCGAAAGTCTCCTCAACGTTTGAAAATTGTATTCCACTGGACGAGTCAGCGGCACATATAAAATGATTGACTTAAAAGATACCGAATGGTATCTTTAGAAAGCTCTCCAAAACGATGAACGGCGCTGATCGTGTTTGGCAGGGCAATTTTGAAGAACAACCTGTGAGGTGAATTATGAGTGAGATGAGGACTGTCGTTGACCCAGAATTAGCAGTGGCTCACCTTGTTTTTAAGGTGGCTGACCTTAAGAGCAGTTGCCAATTCTACTCGAATCTCGGCCTTCCCCCATTTTATATTGAGGAAAAGATCGCAATTATTGAACTACGTGGAGGCACTCATCTTGTATTGTTATCAGTTGATGAGCCGGCTGGAGAAGACGTAGCGGAAAGTTTGACAGGACAATTCCATAAAAGATTTTCTGAGCAATTTGACCTCATGATTAAAGGCAAAGGCCTGGATGAATTGAAAAAATATCGGTCGGAGCTAATTAGTCGGGGAATCGCAGCAGGAGAGATACCTGATGAAGCTGTTTTTGGACATCATCTTTTCTGCATAAAGGACCCCGATGGGAACGGTATAACGATTTACACCAGCCACGCAAATTAGTGATCAGAGTGCTCTGCCTTCATCCGCCTCTTGTGATTCCCATTCAGAATCCTCGCGCGCCAATTGAGGAAGAGATGCCTTATTGGCTCAATTTAGAACCGATACCAAGTATGCTTCCCTCTTGGGATGAACGGGTCTGTCGCATCCTTCCCGGAGCAGAGGTCGTCTTTATGAATCAGAATTTCGCCACAATTATCCTCGGTGGTACTGGGCAGGTCGGTGGTGCAGCGGTCGCGGAGCTGCTAACAATTCCGGAATGCCGAGAAGTGGTGATGGTCACCAGAAAGCCCATTGCGGCGCGATCGCGGGTGCGCACCGTCGTTCTTGATACCGGCGCTGCTGACTTTGCCGAGCGCACCGCCGCCCTTGCCCGCGAAGTCTTAAGCCAAGGTCCCGTCAGCGCCGTGAGCTGTGTAGGTGTCGGTTCTGGATCGACGCGCTGGAGCGAAGAAGAATTGAAACGACTTGAACTCGGCGTCGTCGGTGGATTTGGGCGTGGCTGCCATGACGCCGGAATCGGCCAGTTTTGCCTACTTTCTGCGGTAGGAAGCACAGCCCGCAGCCGGTTTCGATATGTCCGCGTAATGGGCATGAAGGAAGACACCGTGCGCAACATCGGTTTTACTCGCCTCGCCATCTTTCGCCCCGGCATCATTGTAGGCAACGCTCATACCCCGGCCTGGGTCGGTTTGTTGGGAAGCCTCGTGCCTGGCCCGTTCGGCAATATCGATCAGCGAATTCTCGGTCGCTCAATGGCCGCAGAGATAGCTTTGCACAGTGGAGAGGCCGGCGAAGTTATCCGCGAAAATGCCGCAATGAAAAAACTCGCTATGCAGTTCAATAGCGTGACTTTGGCATTTTTACGTGAGGTCTAGACTAAAGTAATCGCGAGAGATAAAACCGGTGAGCCGCACTATTTCGAGCTGAGCGCCGAAATTTTACTGGCCTACCCCATCGGCGGCACGGCTGCGTAATGCAACCCCCTCGGTATTCCATAAACGTCACATTGGGTGGGTGCTCCGATCATCGAGCAATCATCCCGGACGAAGACTTGCATCTCCACGCGGTCGAGACCTTCAATCAGGCCGATGCCCACCTCTTTGGCCGGGTGACTTACGAAATGATTGAGACAGCGTTCCGGCCACCGGCGCGGACGGGAGCGAGGTCTGATGGGATGGAACGCTTCGCCCGGACGATCGACGCGGCAAAGAAGTACGTCGTGTCGAGCACCTTGGACCGGGTCGATTGTTACGCGGAGTTCGTGCGCGGGGATCTAGGGACGGCCGTTCAGCAGCTCAAGCGAGAGTCCGGTAAGGGACTGTTCGTGGGAGGCGTGAAGCTCCCGCAGGCATTGGCGGAGCTGGGATTGATCGATGAGTACGAGTTCGTAGTGCAGCCCAGGCTAGCGGGTCACGGACCGACGTTGTTCGCGGGGCTATCGAAGCACGTAGACTTGAGGCTTGTGAGCCGGCTGGAGTTCGGCTCGGGGGCGGTGGCGATGCGGTATGAGCCGAGAAGATAGCGATTGGGGTTGTTAGCCCAATGGCCGCATCATGCGGCAACTCTGACAGATCCAGTGGAAGTATTCCGATCCGACCCGCCACATCCGCAGGAATTGTCTCTGCGACATGCCACTAGTAGTGAGAAGTCAGCATTTCGTCAGGAAAATCAAGCACTGACGAGATGCGCGTTTACCGGGACCAATCCGGAAGCACTAGTTCCAAGTGTCCGTTATGCGGACCCAACAGGGCCTCTTCAGACGCCTCCAGAAGCGAGCCTAAACAGGCTGCCAAAATTCCGCAGCTTGTACGCTTTCAAAGCTGCGGGCTAATTCCGCGGAATCCCTGACCTTGGACAAGGTGTCAGGACCTTGAACACTTTCGGGGAAAGACTGGCGCCCGGCCGCCGCAATCCTTTTTCCTTCAATCACTTGCGGCGATTGTGCCGGTTGGGGTATGGGCGTGAAAGTGCTTTCACTTCGAGAGTGATGATGTCTGTCAAAGACGAGGTGCACATGCCGGAAGCAGATGACAGTTTGACTCTGACTCGGCGCCACTTTGTCCGAGGAGTTGCCGCAGCGGGCCTGGCCGCCTTGGTTGAAGGAGCGTTCAACCAAACTGGCGCGGAGACGATTGCCCACTCGCCCTCCATTCTGACGGGCAATAACTTCGACTTGGCCATTGAGCCTCATCACGTTGATTTCACAGGGCGGCGAGTGAAGGCGATCAAAATAAATGGGTCTTTACCGGGTCCGACGCTGAAATGGCGCGAGGGAGACACAGTGACGGTCGCCGTGACAAATCACCTCCCGGAGGTGACCTCTATTCACTGGCACGGCATTCGTGTTCCTGCGGAGATGGATGGCGTGCCCGGCTTGAGTTTTGCAGGAATTGCACCGGGGAGAACATTTGTTTACCGGATTCCAGTCGTGCAGAACGGGACATATTGGTATCACAGTCACAGCGGCTCTCAGGAGCAGATAGGCTTGACGGGCGGCCTCGTCATTGAGCCGCGGGACAAAGATCCCATCGTATATGATCGCGACTATGTTGTGCTGCTGAGCGACTGGTCGGATACAAACCCCGACACCCTCTACGGCAATCTCAAGAAACAAAGCGATTACTACAACTTCCACAAGCGTACGGCCGGCACGTTTATCGAGGACGCAAAAAGTAAAGGCTTGCGCTCCACCTTAGGGGACCGCCTGAAGTGGGGACGCAACGATATGACCCCGGCCGACATCGCAGATGTAACCAGCGCCACCTACATTTATCTGATGAACGGTAGTCCCCCTGGCGCGAACTGGACCGCGCTATTCAACCCGGGCGAGCGTGTTCGACTTCGTTTCATCAACGGGTCGACGATGACCAACTTTGACGTGCGCATCCCCGGTCTGCCCATGACCGTCGTGCAGTCCGACGGAAATTGTATACAGCCAGTGACCGTGGATGAACTGCGACTCGGCGTCGCAGAGACCTACGACGTCATCGTTCAACCGCGCGAAGACAAGGCACACACAATTTTTGCGCAGCCGGAATCTCGCGGCAGCTATGCACGCGGTACCTTGGCTCCGCGGATGGGCATGACCGCGGAAATCCCGCCCACGGATCCATACCCCTATCGCACGATGGCGGATATGGGCATGGGCGGCATGGCTCAAATGAAGGGCGTGAAGATGACGGGCAAGTCTTCTCACGAAATGCCGGGAATCAAGAGCATGCAAATGGAGGGGAATAGCGACAACCGCATGCCCGAAATGAAGGATATGGACATGAGCGGGATGAAGGAGGGTGGCATTTCCGCCATGAGCCACGCGCGCACGGACCAACCCACGGAGCCATTGAGCGATCCGTTGGCGGGCATGACTCCGTTTCCGCAGCCCGGGCCAGGCACGACTCGGCTAGCGCCGCTGCACTCCCAGACGATCGCTCGCCCCTCCGAAACAAGACAAGGAGACGTGCCTTTGCACATTGGGCCTGAGGTGGTCATGGTTGCAAAGGAGATTTCTCCAAGGCTGCACGATCCGGGAGATGGGCTGAACGGAAACGGTCGTCGCGTCCTGACGTATGCCGATCTCCGCGCGCTGTACAGAGGAGTAGACGGACGGACGCCCACTCGCGAAATCATTCTTCACCTCACCGGCAATATGGAGAGGTTCATCTGGGGCTTCGACGGGCGTAAATTTTCGGAGGCTGAACCTATCCATCTGAAACTCGGTGAGCGTGTGCGCTTCGTTCTGATCAACGACACGATGATGGAGCATCCCATCCACCTGCATGGACTCTGGAGTGAGTTGGAAAATGGGGGCGGTGAGTTCGCTCCATACAAGCACACCCTCATCGTCAAGCCTGCCGAGCGGGTGACTTACTTGGTCAGCGCAGACACGCCCGGACTGTGGGCTTTCCACTGTCATCTGCAATACCACATGGAAGCGGGAATGTTTCGTACCGTAGTGGTGTCATGATGTCGCGCCCCGCTCTTCAACTCATCCTCGCGGGAACTCTGCTGAGCTTCGGAGGTATACCGCTTTGTGCACAAGCTCCCGAGACTCCGATCGACGCACCAACTCCACTGTCGCATTGGCCCAAGCCGGTGAACGATAGCCGGGTGTTTGCCTTTGTGACGTTCGACGAACTGGAGGGAAGAACTAATGGGCCGGACACTAGCTTTCGATGGGATGGCCAGGGCTGGATTGGCACCGACTTCAACAAGTTGTGGATCAAGTCAGAAGGAACGGTAACCAACGGCATCACCAGTGATGGAGACCACGAGTTTCTCTACGACAGGCCCATTCCGCACTTGCGTTATTTCGATTGGCAGGCTGGGGCGCGTGTCGATATCGATTCCGGTCCAACTCGGGCATGGCTCGCACTCGGCGTGCAGGGACTCTCTCGATACTTTTTCAATATTGAACCAACATTCTATGTTCGCAATGGAGGACGCGTCGCGGGAAGACTCCAGGGCTACTATGATTTGTACCTCACGCAGCGCCTGATATTGCAACCTCAAGTCGAAATGAATTTCTACAGTCAGCCGGATCGTGCACGTGGGATTGGAACAGGGCTATCCGACATCGATGGCGGGGTGCGGCTTGGCTATCAGTTTTCGCGCAAGTTTGCTCCCTACATCGGGTACGTGTACTCCGGAACAGTCGGCCAGACCGCTACATTCAGTCGTCAGTCCGGGCAACCAACGGGTGCACATCAATTTGTGTTTGGGATTTGGTTGTGGCACTGATTGTACATCGAGCTGTTTTAACGTCGATTCTGGCTACGTGGTCGTCAAACTGGAAGCTTGATTGAATGCACACAGGGATCGGTACTGGAAAGTGGGCTTGTGCCGATCTATCCAGGATGCTGGGTTCGGTTCGGTGTATTCAGACTCTCCTCACTGTCCCGAAGTCCCGTTCTGTGAGGTTATGAACATGTTGGTTCGGCGTCTGCCCCCGAGTGACGGGCAACCCTTCCATGATCCGGGTAAGGGAAGGGTTGCCGACCATACGTTAAGAACCTCGTGTTTCGAGTTCCACAACGCCGCTTGCGGACCCTAAGGACGTTGAGCCCCAATTGCAAGAAACCCAATCTGCGGCCAATGGTTTTGGGTGCTATCGAGGATCCTTTCCATCCACTTTCATGAATGCGCGTCTCCTCGGAACAATCTGAGAACCGGCTGGAAGGTCCGTTTGCGGACCCGCGTGTATATCTCCTTCAGGACACCCTCTCGGACATTCCCTGCGGTTATTGTGGAATTCCGCCACCCAACAGTGTCCAACCCAGACTAGGAAGATTGCATCGGAATAAATAACAGACCCCTCCACCCACGAAAAAAAGAATGCAAGGAAAGGTAACTGGATCGTTCTTCCTATGCACCCATGAAAGGCGCAGGAGCGCCCACATACGAAATTCAAGGAGGCAGATCATGAAATCTCCTAACGGATATGTCCGCCCATCCAACCAATGGTTTGTTCTCGCCCTTCCGTTTCTGTTAGTTGCTGCCGTCATGTTGGTCCGGCCCTTCCAAGCTGCGGTTGAAAATACGGCTGTCGCCACATATTCACAGGGCGTCCTCCATGTGACTGTTCCTTATCATGCTGATCACACGGGCGCGGGAACGCTGACCGTGGAAGTCCTAGATCCGGAAGGTCAGGTTCTGGGGCGCACGGAAAGGCGCGTTGATGTAGCCGAGCAGAATGGTCAATGGCAGGAGAAGGTCAAACTTGAGAAATCTCTCTCTGTAGATGACTTGGTGTGGCATCGCCTTCGCCATCGCTTTGAATATGACGATCAAAACGCCGCAATGGAAGGGACGGAATCCATTTCCCAGATCCTTCGCACTCCGGTGGTTCACATTCTTGGCCAGCAATCCTATTTAGCGGGCGGTCAGGCGGCAATACGAGTGATTGTCACAGATACGCAAAATGAGATCATAGGCGGTTCCGGCTCCGTGCGGATCGAATTGCTGGCACAGGACCAGAAGCCTCGCATCCTCTTTACTGGGCGGCTGAATCGGCGAGGTACAACAGAGGCGCAGTTCCAGTTTCCTGCTGGATTAGCGGGGGCCTATCAGCTGCGCTACGCCGTAGACACCTCCATCGGTTCGACGGAATTCACCGAGCCCGTGCGGGTGGAAGACAAGGTCTCCATCTTGCTCACCACCGAGAAGCCCGTCTATCAGCCGGGGCAGACGATTCACGTGCGCGCGCTGACGCTGGATCGCTCCAATCACGAAGCGGTGGCCAATCGCAAACTCACTTTTGAGGTCGAGGACTCGCGCGGCAACAAAGTTTTCAAGAAATTGACGGAGAGCGACAAGTTCGGAATCGCGTGGGCGGAGTTCGGGCTCGCCGATGAAGTCAATCTGGGCACGTACCACCTCCGCGCGGTGATGGGCGAAGCCGAAGCGGGAGCAACCAACAGGGTCGAAATCGCACTGAACGTGGATCGATATGTTCTCCCGAAATTCAAGGTCGCCGTTGATTTTGGCGGGAAGGATAAAAACACGAAGCGAGGTTATCGGCCTGGCGACCAATTGACCGGGACGGTGCGCGCCAATTACTTTTTTGGAAACCCAGTCGCGGGTGGCGAGATTACAGTGAAAGCCACCGGCATGGATGTGTCGGCGTTCGAAGCAGGCTCGGTGCGAGGGAAGACAGATCATGATGGGACTTACCATTTCGACCTCAAGTTGCCAGATTATTTTGCTGGACGTCAACGCAGCCAGGGAGTTGCCCGCGTGTTGGTTGAGGCCACGGTCAAAGACTCCGCTGGACATTCGGAAACACGCGGGGAACCCATCACCGTCAGCGAATCACCTTTGCTCATCACGGCGGTTCCAGAGGGAGGCACGCTGATTCCGAATCTGGAAAATCAGGTTTTCATCCTTACTTCTTATCCCGACGGGAGTCCGGCCGAGACCAAAATAACAGCCCACGCCATAGGAAATTCCGGCCAGCGTGTGACCACCGACGCCAATGGAGTTGCCGTGATCCGAGTCGCCGATGTTGGCGGCAGCCAGGCATTGAAGGTCGAAGCTAAGGACAAGGAAGGGAACCACGCGTCGAGCACAGTTGCGTTGCAAGCCCGCGATGGCCAGGACCAGATTCTGCTGCGGACCGAACACGCCGTCTACCATTCGGGAGACCGCATCGAGCTGAAGGTTTTCTCGACCCAAAAACGCGGCGCCGCCTACGTGGATATCGTCAAAGAAGGGCAAACCATGATGACGCGCGACCTGGATATCGAAAATGGCCGCGCCGAACTCACATTGGTCGCAACTCCAGAGATGGCCGGGACCCTGGATTTCAACGCCTACCTTTTTGGGCGCGACGCACGACCCGTAGGCGATCACCGGCTGGTCTTCGTTCAGCCCGCGGATGAACTGAAGATCGAAGCTACGACGGATGCGCCCGTATATAAGCCGGGAACTGACGCGCGTATTCGCTTTCGCGTGACCAATGCTCAGGGGCAGGGAGTCAGTGCCGCACTTGGCCTGCAGGTGGTGGATGAGGCCGTCTTCGCGCTCGCGGAGAAGCAACCCGGGTTCGCCAAAGTTTTCTTCTACCTCGAGCAGGAAATGATGAAGCCGCGCTACGAAATCCACTCGATCGGCATGCCGGAGATCGTTGAGCCGCAGGAAGAATCTCGCGCCGGGCAACGCGATCTTGCCGCCCGCGCGTTGTTCTCCGCCACGGAGACGCTGATCCCCAATAAGTTTGAGGCGGAATTCGGCAGGGGTGTCCCGCAAACGAAATATGCCGAATACGCAATGCGTTATCACACCCGTTTTCTCGCAGAAGTACGCCAGTTGACACAAGGCATGAACCACGCCAATGCGCGCGCGGCTCAGAGTGATGACTTCAGCAAAGTCGTCGAATCCATGGCCCGCGGCGGCGCACCGGGGCTCCGCGATTCCTGGAATACCGAGATGCGTGTTGAACACGTTCCGTGGGACCGGTCGAACACGTACTACGTGGTGCGAAGCGCCGGACCAGATAAACAATTCGGCACGGGCGACGACTTGTGGACCACTCTGGCCGTTCGACGAAGGAAGATCGTAGAGCCGGCAAATTCAGGGCCGAGCATCCTGAATGTTCTGATCGAGCATGATCGCGGACCTTTCAATGGCCGCGCGGAAATCGTGGGGACTGCGGCCGACCAGTCGGGCGGGGCATTATCAGGAGCGACCGTGCAGGCTCGCGAGCGTTCCAGCGGAAAGACGATCACGGCAACTGTTGACGCCGAGGGACATTTCAGATTGGCTGCCCTGCCACCTGGGAAATATCAAGTCCGGATTTTTACCGGCTCGGACACCATCTTGAAGGAATTGACGCTTGACGCGCGGGACCGCGCGAACCTCTCCATCTCTCTCAGGAACGAGTCCGCTGGAGCGGTAATGACGGCCAGCGATTCGATCGAAATCATTGAACAGGCTGAGCTTCCAGCTGGCACTGGTGGGTGGATGGCGGACGGCGCGGCCATCAGAGAACTGCCCCTTAACGGACGCAACTTCGAGCGGCTTGAGCAGTTCGCCGCAGGTGCTTTGCCATCACCGCCTGCAGCTGCGCCGCCTGATCACATCGGCTCTATGTCACAAACTGTGACCGTTACCGAGGCGGTTCCGCTGATCGAAACGACTAACGCGACCCTTGGCGGGGTTCTTCAGAATAAGCTGTCTATCAAGGCGGCTCTCGACAAGAAAGACTCGACTTCGTCCGCCCCGCGCGTGCGGTCCTATTTTCCAGAGGCGCTCTACATCAACCCGGAAATCATTACCGACGGTGACGGCCTCGCCGGCGTTTCCATTCCGCTGGCAGACTCCATCACCACATGGCGGATGGCGATGCTGGCTTCCACAGCGCATGGGGCATTGGGCAGTTCCACCTCAAGCCTGAAGGTCTTCCAGGATTTTTTCGTGGACCTCGATTTGCCGGTCACGCTCACTCAGGGGGATCGCGTCTCGATTCCCGTGGCCGTCTACAACTACTCAGGCGCGCGCGGAGACGTTAACCTGCGCCTGCACGCTGAAGACTGGTATTCACTTGTGGAAGATAACTTCGAGAAGACTGTCGCTGTGGATTCCGGCAGCGTGGGTGGATCGCAGTACACGCTGGAAGCCAAGCGTATCGGGAAATTCAAGTTGACGCTCGCCGCGAAAATGAATGGCGGAGCTAATCGTGCCGATATTGTGGTTCGAGAAATCGAAGTCATTCCCAATGGGCGCGAGCAGAGCCAAGTATTCAACGGCCGCCTGGAGACCACGGTTCAGAATGCCATGAAGTTTCCCGCAGATTCCATCCCCGATGCTAGCAAGATCTTAGTCAGGCTCTACCCCGGCCCATTGAGCCAAGTCATCGAAGGCATGGACAGCATCCTGAGGATGCCGGGTGGCTGCTTTGAACAAACTTCCTCGAGCACTTACCCGAACGTCCTTGCACTGGATTACATGAAGCGCACAAAAAAGCTGACTCCCGAAGTGCACGCCAAGGCGGAAGGATATATTGCGAATGGTTATCAGCGATTGCTGACATTCGAAGTCCCCGGCGGCGGCTTCTCCTGGTTCGGCAGTGCGCCTGCCAACAAGATCCTGACGGCTTACGGCTTGATGGAGTTTTACGATATGTCGCAGGTGCACGATGTGGACGCGAACCTGATTTCGCGGACGCAGGAGTGGCTTGCCGGGCAACAACAGGCAGACGGAAGCTGGAAACCGGACGCCTCCTTCATCAATGAAGGCGCGACAAACCGCTACAATTCCAACGTTTTGCGTATAACCGCTTATATCGCCTGGTCGCTGGAGGACACAGGTTACCCGGGACCCGCAGTCGAACGAGCCAGGCAGTTTATCGAAAGCAACCTGAACGCTAAGACGGATTCCTACACCTTGGCGGTCCTCGCCAACTTTGCCGCCGATTACGGAAGGGACCGGAAGTTCACCGGCAAAGTCATGCAGCTCCTGCTGGATGCGCGCACCGAGAAGGACGATCAAGCGTGGTGGAACGCGGAAGAGACCAGCGTCTACGCTACAGGCCCAAGCGCCGCTGTCGAGACGACCGGACTGGCCGAACAAGCGCTCCTGAAATGGGGCGAAGCCTCCGGCACGGCCCGCAAGGCTGTGACATACATTACCTCCAAGAAAGATGCTTCCGGCACCTGGGGCACGACTCAAGCGACAATCGTGGCGCTACGCGCCTTGCTTCTCGCCACGGAAAAAGGAGCGGCAGATGTTCGCGGCACACTGGAGGTCGTGCTCAATGGCAAAATCGCCGAAAAACTCACACTGACTCCGGACAACAACGATCTGCTTCATCAGTTTGTTTTCAAAGGGGTTGATCCGAAGGGCACGAACACAGTGGAAGTTCGGTTCGAAGGCATAGGCGGCCTGGCCTACCAGGTCGTTGGAAGTTACTTTCTCCCTTGGGACAAGAAACCGGAGAATGAACCTCTCTCGATCGATGTGTCCTACGACCGCACGCATCTAGCGCAAGATGATATTGCCACTGCAACCGCCACCATCAAAAACAATCTGCCCAAGACAGCAAATATGGTGATGGTCGATCTCGGAATTCCGCCGGGATTTGACTTGCTCGCGGAAGACTTGCAGGACTATCACGAAAAAACTGCGGGCCAGAAGAGTGGGCGGCTGGAAAAGTTCAATCTAACGGCGACGCAGGCCATTCTATATTTCGATGCCTTCGGCCCGGGGGACACGGTCAAGCTGCGCTTTCGTTTACGCGCAAAATTCCCCATCCGCGCACGGACCTTCCAGTCGAGAGTCTATGAATATTACAACCCCGAAGTAAACTCGGTCGCAAGACCAATTCAATTGGAGGTTCGCCAGCGTTAGTCAAAAATTGCAAATTAGAGCATTTCTGATTTAAGTGCACACATTTCCGGAAGAGGCGAAGTAGTTTGCGCATTCGGATGAAGAGAGTGTATTGGGCAGTTCACCGATTTCATTCCACAGGGCCTCGACCGGTCGTTTGGCGGCCTTGCGGAGCAGCGCTTTGAGTCTGGCGATGAGCTTTTCGATGGGGTTCAGGTCGCGCGAATAGGGCGATAGATAAATCAGGGTCGCGCCCGCTGCCGCGATAGCCTGTTTAACTCCGGACACTTTGTGACTGCTGAGGTTGTCGAGAATGACGATATCTCCGGGCCGCACAGTCGGGCACAGAAATTGGCGCACGTAGGCCAGAAACATCTCGCCGTCCATGGGTCCGTCGGCATAGTGCTGGGCATGCGGGTCGATATCCAGGTTTCATCGATAAACACCAGCTTTTCGAGGTCCATCCCGGGCTGCGCCTCACTCCATGTGCGGCGCGCCGCCTGCACGTCGGCGCGCTCTTGCTCGTCGGCGTGCAAGGTTTTTTTTAAAGGTGAGCTTCCATTTGTTCAGTTGGTGCCACAGCGTCGCGATCTTGGTCGTCACGCCGTGTTTGGCAAGCCGTTGCTGCAGCTCGGCCAGCATCAGGTCTGGCTCGGCGGTGATCCAGTCGCGCAGCAACTGCTCCCTCTCCGCCAGCCGTGACCGGCGATGACCGCCGATTTGAAAACTGCTACGCAGGCCCGTCTCTCGTTCCCGGTCACGCACCTGATAGACCCAAACGCGGCTCACCTCGAACCGCCGAGCGATCTCCGTCGGACGATCGCCGCGATCGAGCGCCCGCAACACTCGCTCGCGCAAATCTTGTGAATACGCCTGCATCAAAGCCTCCCCTCTACCAGGAGGAGGATGATTGGATGAGCATGTAAATACTTAAATTAGAAATTCTCTAGCCGGGGCTATGTAGCCAAACAGGTCCATGCCTCGGGTGTTCGTGATTAGCGTGCCGGAATCGAGCGGATCGGAGAAGAGTTCACGGACGGGAGGGAAGTCTGAAATTAATTTCTAAAACAATCTTGAGATACGCAAACAAGTGCCAGGGGCTTAATATCGAATTACTTGTTCCTCCTCAGGCTCCCCGCTATTGCTTGCGCTATTTTGCACCCCCTACGGAAATAATATTTGTCGCAGTCAGCGAGCCATCCGGCTGCTTCTTGGCGAGCACCAAAACCTCCTGCCCCTGCTTGAGCTTATCTGCAGAGGGCCTCAGTGCGGTGACGGTTACAATGGGTGGAACGCTGATGACACCTACCCCGCCACTGTACTTGATGGTGAGTGTCGACCCGTCGTCGGACTTGGTGCTCACCGTTCCATTGGTCATGCGTGACCTTGGAGCACTGCCATCGGCCATGCGTAAGTCGGATACGGTACCGTTGGTCATCCGGCTGCTGGTCGCATTCTTCGCCTGATCCGAATTCATCAGATAACTTCCTTCACCGGTGCCTCGCAGTTCTTCGGGAAATATATGGATCTCCGTCGCGCGCTCCGAACCGTCCGGCTGTTTAACAGATGTGACGCCGACGAACGACTTGCTGGTGACGTGAGCGAGATCGGACGGCGTCCTCGTGTATATCTTCAACGGGCTTCCAAGGTGAATATTCACAGAACCGCTCGGTGAATTTACCGTCAGCACGTTTCCGGAGACGCCCGTGACGGCACCGCGAACAGGCGTAATACCGGCTGGCCACGATTGGGAGAACGAAGGAATCACGTTACCCAAAACCATGATGCAGCCGACTAACGATAAAACTTTCCACATATTTCTCGCCCTCTTCTTAGGTCGCTTTATCGACCGCGCTTCCGATAAGGAATACCCTTTCATTTCAATGGTCAGGACTGCACGAATTGGGAAGACCCAGTTCAGGATTCTCATCTCGTCCCTGCAAATAAATCTTCACTACAATTCATAACTCGGGTCCGTCGCGAATCACAGGCCCACATTTTGGCTCGCCTTCCATTTCGTCCGCCATTTCGCTCACGACTGTCGAGAATCCGACTTACCTGGCACTAGCACCTGAATTCTTGCCCGCGAGCCCCATCTCGCGCGGCGAGAACATCATGCGCACCAGCCTGTTTTCCCGCAATTTGATGCCATGGAATGGCACTAGAAACAACCCACGGAACACGTCTTTCAATAATGCCCGTTGCTGCTTGAGGCTGATCAACCCGCGCCAGCCGAGCTTTCTCAGCAGAGCAAGCCGCAACTGTGCAAGCCCGAATGCCATCTTCGACAAAGAGGCCAAAATGTCCTCCTCACGGTGGTGCTCGAAGTATCCAAAGTTCATAGACCGTCCGGACTGTACTTTAATGAAGTTCTGGATCGCGCGGTTCTTCGGATTTACAGCAACCTCCCGAATAAGGTCTTGGATCATCCTGGAATCAGCCTCAAGTGTTTCAAGGCTAGAAAACCGGTTCACCAGTTTCACTCCCAGCGGATCCCAGAGATAATCGTTCATCACCAACGGCAGCCCGAGGTGAAAAAGTTTGGTCACTGCCAGATGTATTCGCAGATGGCATTGGTAAGCATCACCCATGCACTCATACAGTCTCGTAGTATCCCGCGTCACGCTACGTTGCAATGCGGCGATAACGGTATCGAGATCCATCGTGAACTCTTTGGTGTCGCTGCCGTTCAACTCCCTCTGAATGATCGCCGCGATCTGCCGGATCTGCAGCGACGACAAAGCCAGCCCAACGCTGTACAGTGGGTCAACCGTATCGCCCGCATCGCCGATGATGTACCAGCGATCCGGTGAATAGCGTTGGCGGCATTCCCACATGTAGGATCCGTAGAAATTCGTGTCCACTATCGTGCCGCTGCGCGCCAGCTCGACGACGACCGGGTGCTCCCGCCCGACGCACTCCAGGAACTGTTCCATCGTGCGCACCTCGCCGTGTGGATAGACGTCCTTGCGGTAGGTGATGCCGATGCTGATGAGCGGCTGGTTTTCCGGCGAGCGCATCGGGATGCACCAGATCCAGTTGCCCTTTCCAAAGAAATGATGAGTCGCGAAATAAGGAACGAAGGCTCGGTTTTGCTTCTTGACCGCCTGGATACTGCTCAGAATTTCCGGATTGAAATTCATCAACCGGAACCAAAAAACGTTTTTCTGTTCACTGACCCCTTGCTGGAGCTGCAGATGTTTCGCGAGCAACCTGTTCCGCCCGGTGGCATCGACAAGCCAGCGCGCGCTCAATGTCTGGTTAGCCCCACCGGGATCATGCACGGTCACTGCGTGCAGCCCGCCATCCCGGTTCAGGTTGACCGCAACCACGGTGCCGTCAATCAACTGGACGCCGTTCGCCAGGTTGCGGTCCCGCACCTCACGATCGAATGTGAATCGGTTGATCTGGAAAGAGAGGATCTGCGGCGCCGTCGGAATTTCGTCGACAACGTAGGTGCGATCCGCGGGATTGTCGATATCGGGCTTGAAATAATATGTCAGACCGTATTTCGGATAGTGCTTTTCGACGAGGTAAGCGCCGAGCCCGAGTTCAAGGAGGAAATCGACGCTCACCTCGACCAGCGATTCGCCCACAATCGGACGATTCTTGTGCGGGCCCTCCACTACAGCCACCTTCAGGTTTGGAAAGCGCTTTCTCACGTACGCAGCTGCCAGCTGGCCGGTGGCTCCGCCTCCCATAACTAGCACATCGCTCGTCATCGTCCTCCGGATTTCAAATCTGCAAACTCGCTGATTCTAAATCTTCTTTTTCATCTTTGGATCTGCCGCAACTGCTACTACAAGCCGGGCAGCGACCTCGGCGATTCTGACGCCGAGAAATCCTGGGGACAGTTATTCTGATCGTTAGTCGTGATTTCCTATTCGGACCTGGGTCTCGCGCATCGAATGCTCCGCCTCTCCTGGACACATTGAATTTTCCACCAGAGCGGGCCCCAGCGAGGTCGCGGGGTTCGGACAGCTCGCCATTGGCCGTCTGAAGAGATCTGCTTTTTCATGGGTTCTTCTTCATCATTGAACGGACGCGAATCGTTCGAGGGGGGCAACGTGCCCCCCTTTTGAACGGGCCGATTGATTAGAACGCGAATTTCAACCCGAGTTGCATCACTCGAGCACTTCCGGAACCAACCAGCGGATTGCCGGCCAGAACGTCGGGCGTGGCGCAGCCACAGCCAAAGTTCTTCGGGTTTCCGCCGGGGTCATCGCCGATGCCGGAGGTAGCAATTGACCCATACGGATTGGCGAAGTTGGGATGATTGAATATATTGAAGAACTCCGCCCGGAATTGAGCGCTGTATCGGTCGCTGAACGTGAAAGTCTTGAATACGGAGAAATCCACGTTATTGAATCCGAGGTCACGAAAAGCATTTCGCGACAAATTCCCGAATGTGTTGTTGGAGGGAGGGGTTAAGACCGAGTTGCCTGACACGAAACAGCCAAACTTTTGAAGGTTGGCCTGGCTCGCAGCCTTGGCTTGGCACTCGGCGAATAAGGCTCCCGAGTTGGGCAATAGAGTTTGAGCGCCAGTTACCCCGCTGGTAATAGTACAGTTCGAGGCACTGGTGCAAAAGGGAAGGGAATTTGCGCCGCCGGATTTGAAGTCCGAGGGATTCCCGAAGAAATCCCAACGATCGGTGTTGTCACTGCTGATGAACGCCCCCTTGCTGTCAACACCCGAGGAGAAATTGTTCTGGGTATCCCAGACGGTCCACGGCTGTCCGCTCTGCTCGGTGATGATGGCATTGACCTTCCATCCTTCCAGCAGTTGGCCATGGCCTTTAATCGATGGGAGGTCATAGGTACCCGTAAGCGTGAACCGGTGGCGGATGTCGAAGTCCCCGCTGGAGTAGTCAGCACCCGGATTGGCGCTGTCCTGCGGTAGGAAACCGTTGCGGTTCAGTGAGCCGTTGTCGAGGCCGTGGCTGTACGTATAGCCCGCGGTGAAAGAAACTCCGTGGGAAAGCCGTTCGGTCAGTGTGGTCTGCAGGCCGTTATAGTTGGACCGGGTATCGTTTAAGAACTGGTTGACGAACCCCAGATAAGGGAAGTTTGCCGCCAACGGAAAAACGCCCTGAGTTGTCGGCTGATTCAGGTCCACAAAACCGGTCAACCGCGAGCCGTGATCGCCAACGTATTCCACTTCCAAGGAAAGATTATTGTTGAAGGCGTGTGTGACTCCGAAGTTCCAAGCCGTAACAAAGGGAGTTTTGAGGTTCGGGTCCACCGACTCGATGTTGCACTTACTGGTGGCAGTGCACGAAGGCACAACGCCGCTTGGAAAAACCTTGCCGCCGTTGAGGCCCGGATTGGAATTGACGGTAGGATCCCAATTGAGGTTGGCCCCTGTGAGTTGATTATTCGCGAGAGTAATCGTGCCGCCAAATGTCTGGCCTCCCGCTTGCGCACACGTTTGGCCAACAGGAACGGCTACATTGCACGCGCCTGTTGGAACGGCGGCAATGGTGACGGCCGTGCTGTTCTGGAAATTGACTTCTTGCAGGAGTGTGGCGATTGTAAAAGCAGAGTAAATAATGTTGAATCCTCCGCGCACCACGGTCGTGCCCTTGCCCGTCATATCCCAGGCGAAACCCAGCCGCGGAGAAAAGTCTGTGGTATCCGGCTTGTACAGGGAACCACCCAATTGGCTCTGCTGGACCAACCCTTGAGTCGGGCTGAAGCTGCCGAATTGACCGTTGGTCTCTTCGAACGGTGAGACGTAGGAGTAGCGCAGGCCCAGGTTGATGGTTAGCTTCGGAGTCAAGCGCCAGTCATCTTGGGCAAATCCAGCATACGAATCCCAAGTCGTTGTGCGGGTAGGATCGCCGCCAAGTAGGAATCCCCGCGAGGGATCGCCGGCGAAGAAATCCTGGAGCGGCGTGGAAGTACCACCTAAGGACTGGCCGCCCTGGAAGTCAATCCTGCCGCGGGCGGTCTCGAACGAGGCGCTATTGACGTTGATGTGCGCGATCTCGACACCAAACTTAAAGGTGTGCTTGCCCAATAAGTATGAAAGGCTGTCCTGCCCGTCATAGTACGGGTTGTGGAAGTCAAAGGGACGATTGTGTTGTGTGCCAAGGCTCGCGAAACCCGAAATGTTAATGTTTGGTAGTCCGCCGGGGCTTGTGATGCCAGTGTTGATTGGAAAGCCTGCCCCGCCGGTGAGGCCCGAGCCATCGGCGAGCAGATTGGCGTCGTTGGGGACAAAGGCAAAGTTCACCTTGTTGTAGGCAAATCGCACTTCATTCACCATGCGCGAATTGGGAGTCCAATCCCAGCTGCCCGAGGCCGTGTAGGTGCTGATGGGATCGTGGTCTTCGAACAATTGATTCAAGAACGGGTGATCTTCTCCAAGCGAATCGTAATGCCCTACCAGGAGTAGACCATGCAGCGTGTTTTTGTCATTGATGTGGTAGTCGATTTTTCCGACTCCGTTGTCGCTGGTATTCGTGTTGGGAAAGGTGCTGGTGAAGCCGGTTGTAGTTCCAGGGTTATTCGGGAACAGACCGCCGGAGCACGTCACCGGCGGTCCCAATTTACAGCCTGCCAAATTCAGGCTGGCTGGACTGATCGGCACGTGGGCGTTTTGCAACGACGTGATCGCATCCACGAAGCTTGTTTTTGGATCGGCGATTCCTTGCGCCACAGTTTCGGGAGTACCGCCCGTGACGAGTGCATTGCCGATGAAGGAACGCAGGCCTTCATAGCCTCCGAGGAAAAAGAGTTTGTCTTTCTTGATCGGTCCGCCAATAACACCGCCAAACTGTTCCAACTGAGCTGGCAGTTTATCGCAAGCATGCTGGACGGGGTTGGCGCAAGTTCCGTTGGCGGCCGGGGCCGGGTCAAAAGCGTTGCGGGCATCCCAACTGTCAGAGCGGCCGAACGCATACGCGGTGCCATGTAGGGAGTTGTTGCCCGATTTAATTCCGACGTTGACCACGGCGCCTGGTTTCCAACCGTACTCCGCCTTGGGATTTTCTTGAAGGTCGAATTCCTGGATGGCGTCGATCGGTAGGATCGTCGCCCCATCGGTGAAGGCACTCGGCATGTTGGCGACGGGACGAGAGTCATAGAAATTGGCATTGATGACGCCGTCCACCATCCATGCGGATTCATCGGGACGGACCCCGTTGGTGCTCTGGGTCCACGGCCCGCCGCCAGCCTGAACCGTAATACCGGGACGCAGCGACAGCAGGTTCTGATAATTGCGGCCATTCAAGGGCATATCGCTGATGTCGGCGTTGTTGAGTGTGCCGCCCAGGGTGGCGTTGGTAGTCTCTACAAGCGGAAGTGATTCGTTGACCGTGACGGTCTGCTCCTGCTCACCGGGCTGAACGGTTAAGTCGACTCGAACCTCCTTGCCAACTTCTACCTCGATCTTTTGGTGTTCGAGTTTTTTGAACCCTGGCGCTTCGACGCGAACCGTATAAGCGCTGGGAGTCAAATTGGGAGCGTTATACTCGCCAGATTCATCGGTGGTGAGGACACGCGTGACGCCCCGCTCCGTGTCGATTACAGTTACCGTGGCGCCCGCTACGACGCCGCTGCTTTGGTCTGTAACCGTTCCGAGAATTCGGCCAAAATCTCCTTGTGAAAACACCGGCAAACTGAGCACGAGTAACCAAAGCATCCCGCCGAAGAATTGCAAGATCTTGCTGGAGCGCCTGCTCCCAGATCGTTCGTCCGAATAAATAGAATTCATTTCTCATCCTCCCACCCAAGAATTAGATTGCGAGACAACGCCACACCCCACCTTTGATCAAATTGCCGAGATTAAGTTTCAATTTATCAATAAATCGGGAAACACTTCCCGAAATCCTGCGCCCTACATCTGCAAATCTACTTTTAAGAACTAGCGATGTATTTTCGTTGAAGTCGCTGATTCCTCGTGTAGCTCGTTTTCCCTCCCTTCTTGAATTTTGTTGATCAAGCCATGCGCTGAATTCCAGAATTGCGATTCCTTGCAGCACCCTTGCTTGAAAACACCACGAAGCGATGCAAGCCTAAATCGGGCCATTGACCCCGCTGACGAAACCACCAACATGTCCGGTCAGCAGGGTCAGTGCGACTGTTACGACCTCAACAGTTAGACGGAGGCCTGGTGAGCTGACTAGCGGCTTGCGCTGTTCTCTGATCTGCAGCCAGCAAACCAGCCATATCAGCAGACTGGAAGCCAGTGCCAAAAACAGATGCAGCTTCAGATTTCCCCGCAACCTTTTCCCCTCGAATTGAAATTGCCAGGCGAGAAGTCCGGTTAGGACGGTGGGCACGGCGGCGATCGCCGCCGCAACCACCGTGTAATATGCGGCTCGCAGCAGAGCTGCGTTCTGCTTCCGCAGAGAAAGCAGATCGAATGCGACGCCAACAAAAATCAGCGCGATGGGAAAGTGGACCATCGCCACGTGCTGTGCGTGCTTGGCCAGGAGGACCGATTTCAAGTCAAACGGATTCATTCGGGACTCCCTGCATCACTGGACTACGATTTTGGCCGTCATTTTCGGATGAATGGCACAGTAGTATTTGTACGTGCCAGGTTTTGTGAAGGTAAACGAAAAATGGTCGTCCGTGTCGAGTGCCTTCGATTTAAACATCTTGTTGTCATCGCTGGTGACGACATGAGGAACGTCGTCATTGTTGGTCCAAGTGACCGTGGTCCCGGCAGGAACAGTGATGGTTGCCGGGCCAAAGCTGAAGTTATCAATCTTGATTTCGGGTTTATCAGATGCACCCACGGCCGGGATCGCCCTGGTTCCCGAAGTCAACGCAAACGCAGCCACTGCAATCGCCGCCAATCCAAGAATCCACTTGATTTTCGGCATCTCTTTTCTCCTTTTGAGACTTTTCTTGCTTGAAAGTTTGAGATTCCCGGAATCACGCCAGGGGAGAATCCACGAGCGCCAGCGAGTGGTTGCCTTGCACATAGTTCACTTGTGTGATACCCAGCACGCTGCGCAATTTGTCCGCGGGTACTTTCATGGGACCCGGCGACGATGCCGTGCCCGGTGCAGGTTGAGGGAAGGCTGTGGAAAGCGCGGTGTGGAAGGAGACGTTGCCTTCCACTTTTTGCATGATTTGATGGATATGGCCGTTCAGGACGGACACCGAACCGAAGCGCTTTAAATGTCCGAGTGCCTGCTGGCTGTCGTCGGTGCCCCATCCCCACTCCGGGTACACTGTCCAAAGCGGGATGTGGGCAAACACGATCACCGGCGTGCTGCTTTTTAAATTCCTCACATCATCTTCGAGCCATTTGAGTTGGTCGGCACCGAGCGATCCCAGTCCGCCTGCCTTCAGGTCCACCACGTTGACGAGCCCAATGAAGTGCGCGCCCTTGTGGTCGAAGCTGTACCAGCCTTTTCCCTTTGTGTCCTTGCCAAAGCGATCCAGGTACTGCTTGCCGTCGTCGGTGAGGACATCGTGCTCTCCAGGAACGTAGAATATCTTCCCGGCCTTTGCTCCCTTCAACACTTCCTGGGCGGTGTCAAACTCGGACGGTTTGGACAGTTGCGAGATATCGCCCGTGTGCAGCAGGAAATCCGGAGGTGCCTCGGCGCTGTTAATGCGATCCACGGCGATTTGGAGAGTTGCGGTGACGTCTGGGTTGGCCTCCTTGTTGAATCCGATGTGAGAATCGCTGATTTGGATAAAGCTGAAATCTGCGCCTTTCATTTTCGCCATATCCGTCCCGCCCATAGCGCCCTGCGCCAGAGGCAACGATTTCAAAATGCCACCGTGGAGCGAATAGAGCACTCCCGTTCCGGCCCAGGCCATGCATTGCAGAAATCCCCTGCGGTCAACGCCATCCTTGTTTTTGCTGTTGTCGCGAATAAAGTCAGCCATTGTGGTTTCTCTCCTCCGGCGAGCGCAGGCTATGGAATGCTTGCCGCGCGAAGCCTCCGGGATATAAGACTCGTCCGCGCGGAATTTATTCCCGGCGAACGCAAAATTCATGACTGGGAATAAAAAATGCTGGATGACAGTCTTATAAGCCTGCGGCCGAGGAACAGCGGGAAGCCCGAGTGTGATGGACATCTCAAGACGCGACCGGTTCGAGCAAGCGGTGCTCCCTCACCTGGACGCTGCGCACAACCTCGCGCGCTGGCTGACCCAGAACGACCAGGACGCGCAGGACGTGACTCAGGAAGCCTGTCTGCGCGCGTTTCGATTTTTCGAAGGCTACCAGGGCGGAAACATGAGGGCGTGGCTGCTCACGATCGTCCGGAATACGTGTTACACGTGGCTGCAACAAAATCGCCGGCCTGATTTCGTTGAAGTGTTCGACGAAGAAATTCATACTTCCGAATTATCCGGCGTCTTGGACCCTGAGATTCAGGCTCTTGGCGGCGCCGACCAGGAGACTATGCATCGAGCACTTGACGAGCTGCCGGGAATATTCCGCGAAGTGCTGGTGCTCCGAGAAATCGAGGGAATGTCGTACAGGGAGATTGCCGATGTCACCTCTGCCTCTCTGGGGACAGTGATGTCCCGCCTGTCCCGTGGGCGGGCTCGATTGCGGCAATCGCTAGCCACGGTCATGAGTAGTGAGTCCTAATTTAACTTGCAAGCTGACACAACGTTTCGTCCCCGGTTACCTGGATGGTGAGCTCGATCTGGTGCGCACGATCGAAATGGATAAGCACCTGCAGACGTATGGAGGTTGTGCTCGCGAACTTGGGATCCAGGAAACACTGCGTGCAGCAGTCCAGAGCGGTTCGCTGATGTATGCGACACCGGGACGGCTGCGGGAACGGATCCAATCGTCCCTACGTGCTTCGAGTGCGAAAAAAGCACACGTGATTGGAAGGGGCAGGGGCCAATTGCGCTTGTTTCAATGGGCTGCCGCGTTCGCCGTGCTAGCGGTGTGCGCCGTCACGGCTTGGCACTCTTTAGGCGGCGTTCCTGGGACTTCCAATGACCAGGTGATTGCCGCGGATGTTTTCGCCAGCCACGTGCGGTCGCTCAAGGCCAACCACCTGATGGACGTCGTCCGCACCGATCAACACACTGTAAAACCCTGGTTCGACGGCAAGCTGGATTTTTCGCCTCCCGTTGAAGATTTGGCGAACGAAGGCTTTCTGTTGATGGGGGGGCGGCTCGATTATCTCGAAGGGCGCGAAGTTGCGGCGCTGATCTAACAGAGACGCGAGCACTTGATTAATGTATTCGTGTGGCCAAACCCCGCTGGATCCAACCCAACCCAAGCAATCGAATCACGGCAGGGCTACTACATTACGCGGTGGTCGCATGGTGAGTTTCAGTGCTGGGCCGTGTCGGACGTAGCCCCGTCCGGCCTCGCGGAATTCGTCCGGCTACTCGAAATCTATAAGTGCTCGGAATCGAACTAAAGCGGACCAATGAACAACGTAAACCGCAGTTCAATTCATCAGTTCTTCGTCTAACGGCCGGAATTGTGACGGTTGCCCCAACCGTGTTGATAGGTCATGTGGGTGGATTCGTGAGCGGAGTCAACGGCCCGACCCAAGTAGGCGAAATAGTTATTTTTAATTGTCTCTAACTTGCGGCTCAAGGTAAGTGTGCCTTGGTTTTGCACGACTATCATAATGGCAAGCTTTGAATTCTTATTGCCCGACGGCGACGTGGGTCGGAAGTCGATCTACGATAGTCACATCCTCATATTCCAGCAGCAAAAGACCGAGGACCGCAAGGCTCGTGATGTCCCACGCCTCACAATTTGCGTGATCATCGATAAGCCGGGCTGAACGGTAGCTGAAGTGCGGTTGCCAACAGAGGTAAGAATCGGTTGCACGATTATCGCGAGAACATTTCCGAGTATGTGTTGATGTGCATCGAGACGCACGCCGTCAACTCTACTGCTCGTCGAGACGCTTTCCGCGTCAAAGAAATGATATCCGAGGCTGGACGCAGCCTGGAGAGGCTGCCGCTAAACCGAAACATCTTTGCTCGGCGTCTCGAAATGTCGGTGCAATACTTCCGTGTGGAGACCGAATTTGCGGTGGGCAATGATGCCCCACGTCACCGAGTCGCAATAAACGAGAATCTGGTACAAATAAAATTAGACACAACCGGCACTGTGACAAGTACATAGGCACTCAATGTGACGGCGTGTGAATTTTCCCATCGTTCACGTCAAGGATTACATCGTGCAGCGCCTCGCGATTCAAACGGGCTGCACAAATTGTGCAAATGATTCTTGAGGAGAGCCTTCCACAAACCAGGCAATTCGATTTCGAAGATTCATCTTGAATGGGCATAATGCCTCCGCAAACGCCGAACATTTTCGGTGGAGGGCATTTTATGTCCTCAAATAATTCGATGCTTGAATTTACTTTTTCGTGGTATCCCGCGAGAAAACATTATCTTTGATTGGAAGGGCATTGTATGGATGGGTTTTGCCATCCCATTACATATTTCTGCAAATTACTTGGCCTAGCAGATTACTCGTCTTTATGCGCAACAAAGCCACGCAAAAGCTTTCCCGGGTTGGTTAGATCGGGACCGGAGAAGAGATTGTTAGTTCTCAAATCCCTCAACAAGTATAGCCATTTATGAGTTGGGCGACTCGTAGTAGTGGACGATTATTCTCTCAGAATATCCAGTCTGAAAAAGCGCTCGTTCAAACCGCTCAAATACGAGAAGGAATAAAAAGGTGCGCCACTCCGTCTAGCAAACAGAAGGACGCTGACAACCGCACAAGTGCTAAGTCCGGGGGCCAGTCGGGAGAACAGTCATGGACAAATTCGTTCAAGTTAAAAAGGGCAACTCGCCGTGCGTTCTTGACCGCTCGCATAAGCTCAAGGAAATCGCAGGTTTCCAGGTGCAGAGTGGTAGGTGCCGGAGGCGGCACAGATTTGGGCGGGTCGTAACTAGGCTCGACCGATCCATCCTTCTGATGATCGCGGGTTTGTTCCTTTCGGTAAGCACGTTCTCCCAAACGCCCGGGCGAACAGCAGGTCCCTATCCCACTAGTGAGCAGACCATACAATTTCCTGCAAAACAGGATAAGACACCGGTGGATCATCAGGTGAAATTGATTATGAATCGCATGTCGGCCGCGCCTAATATTGAAGAGCCTCGTCGAGCCAGCCTCCTCCACTCGAAATTTGCCGGGCTTCCTGAGTCGGTGTTTCGTGTGGAGGATCGCAAGATTCCAGGTTCGGGCGGGAGTATCCCGATCCGCCTGTATACGCCCAATGCACGGGCCGGACTTCCGCTATGGATGTTCTCCCATCGCGACGGCTTTGTGGCCGGTAAATTCGATACGTACGTCGTGCTATCGCGCGCCGTGGCCAATCGATGTGATTGTCCGGTCGTCTCGGTAGGGTACTGGCTGGCACCGGAGAATCGCTATCCGGCCGCAGTTGTGGACGCCTATGCGGCTACGAAATGGGGGGCAGTTCATGCGGCTGAGTTAGACCAGAATCCAAAAACTCTGTTGTCGGCCACACCTCCGGGCACGTTCGGGTTGCCGCCGTTTCCCGGGTCGCCGCAGACGCCTGCCAGTGAAGCCAATCGCGCCGGCGGCAATATCGATTTGAGAACGCTGGCGGCTCATTTTCGGGTAGGTCAGCGGTTTCGGCGACCAAATTGACATCTCTCGTGCTAGCGCCGGAGAGGTGATGAGAATTGCCATGGACAGATTGGTTCAAAGCAAAACGCAGCCTAAGCAGATGAATTACTTTGAACAATTTACAGAACGTCGAGAACCATAATCTCCGCCAAATCCTGGCCTGCAAGAAACAGGCGGCCATGCTTAATGGGGATTGCCGGAATGCATTTGGTTTGCGTATCACAACCTGCCTTTCTAAAACAAGGCGGGTTTACAGGAATTGTCAGTGGGAAGAATAATGTCTCCAAGCATACTCTGACTCCACTGCATTAGGGTATTGGAAGGCGGTCTTTTTGCGCGTCGTAACTATAAAACGTTTTGGCAAGCTTACTCAGGATACCAGTTACGCGCATGATTATATCACCTTTAAGTTACGATAAAGGTTATTCTGTTGGGACGGTGGGAAACTGTGATATTCGAGAATTGGTGAAGAGGCTTTGTTCCTCTTCGAGTTCAATAGCCAAAAGTTCGAGTTGAGCGTGCGGTGGTCCTCTTTTTCTTTCTTGGCAAATTAGATGAGTCTGGACAGACTCAGCAATGGCCTTCCGCAAGAGTTCTCCTTTCTCATCGGGACTTCCATTGCTCAGTGGGAACACCTCTTCCGTCTGCTGGCGCACCTCGTTGAATTTCTGAACTGCCGCGCGGCCGAAGTCATCAACCATTTGCGGTCCTTCTACAAAAAACGCACGCGGCCTGAACGTGAGAGGGTCGACGTCAGAGCGATGGTTCGAGAAATGGCCGCTTTGCTCAGAACCGAAGCGACTCGGTACTCTGTAACGATTCATTCTGAAGTCGATGCAGATACGCTTCAGTTCGTGGCTGACCGCGTGCAACTTCAACAGGTTTTCAAGAACCTGATGCTGAACGCGATCGAGGCCACGATAGAGACCGGAGGCGAATTGATCGTTAGGGCGCAACTGAATCCCGAAGGTCAGCTGGTTCTTTCGATCAGGGATACCGGCGTCGGATTGCCGGCGGGAAGCACTGAACGGACTCTCGATGCGTTCCATACGACGAAACCGCAGGGAACTGGTATGGGTTTCGTCATTCCCCGCTCAATCGCGGAGTCTCACGGAGGGCGAGTGTGGGCCACGGCCAATGAGGGAGCACGCGCCACCTTCCATTTCACTCTCCCCAGCGAACACGAGGCGGATGCATGAAATCCGCGGCTGTTCCCACGGTGTTCATCATCAACGATGATCGCAGCATCCGTCAGTAGATCCAGGATCTCGTCGAGCCAGCTGGCCTTCGGGTCGAATCCTTTGCAACCGGCGAGGAATTTCTAAGGCGGAAACGCACCAATGATCCGAGTTATTTAGTTCTGGACGTAAGGCTGCCGCAAATGAGTGGACTCGATTTCCAGCGCCAGTTGGCCGAGGCCGGCGTGCAAATCCCTATCATCTTTGTTAGGCGCATGGAGACGTTCCCATGTCCGTCAAGACATTGAAGTCAGGCGCCGTTGAATTTCTGACGAAACCTTTTAGAGACCAGGAGCTGCTGGACGCAATTCATCTGGCACTCCAGCATGACCGCGCCGTTCGAGAACGACAGGCCGAGGTCCACGACTTGCAAGAGCGCTATCAGACATTGACCGCGCGTGAGCGTGAGGTTATGACTCTGGTGGTCTTAGGAATGCTCATCAAGCATATTGCGTCCGAAATCGGAGCCAGCGAGGCCACAGTAAAAATCCACCGAGGCCACGTGATGCAGAAGATGCAGGCCGGGTCGGTAGTTGATTTGCTCCGCATGGCCGACAAGCTCAAACTCTCCCTTCCTCAATAGTTTGTTCCTATTCCCTCAGCTATTCCGCCAAGTATCCACTCGAATCGAATACCACCTAAGTAGTAGTTCCCACGACTAAGGTCTGATTGTGTCCGATTTGTGAAGGCGCTACCCTTCGCCCAATGACTATCGGGCACAACTCGGGAGTCTTAGCAATCGCCGACGACGAATCGATTCAGAGTGCGTTGCAAGATCTGATCGAATCGGACTGGCTGTCCACCTTCTCCTTCGGCTCCGCAGAGCAATTCCTGGATTCCGAACGCCGACACAACGCGGTGTGCCTGATCGCCGATATTCGCATGCCGGGCATGTCCGGTCTTGAGCTGCAAGCGAAGCTCAAGGCCGAAAGGTGCCGACTCCCCATTATCTTCATCACTACTTATGGCGAACACGAGATGCGAATTCACGCCATGCGTGAGTTGGCAGTGGAGTCCTTGATCAAACCTTTTAAGGATGCAGTCTTGCCAGAGATGGTCAGGCCGCTCTCGAAAGGTGAGGAAGTGACTGAGCAGACCCATGATCCAAAATGTGGAAACAATCAAAATGGGTACGCGACTCGCGACGGCATTCTCAAGATTTTTAACGAGGATCTGAATGGTCTTTAGCAACTTTCGTTTCTACTTACGGAAGATCACCAGAAGGGGGATTGACATGGGTATCGGTGATTTAATTGCTTCACGACATCAATACAATGCTAGAAGTTCTCCACATGACTCCATGGGAGTGGATTTGGACGGCGGAATTTGTGCGTTCTTCGGCAATCCCGGCCCCGGTCGATCCACGTTTCCAAACCTCGATGACTATGACGAAGAACGACGCGATGAACGCACACGTATTGCGCGGGAACTTCATGACACGCTGCTGCAGGGATTCATCGGAGCATCCATGCAGCTGCACGCGGCCGTGGATAACTTGCCTGCGGAATATGCTGAGAAGCAGCGATTTAGCGATGTTCTGCTGCTGATGAACCGTGTCCTCGAAGAGGGACGAAGTACCCTTCAGGGACTGCGCTCGCCTGAGGAGGGCGTTATTTCTCTCGGCAAGGCCTTTGCCCGTGTTCAGACCGACTCGGGATTCGCTTCAGAAGTGGGCTTTCGAGTGGTTGTACATGGCAAGGAGAAAAGATTAAGAGCGGGGCCGCGCGATGAAGTTTACCGTATTGGCCGTGAAGCGATTGTAAATGCCTACCGCCATTCGCATGCAAGAGATATCGAGACGGAGGTCGAGTTTCGGCCAACCGAATTGCGCATCGCCGTGCGTGATAATGGGTGTGGGATCGATCCTCAAGAACTTCAGTGGGGGCGCAATGGTCACTGGGGGCTCCAGGGAATGCGCGAACGTGCCGAACGTATCGGTGCCCGGCTTCGGCTCTCTAGCAGGGTTGCGCTCGGAACCGAGGTCGAACTGTGCGTGCCGGGCCGGGTTGCGTTCGAACAAACGCAGGCCCGTGCCTGTCGCGAAAAGGGCCGGCTCACGAGAACTAAAGTGTAGCCTTAATCGCGCCCACAACGCGACTCTGTTCAACGCCTGGGAGGGGACAACCTCGACGAGATGGCGTCACGAGGCGACGAGAGCTCGGATGTCACGGTTCTCGAACACAACGGCGTGATGTTCGCTCCCGATGCTAAGCACGGCGGCATCCACCATGGCCCGCGCCAAGTCGTCGGCGCGAATCACCTGGTTGGGGAACAGCACTCGAAACGCGGGGTAGATTGTTCGCAACAGGCGGTAGCTGAAATTCGGTTCTTTCCGCGGCTCGACGGGGTAGATGTACGCGGGCCGGAAGAGGTAAACGTGAGGGAATCCCGCCGCCAGTAGCGCGTTTTCGGCCTCTCCCTTATAGCGTGCGAAAGGTATCCGACTTCGTCCGGTCTGGTCCGCACCATTCCCGCTCAAGAATGAGAATGCCGCATTGGGACTACTGCCGCGGAGAACCCGCGCGAACTCGACCGTATAGTCCACGGTTATCCTGCGGAGGTCCGCGTCCGACACTGCGCCCGTATACGCGCCCAGGCAAAAGACCGCCTCGTCCTGACCCGAGAGCGTCTCCGCGAGTGAAGTGCAGTCCGCGAAGTCCCGATGCACAACCTCTTTCAGCTTGGAATGCGAGATGCCGAGCGTCTTGCGCCCGATAGACGTTACGCGGCCAACCGCAGGATTCTCGAGCGCGTAGCGAAGGGCGTATCCGCCGACCATTCCTGACGCGCCCACGATGACAAGGCTCTTTTCGCCCGCAGATCTCTCCTGATCAGTTGCCGTCATGAGAGTACGCGCTCCTCGATCCAATCCACGTAAAGCCTGCGCTCCGCAAACAGCCACACGCCATCAAACTTCACGAACGTGTCCGTATAGCGGAGTGCAGCAATCATCAGGCGTCGCTTCCCATCATTGATCGTGAGGTGATGGGGCATGCAATAAGTCTCGCCTGTGCCTCGGTCGCGGGTCAGCGAGAGGATCGTGGTCTGTCCAAGAAAGTGCATGGTCGCAGCGTACTGGTTCAGGTCCGCGAAAACTGGAGCGAGCGCCTCGCGAGAGTGTAGCTCTTGTGAGGGCTTTGGATCCTTGGCGTTCATGTACACCACGAAGTGGGTATCTGCGGTAAAAAGCGCCATCTGGCCTTTCGCATCGCGACGATCGGCGCAGTGCGCATAGGCCTCGACCAGTTCGAGGATTGCGAGCCGATCCGCAGCTTCTTCGGGTGAGACAGTAACATGTTTGCTCATGAGTTGGTCTCCTCAGGACTCAAGAATGGCCCGGGTTTCGAGAAACGCTTCCATCCCTTACTGGCCATATTCACGTCCAACGCCGGAGAATTTAAATCCTCCCCAGGGGGCCTGCGGATCATCAGTCATGCCGTTGATCACAACGCGACCTGCTCGTATTTGAGATGCCACGCGGCGCGCTCGCTGGAGGTCGGTCCCGAGCACGGCGGCGTGCAGCCCATATTTAGAGTCGTTAGCAATCCGGATGGCCTCATCCTCGGAGTCATAAGTGATCACACAGAGCACAGGGCCGAAAATCTCTTTCTGGGCAATGGTCATATCATTCTTTACCTTAACGAAGATCGTTGGTTTGACGAAGTAACCCGCTTCGAAACTTTCGGGACGACCCTCCCCACCAACAAGAACCTCCGCGCCTTCTTCGATGCCCTTGCGGATATAGGACTGAATTCGTTCGTATTGCTTTTGGGACACCATCGGACCGACGGCGGTCTTTGGATCGGCCGGCGCGCCGACTGCAAACGAGGGCATGGCGTCTACGATCGCTCGCTTAACCACGTCGAGTCGACTCTTCGAAACGATGAGCCGAGTTCCTGCGGCGCAGGCTTGTCCACTATTCATAAAGGCCAATACGAGAGCCGCTGGAATCGCCTTGTCGAGAGCCGCGTCATCGAGCAGGATGGTGGGCGATTTGCCGCCCAATTCCAGTGTGGCGCGTTTCATCGTGGCAGCGCCGTCGCGCATGATCGACTGGCCAACCTCGACCGAGCCGGTAAAAGATATCTTGGCAACGTCGGGATTGCGCACCAGTTCCGCCCCGACCACATCGCCCCGGCCGATCACGACGTTGCAAACTCCCTTAGGAAGCTTGGCCGCATCCAGACACTCGATCATCACCTGCGTTTGGAGCGAACTCACCTCGCTGGGCTTGATGACTACCGTACAACTGGCAGCTACGGCGGAAGCAAGCTTGAGGCAAATGAATAGCGTGTTGGCATTCCATGCGGTAATTAGGCCAGCAACGCCGACCGGTTCTAAGGTGACGGTCGTTCTACCCCAACTCCGAGTCAACGGCAGGTCTTCGAGTCCCTTCTCAGCAGCCGGAAAGGCATTAACTCCTGATTCCACGATAAGCCGGGCGAACTGCACAACACCCCCGTACTCCTCTACCATGGCAGCAGTGAGATCATCGAGGCGCGCTGAGACGGCCCGATGCAGCCGGCGTAAGGTGTCGGCTCGCTCTTCCTTCGTCGTCCGGCCAAAGGTGGGAAAAGCGCGCTTGGCCGCGCCGATCGCGCGCCGCGTATCTTCCTTGTCGCCCAGCGTGACGCGGGCGATCACCTGGCCGTCGGTCGGACGGATGACATCCATGACTTCCTTGCCATGCGATTCAACGAACGCCCCATCGATGTAGTGCGTCTTAATTGTGTCCTTCGCTGTCATTGCTTTCATGGCGTCTCTCCTTTTATGAATTCACAGTCAGAACGAAGTCACGACGACTCGGTTGAGCGAGCCGTCTTTGAGAGCCACGTAACCGTCATTCACGTCGCGCAGCGAGATCTTTTTCGAAACCAAGTCGTCCAGGTTCATCCGGCCTTGCAGGTAAAGTTCTGCGTACATCGGGATGTCACGCTTCGCATTCGTCGAACCGAAATTCACACCGAGGACGCGTTTCTGGCCACCGATCGCATCAAAGATATTCACACTGATTTCGACTTCGGGTCTTGCCACCCCGACCAGGTAGAGCCCACCCCCCACGCCAAGCATGGCGAGCCCCTCCTCGGCGACCAATTTCAGTCCGACGAAATCAAAGACATGATCAGCACCCCCTGGCAGAAGGGTGCGCACCACTTCAACTGGTTTGCTCTTCGTCGAGTCGATGACATCGGTCGCCCCGAATCGTCGGGCCATGTCGAGTCGCTTCTGCTGGATGTCGATCACAACGATCCTTGAAGCGCCCGCGACGCGCGCGCCGCTTAAAGCATTGAGTCCGACGCCTCCAGCACCGAAGATAACGACCGAGTCACCCGCGCTCACGTTCGCGGTGTTTAAAACCGAGTCAGCGCCCGTTACAACGCCGCAGCCGAGCAGGGCAGCCTGAGCGAATGGGATCTCCTTCGGAACGATAGCGAGCTGGTTTTCATGGATGAGTGCCTGTTCGGCAAAGCCACCCAGCCCGAAGCCCTGGAACAAGCCAACTCCGTTGCGGCTCAAACGCGGGGCATCGCCTGATCGGCGCAATGTTGATTCCGGACGCTGGCACTGGAAAGGACGACCCGAAAGACATCGCGCGCACGCTCCGCACGATTGCGCAAGAGAACCTGCGACGTGATCTCCGACACGAAACTGCATGACATCAGGACCGATTGCTGCCACGATCACCGCAACCTCGTGACCCAGCACCGATGGTGTAGGCACGATATCGTGAGTGGCGAACAAGAGGTCCGTATGACAGAGGCCTGACGCTTGCACGTCGACAAGAACCTCGCGACCTATTGGCGAGGCGATCTCCACGTCCTCGAAATCAAATCCATGGCCGACCGCGTTCGGGACAAGTGCTTTCATATCTGGCCGCTAATCTGCGACAATCTTGATCGATGCGTCCAAGGCTTTGTTGTAATTACTCCGATACCTGAGAGGCATCAAATGGAACTTCGGCATTTGCGATATTTCGTCAGCGTTGGACAGGAGCAACATTTCGGACGGGCGGCCGCGCGCCTCCTGGTCGCCCAGCCAGCCGTGTCGCGGCAGATCCAGGATTTGGAGAAAGAGCTGGGCTTCCTCCTGTTCGACCGGTTGCCCCGGGGGGTTCGACTGAACGCGGCGGGAGAATTGTTTCTGAGCGATGCGCAACGTATTTTGCAAGATGTAACTGAGGCGAAGCGGCGCGCCGAGCGGATTGCCCTTGGCAAAGCCGGTACGCTTCGAATCGGAATTGCCATGGCGCTATCCTGGCATGGAATGGTTGTGGAGTCCTTTCGCGAATTCCGGCGCCGGCAGCCAGATGCGGAACTCGTACTGCACCATCTGATTTCTATTCATCAGGTCGAAGCCGTCTTATCCGACCGACTGGATGCCGGGTTTGCCGCCGCCGTCACACCGTGGAACAAGGAATTAGCACATTGGGAGTTCGCGCAGGATAGAATTTTGCTTACAGTGCCCAAAGGTCATCCCTTAACAAAACGAGGAAAGATTCGTTTGCGCGATCTACGAGACATGCCGTTTATCTGGTTCCAGCGCTCGGCCAATCCGACTTTCGATGATCAATTGGTACGTGAGTGCGCGCGAGGCGGCCTAAGCGCTCCGCGCATTGTTCAGGAGGCGAGCGATCGCGACACCATATTAAGTCTTGTCCAAAACCGGATCGGGATCGCCTGGCTGACCGAATCCATACGCTGGCACTGCCCCCGGGACATTGTTTTGCTCCCTGTGGTTGATATGAATGTGCGGCTCCCGTTTAACCTCATCTGGAAGAAGGACAATTCGTTGCCTTTGCTTCGGAAATTTGTAGCGCAGGTACAAGCAACAAAACTAACTCCGCGAAGTTGAACAGAGTCAGGTTGGACAAGAAACAACGCACCCAAGTGACTTCACCCTGAAATCGAACAAAACTGACCGCTACAGTTCTTGCTGGGATAGGAAGAAAAGTGGATCTGAGACGCGATCAACTCGTAGACCGATTGATAAGGGCTGGGGAACTGGAAATTTCAGGTGAGGACCAGGTCGAGGCCGACTCGTACTTCGAGGTTAGCAAATTCCGCTTCCATGGCCCGGATGGCTTCGGAGCGGATTACGCGGGCCTCGCCAACTATTTCATGTCCATACGGGCGGCGTTCGATGAACGCTCAACTCGACGGGGCATAATTGTCGCCGAAGGAGATTACGTTGCCTGCCAAGCGTGGATAGAAGGGAGATTTGTTCGTGAGTTCATGAAATCACCGGCTGGACCTCTTCCTCCGAACGGCCAACGCGTGGTCTGGGACTTGTTGAACATCTTTCGGTTTGACGATCAGACGCGGCTCGTTGAGGATTGGGTGCGGACCGACTACAGGAATTTTCTCCGACAACTTGGAGCTCAAGTACAGTAGCACTCTCACGAAGAGTCTAAGAATCGAATCAACCGATCAATCATCCAAAACGTGCTGCCTCGATATCGACCGAAGCGAGCGAGGGAAACCACGAAACACATTCGCGAAGGAAGGTAGCGCTTGAAAAAGGTATTCGTAAATGGCTTCTAATTGGTTGACAGCTCTGATTACAGAACGAGTGGAATTGGCCGAGCGACGGCCAAAAAAAAACTGGCGAAGCTTGGCATTCAAGTTTTAGTGGTAGTCCGCTCCGTGAAACGCGGCGACGAGACGCTCGCCGAAATTCGTGCGGCAGGAGGAAAAGTGGATTTCATGTCGTCTGATCTTCGAGATGCGTCGAGCGCGCGCGAAGTGGCGAAAAGGGCGTTAGAACTCGGAAGCGGCCACATCGATGTCCTGGTCAACAATGCCGGGATATTCCCGTTTGGCCCTACGGAACAAACCAAGGAAGAAGAATTTGACCGAGTCTACTCGCTCAATGTGAAGGTGCCGTACTTTCTGGTTGCGGAACTTGCTCCCCTGATGGCAATAAAAGGAAATGGTGCCATCGTTAATGTTTCGACGATGGTTGCCGATTATGGGGCGTCCGGCAAGAGCCTCTATGGTTCGAGCAAGGCCGCGATTAATTTGCTGACAAACGCGTGGGCGGCTGAATATGGTCCGCGCGGCGTTCGCATCAATGCGGTTAGTTCCGGACCTACGCGCACCGAAGGGACGGATGCAATGGGCGAGGGTCTCGAGCAATTAGATGCTCAAGCGCCCGCAGGACGTCCGGCGACAACGGAAGAGATTGCCGAAGCCATTGTGTTTCTCGCTACGGACCGTTCCAGTTTTATTTATGGAGCAAAAATTGCCGTCGACGGCGGCCGCACCGCCATTTGAAATATCGCGGTGATTCTACAAACGGCGTGTCTGAGGATTGTCGCAATGCCTCTTCTCGTCACAAGCGCATCAGGTGCCAATGGGAATGGATATGGCGCACTGCTCGCATTTGAACTGGACGGAACGTTCCGCGGACCATTCATTGAGGATGATCGCATTGGCGATCCCCGAGGCCTTGCAGTCGATCCGGTGGAAAATTTGCTCTTTCTAAACAGTGGGGCCGATCGCGTGTTAGCGATCTCCTCGGATGGAAGGGTTGTGCGGGATACTGGCCGGATCGAAGGCCTGAATCCCGGCGGTGGCAATTTTGGCCCCGATGGCCGTTATTTCGTGGGCCTGCGCGGCGAACGCACAATCGTTGTCTTTTCGACCAGCCTCGATGCTGCCCTAGAGCATATGTTGCCACCTGAAGTTGTACCTTTTCCTCGAGGGTTTGCTTTCGGCCATGATGGCCGGCTTTTCCTCGCCTCGGGAATCGGCCCCGACGGCCAAGGCGATAACGCCATAGTGGCCTTTAGCCGAAGCGCGCCCTCGCAGTTCTCTCGTTTGGTGGCGGATCCAGATCTGAGTCCGCTCGATCTGGCTATTGCACCGAACGGCAAAATCGTTGTCTCTAGTGAACATCCATTCGGCGCGGCAGACGCGGTGACGAGCGTTCGGGAATACGATCCAAAGGATGGCGACCTCGTCCGAGTCTTCTCTCCAAAAGGGAAGGCTGAGTTCCGTAAACCGCGAGGCTTGCGCTTTGCTCCAAACGGAGTCCTCTATTGCGTCGCGCGCGACGAGGTTGTCGGCTTCGATTTCTCGAGTGGAAAATGCCTCGGGGCTATCGCGCGGTTGCCGCGATTAAATGGGCAAGCCTTGGAGTTTTTTCCGCGCTGAGCCAGCTAGCTGGCTATTCTTTTAGCACTTGATGCACGAACGAAATCGCGATCGATCCTTCCCCAACAGCCGAGGCAACACGCTTTACATTGCCGCCGCGCACATCTCCGACAGCAAAAACCCCCGGCAATGTTGTTTCCAGCAGGTATGGCCGACGGCCGAGGGGCCAGTGCGCGTCTTGCAGTTCCTCCGCCATCAAATCGGGGCCGGTCTTGATGAAGCCTTTGCCGTCAAGCGCGACGCAGCCGCCCAGCCAGTCTGTATTCGGGTCGGCTCCGGTCATGACAAACACGTGAGCAATGCTCTTATTTTCGGTTTTATCCGTCTGATTGTTTCTCCAGGTGACCCGTTCCAGGTGGTTGTCGCCTTCGAGATCGACAAGCTCTGTATGTGCCAGGAGGGTGATGTTGGGGGTTTGTTCGATACGACGGATCAGATATTTCGACATCGTTTCCGCCAGGCCCGAGCCTCTGACGAGGATGTAAACGTGGTTTGTGCTCTGGGCGAGGAATACAGCCGCCTGTCCTGCGGAATTTCCGCCGCCCACCACGATTATGTCCTCGCCACTGCAAAGCTGTGCCTCAATAAACGTCGCGCCGTAATAGATGCCAGCTCCTTCAAAGCGGGACAGATCCTTGATCGGCAGCTTGCGGTATTTGGCTCCCGTAGCGATAACAACGGCTCGCGCCAAAATGCTGGCGCCGCCTTCTAACTCGACGGCATAGGGTCGACGATCACAAGTCAGGCGGATACCGGTTGTCAGTAGCATCTGTGCACCGAACTTCTGCGCCTGCGTATACGCCCGGCCAGCGAGGTCGTTCCCCGAAATCCCAGTTGGAAAGCCGAGGTAGTTCTCGATCCTTGAACTAGCGCCGGCCTGACCGCCGGGCGAGTAGGTCTCAAGAAGCAAGACATCAAGACCTTCGGATGCGCCATACACGGCTGCCGCCAGACCCGCCGGGCCTGCGCCGACGATAACCAGATCGCGTACTTGGGTCTCATCCACTTCCTCGTTAAATCCAAGACAATTCGCAATCTCGCGATTCGTGGGGTTACGCAGAACCGTATGGCCGCGACAGATAAGCACTGGAGTGTCAGAGGCGGAGACACGGAAATGAGCAAGAACGGCTTCGACGTCGGCATCGCGTTCCAAGTCGATGTACGTGTACGGGTGTCCATTGCGCGTCAGGAATTCTTTGATCCGCAGCGTGTCGGCCGAATGACTTGAGCCTACCAGCGTGGCATCCCCCAGACCCTGCGCCAGCAATTCAACGCGCCGCGAAATGAACGCCCCCATCACGATGTCGCTTAACTCTGCATCGGTCTGTACCAACGCAACAAGGCTCGGGCGCGCGATTTGGATGACCTCCGAATTCTCGCGAGCACGAATACGAGCGAACGCGCGACGGCCGGAAAGCGTGTTGATTTCGCCCGAGAATTGCCTCGGCCCTATGACACGAATCAAAGTCTCCTCCGTAGTAAATGAAGGCCGTACAATTTCGAGTTCACCGGATATAACCAGGAAAACGGGTATGTCTTTATCTCCGAGTTCTACCAATACTTCGCCGGAACGCACTGAGCGAGCCGTCCCGTGCGAAGCAAGGCGCTGCATCTGAGTCTCGGTCAAGGTTGGAAAGATTCGCTCGGAACGGGCGACGGTCAGCGGAATTGATTCTCTCGATTCGGCCATGGGAGGTTTCCCGAAGGAACCCTTTTACCGTACCACGATCGCGAAGTACACAACACTCCGGTGAGCCGAAGTGCCCATTCACCCCAACTGTTGCCAGCTCACCCTCTGCCTCGTACAAAACGGCTTCCACTTTCTCATCGAGGTCCCGTCCGACTGCTAGGGCTTCGGAATTTCGGTAAGGAGCCAGGAGGCTAGCCATCCTGTCGTACGAGATGTGCACCCCGTCAGGGCGTTCGTCGACGAGTACGGTGACCGGAGCGTAGGAGCCGGCGTCCGGAACGCGCCTTGCCATTTCCTGCATGATCAGCGGATTGCCGATGATGAGGCGGACCATTCGGGGCGTATCGCGGCCCGTTGCTTTGCGAATAACGATCCCATGGTCGAGTTCCATGAAGCGCATCAGGCCGGTCTTGCCGAGCCCCTTGCGCACTGCGCTCTCGAGCTCCACAAACGTCCGTGCTGCCGACGTCGTTTTCGCAAAATCAACCATATCAGGATTGCCCACAGAACCCTTAATCGCGGTTAGCCGCGATTTCCTTGAGCTACAAACAGCCGAAAACTCACCTTGAAGTTGGTACAAAAAAGCCGGGCCGATCAAGTGCAATAAACTCTCACACACGCCGTGGTACAAAAACTCCATCAGGTCAAACGTGTCAATGGATCAAAGTTGAGCCAGACTACCTGTCTTCATCTTTTTCAAGGGCTCCTAAGAGATTGTCGACGACGGAATCAGCGATTTCGCGACCAAGACGACTACCCGTGGTCAGGTCAAATCGGAAATGTTGTCCGGCAAAAATTCTGCTCAAAGTTGCTTCTTCAGCCGCTTCCGAGAAGTTCGCGAAAGAGCGCGCTACTCCAGGTAAGACCTCGGAGGTCACGTCAAATTCGAAATGGTCTCTGCCGAAAAATGAACGCAGCACTTCTGCTGCAGCGGCACTAATGACCGCATGCGCGCCTGGAAAGGACGGATCTGGAGCGGTTTTGCCGACTTCAGGAAGCCAGCCCGGGTTGGCTAACGTCATAGTATTATTATCGGTACCGGCGGCACGGATCGCCGTCACTGGCCGCCGAAAGTTGTACGTATATTTTGCGTCATAGAAAGCGATCACGCTGTCTGCGAGACTGAGGTTCAGTAGTGCGAAGAGCCGTGCACTCTCAGCGGTTGTCAAATAGTGAGTCTGTGAAGCCGTTTGCGTGATTTCGTTCCAATAGTTTTGGATAGCACCGTTCCAAAATCGCCCCGTTAAGGCTTCGTCGGCAGTCGCTGTTGCGCTATTTTCAACGCCCAAAGATTCTATTTCATTGAAGGCGTCGCTGTACGCGTCGCTGGTCAATTTTGGGGGAGGGCCTGGGCGGAACTGGTCTGCGCGGCTCAGGGCAAACGGTGTGACATGGGACCATTGAGTAAGCTGCGGCTGCGGAGGAAAATTCGGGGGAGTCGATTGGTAATCACCTGGGCCAGTCCCGAAAATGTAAGGAATCGGCGGGGCATTGGCGCCGTCATTGCTTCGCAGCACCAGAATGCGATGCGCGACGGCTTGCCCTATGGCAATGCCTTCAATCTTCCCCTTCCCGTCCGCAATTTGAGCTAATGATTGCTGAAATTCGGCGTCCAGCGAGGTCTTGAAGGTGGGGTATAGCCCGACCAATACTTCGTGTGCCGCAGCGGCGGCCGCGGCTTCCTGAGAAGCATTTGGAGACACCTCTGGCAACGTGACAAGGTAGGGCTTATGCTTCCTGTCAATCGCGTTGACAGCGTCATAGATTGCTGCATGCATGATCGCAAAGCTTCGAGTGGAGTGCATGGTTGCCGGCTGTGCACCAGGCGTGCGGACAATCAATAGAAGCGTTTTATTCCATTGGACAACCGGGTTCAGCGCCTGCGTCGGAGTGTTGCGGTCCCCCTCAGTGAGCGAAGATGCGTGTGTCACACTTGCCTGCGTGGAAAAGCTGGCGCACGTAATCAAGAAGCTGATCAGGAGTTTCTTTATCATACTTGTCCCTTCGTTCGAATTTGTGCGAGATGAATTAAGCCCGTGAGGTCGTAGGTCGGCGGTAGCCGCCTCACAGCTCAATAGACCGGCAGAGTGAGGAAAATATTCCCGACTTTATAAACCATAATTGTTAGTGACGGGGAATCATAGCCTTCTTAGGGGGGAGGCCCGGGGGGTGTCCGGGCCTTTTGAGGTGGGCAACGGGCTATTGGAGATTCAATTCGCCGGTGGATTTAAGTCGGTATCTATTTCCGCCGGCATAAACAAGATTCATGGGCTGCGGCAATTCTACGAGCCCTTATTTGATTCAACCAGGCCACTATGGCGGTAAACATTTTTTCGCCTCCACAGAATCGTTTTCTGCCTTACACCTAGTTAGACTTGATTCATAGTCGTTTTATTCCAAGACTCTTTAGTGCGGTTATTTCTGTAATTAACGGAAAGAGATTGCAGCAGCTGCTTGCTTCAATTTGGATAGGTGGACGAAGGACTTTCGGTTAAACGACCTACTTCAGGAGTGCAATCGAAAATGCCACCTTAACTTCATCTTTGACTTTTACGGTCCCTCCGGCAACTTTTACCGGCGTAATTCCGAATGCAGTTTGCTTTAGCAGCGCCGCTCCCTGATACGATCCATCCCTGAACGTGACTTCGAACGAAATTGGATGCGTCTGGCCGTGCAAATCCAAATTCCCGTGAATAACCCAGCGATCCGTCCCGCTCGGTTCTACTTCAGTAGACCGAAAATGAATTTCCGGAAAGTGGCTGACGTCGAGAACCTCGGCGCCCTGCATCGTCGCCTGAATTGTTTCACGTGTTTTGTCAGAGGCTTCAGGGTCCAATACGCGAAGCTTACTTGAGTCAACGCGCAACTCTACCGACGGGCTGTCGGAATCATTAACTTCACCCGATTCAATCGGAGCCTCGATCTCATGATTGTGTGCGAGGCCAGCCAGGATCCCCGTCTTGTTCACGTACACTTTCATGGTTGAATGCGCGGGGTCGATGGGTCGCGCACCAGAGCCGCCAAAGACGGGCCCGGCCAAAAACATCAATAACGTAAGGACAATAAAGGCCGTCTTCGTCCGTTCGTTCAAGTCTTCCAAGCCGAAAGTCTTTGTCCGCGTGTGTTGTTTTCTTAAATACTCCATGTTTTCCTCTTCGAATCATTTTGATGGACCGTAAGGGCCGATTGGGTCAAGGTCAAAGGCACTTCAGAGAGACTCAAGTGTTCCATTCCGTCAAATGCGTCCACAAGAGTGTAGATATTAGCTCGCGACTGCGAAACTCTTTGGCAACAGTTGTCGGAGGCGCATACGGGCCTTGTGTAGCTGGGACTTGGAATTACCCACGGTGCATCCTAAAATCCGCGAGATTTCGTGGTGTTCGTATCCTTGAATGTCGTGCAGAACTAACATTTTTTTGCAGCCAATAGGCAACTGGTTGATAGCACCCTCCAGATTGATGCGGTCAATCACGCCGTTCAGATTTAAATCAGGCACGCTGAATTCAAAATTGGGTTTGCGAGCTTCCTCGTCGGATTCGAAAGTTTCGTCCAGTGATATTTGAGGATGCTTCTTTTTTCGGAAGCTCATCAGCACAATGTTTACTGTCAATCGGTGCAGCCAAGTCGAGAATTGCGAGTCCCCCCGGAAAGTGTGAATTTTCCGGAATATCCGCAAAAATGCGTCTTGGGTTAAATCTTCGGCTTCAATAGGATCCTTCACCATATGCAGGCATAGACCGTATACGCGTCGGCTATGTAACTGATAAAGTCGCGTGAAGCCTCTGGAATCGCCTTCCTGGGCCAGACGAACTGCCTCGTTCTCGGATAACTCGCCAGGGTTCATGGCGATTACACTTTTTAAGTCGGACTTCGTGTCTGCCTTCATAGTTTGTCACTCAGACTGCGATCAAACGATTAGGTGGTGCGCTTTCATCACATCAGACTTGATCCCAGCCAGTTTTATTCCCGCGCACGTCTATCGGTCGACACGTTGGTGAGGGGGACGCAATAAACAGCTCGGGAATAAAAACGACATCGCATCAGTCATGGATGTGAGCGGCTGTGTGCTCACGCGAGGCCCAAATTCGTCGTATCGGGGGGTCTTTGTTGCGCCGTTTGTCTTTCACTCAACTATTCAATAACAACAAAGGAGAATCACGCATGAAGCGATCCGAGAGCCTTTTGAAGGGTAATGCGAATCGCCGATCGTTCTTGAAAAATGGAATGATCGCGGTCGGGGCAGTGACTGCAAGTACTGGGTTGTTAACTGGAGGGGTTTCCGCCTTCGGCCAGGAAGGAAAGGAAGAGGGCGACGATCTCTCCAGAGGGGATGCGGCAATTCTACAACTCCTGCTGGCAGCAGAAATCATCGAGACTGACTTGTGGCAACAGTACAGGGAACTTGGTGGAGTGGAGGCAACCAATAATGTTAGTCAACCCTACATCAACGCCCTTCAACAGCTTGATGGCGACATGCCGCAATATATTTCCGACAATTCCGACGATGAAATAAGCCACGTGGCTTTCCTGACCGCCTATCTGAAATCCAAGGGGCACAAGCCCATCGATCTGGGTAAATTTGCAAACCTGGCGCCCAGCAAGGTGCCAGGTGTCCCGCAAACCGGGCGGATCACAAACTTGATGCAACTCAGCGTGGACACAACCTGGTGGACTCGGTATCGCAGCAAGGAAAATCCCGATTTTGGTGCAACGTTTCCTCAAGCTGTCCCCAGTTTGGCCGTCGGGCAACACCCGGCAATTCCTGTCTCCCAAAACGACCTTAACGACCCAGTCCACATTCAGGCCATCGCCAACACGGCTGGGTTTCACTTTGGGTTTATCGAGCAAGCAGGGACAAGTCTTTACGCAACTCTCAGCCAGCGGGTGTCCAGTCCGGAAGTGTTGCGAATTACGATCAGCATCGGTGGATCGGAGATCATGCACTTCCAGGTTTGGCATGATAAAGCAGGCAATGCGATTGCGTTGACGGACAATCAGCCCGGCGGCTCGTTAACGTTTGTGAATCTAGCCGTAGGCCAACCCGAGTCATTGCAGGCCAACCTGATCATGCCGGAACCAACCGACTTCATCAAAGGTCTGCCAGAATGTGCAATCATTCGTCCCACGGGCCCTGGGCAGTTAGACGCAAAGGGCGCCATTAACGGTTTTATTGCTGATGGACTCTTTAACGGCCAGCCGAAAGAATTCAATCAATTGCTACTCCATTTGGCAGAAGAGGCGGACGAAGCCAAGCGCGAGCTGTGAGCCATTGCAGAAGGATCTCCCTCCGGTAAGCGAACAAGGACGCCGCGGGAAGGCGACAAGACTGGCCAACTCAAGAATTGCGAGCTGTGGCCATCGTCTTGTCGCCGCACGCGTCCGGCCATGCTTTCTCGCCCGACCACGCGTCTGAATCTTTTGCCCGCCCCAGAATTGACGACGCGGAACAATCCCAATCGCGAAGCGATGAGGGCAGCGTAATAATTCCTAGCATCCGATGCATGTAACGGTATTGCCTGGATCGGGCTCGGCCTTCCTTCAAAGGTTCTCCGTGGCGCAAAAGTAAGTCGCAGTGCGGTGATGTCCTCGGACGAATCCGAAGACGGTTTGACTTCAGTTGACGTCGTCCTAGGTTCAACAAGGCCAGGAGGCAGCTAGTATTCAATTGTTCGCGCGAAATCATCAACATTCGGGATCACTTCGAGGATATTGCGGATCTGGAGTTCGATTTCAATTCACCACTGGCGGCAGTCGTTCATCTCAGTCCGAAGTATTTCGCCGGCGGTGGCACTTCGCCACCGCCGGCGAATTGATACTTGGAATTGCCTGGTTCGGTCTTTAGTCGCCAGCCACTGAAGTTTGGTGCGTGTTCTGTAGCCTGCCTACTTCAGTGTGGTGCTTGACCTGCGCTAGTTCCTGCTCTTCCATATGGGAGTATACGAATTGATGACCACTAGTACGTCCAGGATAAAACCAGGACAAGATGGTCTCGGGCTGCATCGGTTCGCGCTCTGCGAGAGTGATCGCAGTTTTTTCGGTTGTCGTTGAAGACTCTATATTGATTGTGTAGAGAGTCGCATACAGTGTTGATCGGTCAGAGTTATATATCTGGACAAAGTTTCGGGAAGCGCTGTTGTCGGCCAGTACGAACCAGTAGGTTCCTGCAGGCAGGACGCGTCCGGGAACTTGGACAGGTTGGTTGAAGTTGATCTTGGTAGCCTGATCGTGCTCGTCTGCCCGCACTGAAGGCAGCATGATGACGAATGCAAGCAAAAACCCTAGGGTGATAAACGGCTTTCGAATGTTCATAAGTTTCTCCTCATTTTGATTGACTGACCTCTCGGCCGTTCTATTCCCGACTGCGAGTACATTTCTTCTTATCTTCGATAATTCTTTAGATTATTGTTTGGTACACCGTCGTATAGAAACCCTGGGAGGCGTCAGCCCTGGTGGACTGATTGACTTCCGCCACATGCGGCGAATGCTAGGCAAGGATCGCTGCTTTCGCGTCACACATATTCATTTCGGTCCTCCTTCATGACTGCACGAAGACTTTGGCCGTCATCCTTGGCTGAACTGTGCAGTAAGAGACGTAGGTGCCCGGTATTGTTTCGCCAGGTTCGGCCTTCCTTCCAGGATTCGCCGTACGGGCAAAATTCCGAGGGCATGCGGGGGATGTTTTCAGGCGAATCCAAAGAAAAGTTGACTACAGTCGATGTCGCCCTAAAGTCAGCAAAACAACGAGGCGCAAGTTTTTCAAATGTATCTGCGAAATTATCGGGCTTCGGGAAAACTTCAAACCGCTGGCGGTGGCACGTCGCCATCGCTAGCGGCTTGATGGAAGATATTGCGCGGTTCGGACTTTAGTCTCCAGACCCTGCACTCTGGCGAATGTTTTCGGCCTTGGCCATTATGGTGTAGTGCTTGACCTGCGCGAGTTCCTGCTCTTCCTTATTGGAGTATATGAATTGATGACCGGTAGACTCCCCGGGATAGAACCATGACACGAGGGTCTGAGGTTGCATCGGTTCGCGCTCCGCGAAGGTGACCGTAGTTTGGCCGGGTATCGTCGAAGATTGAGTGTCGATGGTAAGGACAGTCGCAATCAGGGTTGATCGGTCAGAGTTATAGATTCTGACGATTTTACGGGAAAATTGGGTGTTGGTCAGCATGAACCAGTAGGTGCCAGTAGACAACACGCGTCCAGGAATTTGGACAGGTTGATTGAAAGTGAGTTTGGTAGCCTGATCGTTCTCGTCTGCCCGTGCAGTGGGCAGTATGATGACGAAGGCAAGCAACAATCCCAGGGTGAAAAACGCTTTTTTAGTGTTCATAAGTCTCTCCTCATTTTGATTGACCACCTACTTGCTTGTTTTATTCCCACACTTCTAGAAAACTATTTGTCACAGTAATGCACTTGCTAATTCGAGTTGGGTATGACATTCCGAAGAGAGATCGCGTGGCGATGGCTTTGTTGAACATAGGGACCATCGCCACAAGCTGCGCATACTTGGCCAGGATTGTCGATTTCACGCCAAACACATTCATATCGGTCCTCTTTGATTACTTGACGACGACCTTGGCCGTCATCTTGGGGTGAACTGTGCAGTAATAAAGATAGGTGCCTGGTTTCGTGAACGTGTATGAATAGCGATCATCGGTATCGAGCACCTTGGATTTGAATATGTTGGTATCGCTCGCGACGACATGCGGAACCTCATCATGATTCGTCCAGGTGATTGTGGTCCCCGCAGCGATCGTCAGGTCCGGACCGAAGCTGAAGTTATCTATCTTGACCTCGGTCCCGAGCGCTGGTTTACTGTCGGCCCTCACTGCTAACTTTGGCGAACTGATTGCCATGATGGCGACTGTCGATAGAATTGTCGTGCTAAGTACGGCGGCCCACTTCATCCGTTTCATGTCCTTATTCTCCTTGGGCTAGCGCAGGCTCTAGGGTGCGTGCCACACGCGGCCTTCGGGATGTAAGACCTGTTTTTGATCCACTTATTCCCTCCAAACGCCCGTTTCCGTCATTGGGAATAAATATGGCTGGGCAGCGGTCTTACAGTCGGAGAGCTGACGAAGGACGGAACTCAGCAGGATGTCGAACGCCGCGAGTCGCGAACGCTTCGAGCAAACCGTCCTGACGCATCTGGACGCAGCGTATAACCTTGCGCGTTGGCTGACGCTAAACGATCAAGACGCTCAGGACATGACACAGGAAGCGTGTTTAAGCGCATTTCGTTTCTTCGACGGATATCAAGGTGGGAATATGCGGGCCTGGTTGCTGACTATCGTGCGGAACACGTGTTACACATGGTTGCACAAGAATCGGCGGGCTGACTCGACTGAATTATTCAACGAAGAGATTCACAGTCCCGATCCCTCTGGCAGCGCCGATCCAGAGATTCACGTGCTGGCCGGCACCGACAAAGAAATATTGAATCGCGCACTCGAAGAGCTGCCGGATGTGTTCCGTGAAGCGCTTGTGCTGCGGGAACTGGAAGGAATGTCGTACAAGGAGATCGCAGAGCTGACCTCCGTCTCTCTGGGCACAGTGATGTCGCGGTTAGCGCGAGCGCGAACCCGGTTGCGGGAGTCGCTTTGCGTCGAGCTTAGTAGGGGGTACTGAAGTGAGCTGTGAGCTGACACAACGCTTCGTTCCTGGCTATATAGACGGTGAACTCGATTTGGTGCGTACGATCGAGATGGAAACGCACCTGAGGGATTGCCCGGCTTGCGCCCAAAAAAAGGAGGACCAGCAGGAATTGCGCTCTGCCCTGAGGCGATGTTCGCTGGCCTATACTGCACCGGCAGTCTTGCGGGACCGAATCCAATCGTCACTACGGGCATCGATCGTGGTAGAAGTTCATGAGCGTAAGATCAAATGGCCATCCCTGCAAATCTGGCGATGGGTCGGCGCAGTTGCCGCACTCGTTCTCATTTCTCTCAGCGGTTGGCAATGGACTGCCCGTCTTCGCGGACCTTCCGGTGATCGACGAATTGCGGAAGAAGTGCTGTCCAGCCACGTGCGTTCCCTGGAAGTCAACCACCTGATAGACGTCGCCTCCACCGACCGGCACACCGTGAAGCCCTGGTTCGATGTCAGGCTCGATTTTTCACCGCCGGTCGAAGATCTGGCGAGTGACGGTTTCCCGCTCGTCGGCGGACGTCTCGATTATCTGGAAGGGCGCGAAGTCGCGGCGCTGATCTATCAAAGGCGCGAGCACTTCATAAATGTGTTCGTATGGCCAAATCCCACTGGGTCGAGCTCGACCCAAACAATCGAATCACGGCAGGGCTATAACATCATGAGATGGTCGCGTCGCGGGTTTCAGTGCTGGGCTGTGTCGGATATAGCCGCGACCGACCTCGCAGAATTCTCCTGGCTATTTGAAAACTACACCTCCTCGGAATCGAACTAAAAGCGGACTAAATGTCGATAATTTGGAGAATCCGCCGCCGCCGCGGCGACTGATTGATCCAAATATGGCGAGTGCAGTCGAGCAGAACTGTGATATCAACCGCGAATTAATTATTCATTCAAACCACATTTTTGGGAATATTTGCCGGCGAATTAGGGTCTATCAGATATTGAACACGCAAGCTACGTCCAGCATAGCCGATTCTATGTTGGATGCGTGGCGCGACAAAATACTATGACGGAGATCCGCAGATGCGACTCTGTAATGCAATCTTGAAAGGGCGAGACATCTTGCCCAGTGGAACGAAAGGGAGAGCCATGAAGAAGGCCGGATTACTGTCAATCCTGATCCTACTTCATACCAGCAGCCCCGCCTGGGCAAAGAAGAATCCGTCTCGCCCGTTCGGTTTGCCGGTCGCGGTCATCCTGAATGGAGCGCAAGTTCCAGCAGGGACTTATGAATTAACCTGCGAAACCCAGGGTTCAGCCGTGCGTGTGACCCTGTCGAAGGACGGGCAGTTCGTGGCCACCGCACCGGGCGCGTGGGTGAAAACCGGAATCAAATACTCTGAAAACGAGCTGCTCTTTCGTGTGAATCCCGAAGGATCGAAATCGCTCATCGAGATCCGCTTCGCGGGCGTGGCCAGAGCGATTGTGTTTGACCAAACCAACGCCGCTGTTCATTACTCCGCCTTGCAACACTGATTCGTTGCGATTTCCCTCGACCGTCGTGGGGCTTGCCGAACCGCGGCTCCCTCGTGATTTACTCCCCCCATTTCGGGGAATAGTTGTCGGCGAACTAGAGTCTAAACATTGAGAGCAGCGCAAGACGCCCTGCACGACCGGCTCGATCCTGAAGGCGTGGCGCGACGAAACAACAATTGAGGAGGTCCGAGATGCGGCCCTGTACGGCAATCCTGAAGGGACGAGACAGCTTGTGCGATGGAACGACCGCTTTGTACTTTGAAAAGCCTGATGGCTTCAAATTCAAGCCAGGTCAATTCGCCAATTTCACTCTCGATTCAGTCATCACGACTGATCCAGGCGGCATAACTCGATCTCTGTCCATCGCCAGTGCGCCGCATGAGAAAGACCTGATGGTCGCAATGCGCATGCGCGATACTGGATTCAAGCGAATCGCAAGCGCATTGCCTATTGGCGCCCCGTTTCTCTTGGAAGGTCCTTTTGGCAATATGATTCTTCACAGAGACGTCGGACGCCCAGCTGTTTTTCTTGCGGGTGGAATTGGCATTACCCCCTTTCGGAGCATGATCCGGCATACGGCCGAAGTTGGGAGCCAACATAAAATCTTCCTATTTTATTCGAATCGACGCCTTGGGGAAGCTGCATTCCTGGATGAACTGCAAGAGATCCACGAACTGAATCGCGGTTTCAAATTCATCCCCACGATCACTCATTCCGGCGGAATCCCCCACCACTGGCGAGGGGAACTTGGGCACATTACCGAACCAATTCTTAGAAGCTGGATTCCAGACTTTCAAGATCCCATTTTCTACGTAGCTGGTCCTCCCGGAATGGTTGCCGGCATGCGCGAGATGCTCGGTGTGGCTGGCGTGCCCGACGATAACATCCGCGCTGAGGAGTTCGCTGGCTACTAAGTCTGAGTACCTCCTGACTGAACAGCACCAGGCAAAAATCTAGAAGCGCTGTAGGGTGCCGGTTGCGACGAAGCGGCTCAGCGCAACTGAGGAAGTGTGCGCCGTGGAAGGTTTTCTCGGAACTCACGCTGGTTACGGCTCGGATCTGAATCTTACGATTCAGATCGCGATGGGCATTGCTCTGATCCTCGGCGGTTTCCTGGCCCGGGCCAAGCGTTTCGTGGCCCATGGCATTTGCCAAACTGTCGTTCTGGTCTTGAACTTCGGGATGATTTGCTTTTTGATGTGGCCGTCGTTTCACTCGCAAGTCCTGCCTCGCCTTCCGAAGCGTCTTGGAAAACGATTCTACGCCGTCGCGACGGTGCATGGCGCCTTAGGAGTGCTCGCTGAGATTCTTGGCCTTTATATTGCACTCGTCGCCGGAACCAACATCCTCCCGGAATCATTGCGCTTTAAGGGATGGAAACTCTGGATGCGAGTTGAGCTGGCCCTTTGGTGGATCGTATTGATGATGGGAGTGGCGACTTACTGGGTCTGGTACGCGGGGTGAAAACTTATCCATGGGTAACTTACGGAACGGGAATATCTGAGGGTCGACAAGGGTCTGTAGTTTCAGGGGGACCAATGGACGATTCCAACATGATCAGAGTCCTTCTTGTAGGCGACCGCAGACAGTCGTTCTTCATTCATCAAAAACACTTGGAGAGGATCGGATGCGAATGCGAGTTTGCAGAGTGCGAACGAACAGCTTGGGAGATGCTAGGGCACCGTCAATTCGATCTTGTGCTTAGTCTGCACCCCAGCCGAGGGACCACCAGCCCGAGCCTGGGCGTTCTGTTGAGCGGCTCACCAACCACCCTATTCTTATGGATTGCGTGTAGAAGTGGGTTATTGGTGGGTA